>ENA-OQCP01000812-OQCP01000812.1-human-gut-metagenome-genome-assembly--contig:-NODE-812-length-13194-cov-3.388153_pt1 | contig 13194 bp, 16 predicted proteins | sample MGYA00242760_ERZ504583 | MGnify/ENA primary metagenome ERZ504583 (study PRJEB26092, sample SAMD00036308) | human gut metagenome | host: Homo sapiens | study: EMG produced TPA metagenomics assembly of...
CACAGGTCGAATATCCCGCAGACGCAGCAGCACCGACATGATCCTGCCGGATGGCGTGACCTTGCTGGACTTTTACGGCGAACCCGCACTGATGCCGATGCCTTGCTGCACAATAGCTACCATGAAACCTCTGCCGCCGTCATGGGCGTATATGTACAGGCCGCTGCCGATTTTAACGCACAGCTTGTCTACACCGGCCCGGACGGCAGCACGCAGACTAAAACGCTGTATATCACCATTGACCGTGAACACACGGTGCATCTCCGTTTGCTGATGCCGGTATTGCTGCCTACGGCGAACGCCCTATCCCCGACGTAACAAGCGGCAAAATCACCAAGGTCGCCAAAGTCAATGGCACTTGGCTGATTTGGTTCAACGGCGAACCCGCCTACTGCTGCACCCCCGGCGCAGACGGCCAGCCCAAGAACTGTCCAACGTACACTTATGTCAATACTTCTATGGTTGGCGCAGACCAGTATGTACCCGGCGACCACTATGGCAACCAGTACAGAATCTGGGGCGGTTTGACCCAGCTTTCGCTCGGTATGCAGGATCTCCCTCCGGTTGCGCTCTCCGCAGAAGCGCCGAGTTTGCTGGATTCCTGCCGCACGATCTATACAGATGCGCAGATGCAGATTATCGAGAATTACCCCGACAGCACTGCCGCTAAAATTCTTATGGAATCCGCGCAGACGCTGTTGGAGGGCACAGACGCTTACGCATCCGCCCGCGGCTACTACACCTATATTTATCAGCCGGGCCGTGCGGGCTGGCAGACTGTAGCGTGATTGGCCCCGAAATCTCCGATGACGAACCGAACCCCAAACCCATCGTGCAGGAAATTTACGCCAATTGGGAAGCCCCGGCGCAGACCGCAAGCGGCAGCTTTGATTTTGACTACGGCATCATCACCGACAAGGTGCAGCTCAAAACCACCGAGAAAGTGGACGGTGCGACCATCGAGATTGACCCCATCACCAAAAGCGGTACTATTGACGGCGGCACATGGAATATTTCTCCCGCAGATAAACAGACCGTCACCACTGCTGGCCATACCAACGATGACAATTATCAAAACAATGGCGGTGCTGCATCTGCAAGTTGGACGCTGCACTACTCCGTAAGCAAAACTACCGACAGCCGCAGCGGACGAGTAGGCCCCTACACCACGCAGGACGAAGCCGATGCAGCCGCCGACAGCGCCCGCGATGCTGCGATTGCCGAATTGCAGGGCGAAGCCCAGCGTATGGTTGACAACGCAGTTGCATCTGCAAAGGCAGAACTGGCGAACGTCAAATTCCGCTATGAGGAAGTGGGTGTTCCTTACGGTTTTGAAATGTATTGGGGCAGCAATGGCAGCAACCAGACCATTTCTGTACCGGCCAATTCCAACAATGCTTATCAGATGAAAAACGATGAATGGTCCTTGCAGGTCAACATCACGAAAACCGACAGCGAAACTGGCAATCAGATTGCTGCCGACGCGCAATATGAGATTTTCCAGTGGGATACTGTAACAGGCAAATACCAGCCCACCGGCGGTTACAACACTTACAGTGTGCAGCGCCAAGGCGATGGCACTTATGCGGTCATCAACAGTGCGGCCTATGCGACCACGGATTCTATGCGCCACACCCTCTACTACACACAACGTAATGCGGGCAAGTTTATCATCGTGGAAACCAAAGCGCCCACAGGCTATTTTGGCGATTGGACAGACATCAATCATCCCGGCATGGCCAACACTCCGCTGGGCAAGCGCGGTTACTATATCGAAATCACCAAGGATAAGGACAATTCTGTAATCTGGCTGGACAATGCTGACTATAATGCCGACGTTGCCGCTGCCGACAAAGGCGGCACCAAACTTGTCACCAGTACAGGCGTAGAAACCACCGTTACCATTTACGACACTGCCAAGGATCCCCGTCGTACTTATAACACCGACAATAGCGGCAAGGCGGCCAACGAGGATAGCTACACAATCACGCCCACAGACGGCGTTATGAAAAATGACCGCACCTTGGGCGAAATCAGCATCTCCAAGGTTGACCTTGATGCCGTGCGGTATGTGGGCGGCAGCGCCGCCCACGGCACAGCCCTTGCCAGCGGGCAGGCTCACGGCGATGCCGCGCTGGACGGCGCGGTGTACGACCTCTACGCCGCCGAAGATATTACGCACCCCGATGGCGTGACCGGCGTGGTGGACTACTCCAAAATCGTGGATGCAGACGGCAATCCCATCTGGCACACCACAATCCGCGACAACAGCGGGCAGTGGGTGTCTGATTATTTACCCGTTCTGAAAAAAGACCACCTTGTAGCCAGCGCTAAAATCGAGAATGGCTGGCTGTGCTTCAGCAATTTGTACCTCGGCAAATATTATGTCGTAGAGCGCTCCACCGGCGTGGTTATCCCGCTGCGTGACGGCGCTCTTGCTGTTTCCGGCACCTATCCCACCGTGGACAGCCGCACCAAGGCAGTCACCGGGCAGACCGCCGCGCTTGCCAAGAACGGCAGCGGCCAGTACACGGATTGGGTTTACAAGAACCAGTTTTCTACAGTCTCTAAAGGTAAAGCGTTGGATGGCTCTTGGACTTACGATGCCTATTACCTGTCCTTTGCAGACGGCTACCTCTGCGATGAACATAACTACTACATCACGCCAGCCTATTCTGATGAGGGTTGGTATGTAGAAAAGACCACCTTTGCCGACAATCGACAGGCAGCCGGTGAACAGATCGACAAGACCAGCTACAGCGCCAATTACCACATCCATGCGGATAACGCTTTGGTCGAAAGCCAAGACCAAGTAGCAAAAGGCAATGTGGAAATCAGTAAAATCGTATCCTCCAGCGGTCAAAGCAATGGACTGGAACTGGAGGGCGCAGGCTTTACATTCTTCCTTGTGTCCGACCTGTCCAAACTGAAGCAGTTTGAGCAGACCCGCAGCGGCAGCTACACCCTGCAAAGCATTTTGGATGCCTACATTGATAAGACCTACGATAACGAGCATCCAAAGTGGGATTTTTCTGCGGAAACGCAGGCCATCGCAAAGACCTATGAGGTCAACGCTGACGAAATTGCCGCCTACAACAAAACTCTGACGGCAGCAGGTGAAAACAAAAACGGCAAGGGCAACGGCTGGCAACCCACCGGCAGCTCCAACGAATACCAGCTTGCCGAGATCTTCAGCAATGACACCGGGAATATTCGTGTGCAGGGCTTGCCCTATGGCACTTATCTGGTCGTGGAAACCACCGTACCGCACGACCTGTTCCAAGCTGAACCTTTTATTGTCACCGTTGACCCCGAACAGGATAACAACCCGTGGGGCGCTATGGCTACCCCCAAGGCAGCGTAATGACAGGCTCTGACAGCTATCAGAAATTTACGGTACTGGACGAGGAAATCGAAGTTTATCTCCGCATCACCAAAGTTGACGAGGAAACCGGCAAACCGGTACTGCTGCCCGACACCGCTTTCCAAATCTACTGGCTGGACGAGCAGGGGCATTACCGTTATGACAGCAACGGCAACCCGAAACTCGTCACGATGACCGATACTGTCAACGGTCATCTGACAAAAGATGTAGACACTTTCTACACCAACAGCGAGGGCATCTTAACGCTGCCTGAAAAATTGCCGCTGGGTAAATATCGCATTGTGGAAGTCACCGGCCCGAACGGATTCTACAACGAATGGCTGGATTCTGCCGGATATGAAAACGGCATTTTGGCCGACGATGCAGATGGCATCTACTATGTGGATTTTGAAATCACCACAGACCGCATTTATGCAGCCACCGGCGACAAAAACGAGAACGGCATGGATACCCTTGTGATTGGTGAAAACTACTCTAACCATGAGACGCTGGGCAAATTGACGATCCGCAAAACAGGCGAGGTCTTAGCTGGCTGGAAAACAGAAGTTGGCGCACTTGACCCGTGGATGACCGGCGAGGCCGAGGACGGCAATTTCGTGTATGAAACCCGCCCGCTGGCCAGTGCGGAGTATACCATCACCGCCGCGAGGATATTTATACGCAGGATCGGCAGACCGACAATTATGGCAACCGCACGCTCTGGTATGCCAAGGGCGATGTAGTCGCCGTAGTCACCACCGGCGACGGCAGCGCAGACATTGCCGCCTTTGCCCCTGCCCGCACCAAGGCCACCTACGATTTCCTGTCCGTAATCCATGACGGCACGATTGGCGAAGTCAGTGTGACCCTGCCGCTGGGCAGCTACCACATTGAGGAAACCAAGCCGCCTTACGGCTATATCGGCACCCCTGAAAGCTATGATGTCACCTTTGCATGGGATAACGAACGGAACGATGTGGTTATGGCCACGAGCATTGCCAAGGTTGACGGCGCTGCATCTTCCCAGAGTTTTGAGGTCGTGCGCAGCAGGATGCCAACGCCGATTTCACCGAGCAGCAGACCTTAAATTCTACAATGACCGCGAAAAGGCCAAAGTCGGCATCTACAAAACCGATCTGGAAAGCGGCAAATACCTTGCCGGTGCCGTGTTCAACCTGTACACCGCCGATGACATTTACGATGCAGACGGCAGCCTTGTTTTTGCCGCCGGTGAGCTGGTAGCCACCAGCCCCGAAACCAATGCGGATGGCACCACCTACTTCGATTGCGATATTCCCATCCGCGGTGAACAATACGGCAGCAGCACCCACAAGGACGCCGCCACCAACAGCGGCAAGTATATCATCGAGGAAATCCGTGCCCCGCTGGGCTACTATGTCAACGAAGAACCCATGGAAGTCACCTTTACCTACGACGGGCAGACTGTGCGTATTTTGGAAAGCACCTGTACCGACAAACCCACCGAAATGTGGGTAAGCAAGCGCGATTTGACCAATGACGAGGAACTGCCCGGTGCCACTTTGACCATTCAGGATATGGACGGCAACATTGTGGAAAGCTGGGTATCCACCGACACACCCCACCGGGTGACCGGGCTGCACTTGGGCGATGCCTATACCCTGACCGAAACCCGCCCCGCCGATGGCTACGCGCTGGCGGATGAAATTACCTTCCGTCTGCTGCAAAAGGTGGACGAGGACGGCAGCAACCTGCAGGAAGCCGAGGCCTACTATTTGACCAAGAAGTCCTTGCTGTTCTGGACGTGGGATGATTGGAAACTGCTGGACGATGCAACCGTGATTATGCGCGATGACACCATCAAGGCAGAATTCTCCAAGAAGGATCTGACCACAATGGAGGAATTGCCCGGCGCGGAACTGACCATTACCGACAAGGACGGCAAGGAAATTGACCGCTGGGTATCTTCCGACAAGCCGCACTATATCGAAAAACTCCCTGCCGGTGACTATACGCTGACCGAAGTGAAAGCCCCGGACGGCTATGCCTTTGCCGAAAGCGTACCGTTTACCGCGTTGCCCACCGGTGAGGTGCAGCAGTTCGAGATGTTGGACGATGTCATTAAGGTAGAAATCTCCAAGAAGGACCTGACCACAATGGAAGAACTGCCCGGTGCTGAGCTGACCCTTACCGACAAGGGCGGCACGGTAGTGGAACATTGGACATCCACCGACAAGCCGCACTATATCGAAAAGCTCCCCGCCGGTGACTACACGCTGACCGAGGTGAAAGCCCCGGATGGATATGCCTTTGCCGAAAGCGTACCGTTTACGGTGCTGCCCACCGGCGAGGTGCAGCGGTTTGAGATGCTGGATGATGTCATCAAGGTGGAGATTTCCAAGGTGGACATCACCACAAACAAAGAGCTGCCGGGTGCCGAGCTGATTATCACCAACAAGGACGGCAAGGTAGTGGAACATTGGACCTCTACCGACAAGCCGCACTATATCGAAAAGCTCCCTGCCGGTGAGTACACCCTGACCGAAATCACCGCCCCCAACGGGTACGAAATTGCAGAGGATATTCCCTTTACCGTGCTTCCCACCGGCGAGGTACAGCGCGTGGTTATGAAGGATGCCCCCATCCCCGAACAGCCCGTGCAACCGACACCGCCGACTACCCCGACCCCCACACCGCTGATTCCCCAGACAGGCGATACTTTCCCGCTGGGACTGCTTCTGGCGCTGGCAGGTCTTTCCTTGGCAGGGTTGGCGGCATTGATTTTCAAGTGTGTCCACTGCAAAGCCGTTGCCCAAAAGGACGACGATGAAACCGAATAAGGAACACAAAAATGAACCATCCAACCACTATGGTGACCCGCGAGGACCACCCGTTTTTTATGAGGAAATCGAATGAAGCATATTCTGACTTGCAGCTTTGGCAAAGACAGCATCGCCACGGCGCTGCTTGCCTTGCAGCACGGCGAACCGCTGGATGAACTGGTTTATTCCGAGGTGATGTTCAGCGATACCGTATCGGGAGAACTGCCGGAGCATAAGCGGTTCATCTATGAAACAGCAATCCCGTATTTTGAAAAGCGCGGCATTCCCACAAGGGTCCTGCGCGGGCAAAAGACATATTTGGACTGCTTTTACCACATCGTAAGCCGCGGTAATGCCGAGGGAAAGCTGGCGTCCTTTCCGCTGACCGGACGCTGCAGTATACAAAGGGACTGCAAACTGCCACCCATACGCACCTACCAGAAAACGCTGCCGCAAGACACGGTTTACTATCTGGGGATTGCCGCCGATGAACCGATACGACTGGCACGACTAAAGGCAAACCAAACCTCTCTGCTGGCAAAGTACAACCTGACCGAAAAAGACGCGCAGGCAATGTGCCAAGCCGAGGGGCTGCTGTCCCCGCTATATGCGTTCACAGGGCGTGGCGGCTGCTGGTTTTGCCCCAATGCGTCCATGCGGGAACTTCGGCACCTGTACAACGCCCACCCCGATTTGTGGCAGCTGCTGCTGGAATTGCAGGATGCCCCCAATAAGGCAACAGAACGGTTCAACCGCAGTTATAGCTGCACGATTTAGATTTACGGTTCTGTCTGGAGGGAGAACAGCTGAGCTTATTTTCATATGGGGAGCGTTGAGCAGACGATGAAGAACTTTCTATATTCGCTTTTTATTGGGCTGTTCGGTATTGCAGCTCTCACGAGCATCGCATTCCTGTTGATGTATGCCGCACAGTCTAAACAACAGGCGCACCTTTACAGCGACCTTGCCGCCGTAAGGAAACAGGACACACAACAGGAAACGGCTTCGGAACCAGAGAAACAGGCATCATACCAAAACTTATATTGGGAAAACACAGATATGGTCGGCTGGATTCTTATCGAGGACACCAACATTGACTATCCCGTGATGCAGACACCGACAGACCCCACCTATTACCTGAAGCACGACTTTGAAAAGAACTACACCGACTACGGCTGCCCCTTTATGCAGCAGACTGCGATGCGCTTGCCCCGTCCGATAACCTGATCCTCTACGGCCACAACATGAAGGACGGCTCGATGTTCGCAGATCTTGCCAAGTACCGCAGCAAGGATTTCTGGCAATCACACAAAACCGTCTGGTTCGATACCGCGCTGGGCAGCTGTGCCTATGAAATTTTTGCCGTGATCCACACGACCGTGCAGGCAGATACCGCCGGTGCGTTCCCGTTCTATCGGTTTGTGGACGCAGCAACCCCGGAAGAATTTGCCGATTATGTGTCGGCCTGCCAAGCGCGGGCGCTGTACGATACAGGCATTTCAGCTAAGTACGGCGACAAGCTGCTCACGCTTTCCACCTGCGACAACATTACCGATAACGGCAGATTGCTTGTAATTGCCAAAAAAACGAAACAGAATAGAGGAAACAAAAATCCATGAAAACATCAAAGGAACCCCAGCGCGCATGGTTGTATGCGCGCGTCCCCGGCAACTACATAGAAACGAAAAACACCCTGAATGTTTTGATGCTGCAGGCACAGCGTGATGGTGCCGAAGTGGTTGGCTGGGGATATGACATTCACCACGGCTGGCTGCGCCGCCCTGCTTACCGCAGGATGATGCGCGAGGCAAAGGCAGGACATATCGAGAGAATTTATATCTGCCGTATGAGCCAGATCAGTGGTCAGGAACGGCATCTGATTTCCTTTTTCAGGCGGCTGATGCGGTACAAGGTCAATGTCATTGCAACCGAGTACGCCCTGAATCTGAAAGTGCCCGCCTACCACATGGGCACGATAATTGATGAAATCTGCGCCCGCAAAGGTGGGAGCGACCTTGGTTTGTTTCAGAAAGCTCGGAACGGCATTGCGTTAGCAACGCGTGGCAAGCACGTCAAAATGATAGCTTGCTATCATTCCGACCCCTTGTTAGGGGCTGCCACCCCTAAGACCCCCTCGCGCTTGCAATAATCCAAAGGAGAGCAGCGAAATGCAAACAAGAAACAAATCCTTCCTGCTTCGGTTGACGGAGCAGGAATATGCCACGCTGAAAAGAAAAAGTGAACTGGCAGGTCTGAAGATGAATCCTTTCTTGGTTTCACTTATCAACGGCCGCGAGATTCACCCCCGCACACCGGACAGCTGCAAGGCGCTGGCAAGGCAGGTGGCGGCGGTCGGCAACAACCTGAACCAGTTAGCGCGCATAGCCAACTTCAACGGCAAGGCGGAGGATGCTTATCTGCAGGAAGCGCAGCAGATCATGACTCGAATCTGGCTGCTTATGAAGGAGCAGTTATAATGGCGACAACAAAAATCCTGCCGGTGCGCAAGCGCCTGAAAGACTGCCTGGACTATGCTGCCAACCCGAAAAAGACCGAGATCTTTCGCGGGGATGCGCTCGACCGGCTGATGCACTACACCCAAAACGAGGACAAGACGGAACACCAGCTCTATGTCACAGGCTTTAACTGCGACCCGCAAAATGCCTGCCTGATTATGGAGCAACCAAACGCCGCTGGCATAAAGACATCGGACACGGCAATGTCGGCTACCATATTATTCAGAGCTTTAAGCCCGGCGAAGCCAGCCCGGACCAAGTGCATCAAATCGGCTGCGAATTAGCCAGACGCTGTCTGGCAGATCGGTTTGAGTGTACGGTGTCCACCCATCTGGACAAGGGGCATCTGCATAACCATATTGTGGTCAATTCGGTTTCCTTTATGGACGGCAAAATGTTCCGCAACGATTTCAAAACCTACTATCAGGGCATACGAAAGGTTTCCGACGACCTGTGCCGGCAAAATCAGTTGTCGGTCATAGAAACGGACGGACGCGGCATCTCGTATGGCGAATGGCGCAACCGCCGCGAGGGCAAGCCGACACTGCGCGGTATGGTCAAAGCCGATGTGGAAATGGCGCTTGCCGAAAGCTCCGACTTTGACGATTTTGTCGGCAAGCTGCAAAAGATGGGCTATGAGGTCAAGTACGGTCCCCGCGTCAAGCACATGGCAGTTCGGCACCAAGACAGCAAAAGGTTTGTGCGGCTGGACGGTGTTGCGCCGCAGTTTTCCGAGGCGGAATTGAGAGCGTTTTTCACGCAACTGAAAAAACTTCCGCCAGAAATGCAGCAGGAATATCAGGCAGAAAACCAGCCTGTGCAGCAAAGCTGGCAGAAAGAACCGGAACTTCCGGTCGTGCGCCGCGTGCGCTGCCGCAGCAGACTGAACCGTCCGTATAAAAAGGTAGGCGGCATTATGGCTTGCTACTACCATTACTGCGCCTTGCTGCGCAGAAACTACCGCGGCAGAAGTGGACGGCGCTGCTACTATCTGCTGCGCGAGGATTTCAGCAAATTCAACCGCTATCGGCGGCAATGCGATTTGCTGTGGGAGCAGAAAATCGAATCCACCGAGGAACTGCGGACCTACAAGGCAAGGCTGACCCACGAACTGGAGGTGCTTACCCAAAAACGCAAATACCTGTATAACCACAAGGAAGTCCTGACGCCGGATGTCGCAACAGGCGGCTGGAGGAACTGTCTGCCCGGATGCGAACCGTGCGCAGGGAGCTGAACACCTGCACAGACATTGAAACCGATGCTGCCGCTTTGCTGCTGAAATGGCAGGAAGTGCGGCAGGCTGAAAAAGAAGAACGCGAGGTGAACGAAAATGAACAACGGCGGAGAAGCCGCTGACCAGATGGTGCGGGAAGCACTGCAATTTTCTGAGGTTGCTATCAAGCTGACAGCGCTGGGCTTTAAGAACTCGCTGGCGATTGCGCTTGCCTACGCCAAGGAAAACCCCAAGGTGCGCGGCAAGACAAGTCTTGACCGCCTACTGCGCGAGGGCAAGGAGATGAAGATCATCCCCTTGCAGACCAAGGATCTTGCTCAATTCAAGGCGTATGCCAAACAGTACGGTGTGCTGTTTGCGTCCATTAAGGACAAGGGCGCACAGGGCGAGAAAATCGACATTATGTTTAAGGCAGAAGATGTATCCAAGCTCAACCGCATTTATGAGCAGCTTGGATATACCGTACCCAAGAAGATTTCGGCTGACCGAAAAAACGCAGAAACCGCCGCCAGACGCCCGATCCGATGCTGACGCGCGGGAAGACGATGGAGGATATTGACCCCCGCCCCTCGTTCAAGACGGTGGCGGCACAGCTGCGCAAGGCAGCAGCCCGCAGTGCGGAACGCGCGGTCAATGCGACCCGAAAGGAGGAACGCTAAATGTATGAGCGTATGAACATTGAGGATTGGAAAGCCAAAAAGAAGAACGACCGCGATGCCGTGCTGGCCGACCAAAAGCAGGCGTTGCAGGAGGTTTTGCAGGACGGCACGCATCTGACCGCCTACCTGCTGGGGCGCGGCAGGCTGGGCAGCGGGATCACCTCCGGCAATGCCGCACTGGTGTTGAAAGCCTGCCCGCAGGCGACTGCCGTGATGTCCTTTGACGGATGGAACCAATTTGGGCGCAGGGTCAGCAAGGGTGCCGTTGGCATTTCGCAGTTGGTGCGGTCCGGCGGCTATTTTACGGTGGGCAAGGTGTATGACCGTTCCGCGACCTACGGCAACAAGCCATGCCCGACGGTAGAGCTGCAGGGCGACCAGCTTGGCAAAGCCATTCCTGTATTGTCCGCCTTGTCACCGGTAGATGTACAGTTTGATGATAAGCAACCCACCGGTTTTCTTGCTGACGAAAATCTTATTCTCTATCCAAGTGGTGCAAGTGATGAAGAAGTCCTTGCGCGTCTGCCCGCGGATATTGTTCTTGCCACGGCAGCGCAGTGCTATGCAGAGGTCGGTAATGAAGAATACCTGCACCAAATGGCGTTGGCTGTGTCTGTTGAAGTTTGTGGTCGGCTCGGCATTTCACCGCCCGCCGATGCCGCCGACAGGCTGAACGGCTTGCGGGCGCATATCCTGCCGGGGAGGAGCGCCGCGCGTTGGAGGAGGTGCGCGAGATGGCCAAGGTGTTTGGCGATACCGTCTGCAAGGAATTGGACTTGCAGCGCCCGCGCAGTGATTTGCAGCGCGCAGAGGAACGCTGACCGCCATGCGCCCGAATAAGGATCGGCAGAACCTCTGGCTCTGGGCTGCCTTGCTGCTGCCGCTGCTCTGGCTGGCGGCAGGGTTGGCGCAAATCACCGAACAGGCGCACGGGCTGTCCGCCTTGGCGGCAGGGCTTACCGCGCTGTTGAACGACCCGCTGAGCCTGCGTTGGTGCAGCAGCACCCCGAAATTTCTGCTGGCGGTCTTGGTGCTGTACCCGCTGGGGGTGTATTGCTATCTACTCGATCAGGCGGACCGCGCCCCGGCGAGGAACACGGCTCTGCCCATTGGGGCAATGCCAGTGAATTGAACGAACGCTACCGCAACCGCAAGGACCCGTGGCAGGAAATCATTCTTTCCCAGAATATCCGCTCAGCAATGATTCCTACCAACACCAGCGGAATCTGCACGTTGTTGTGATCGGCGGTTCCGGCAGCGGTAAGACCCGCTTCTTTGTAAAGCCGAATGCCCTGCAATGCAGCGGCTCCTACTTCTTTTTGGACCCCAAGGGGGAGCTGACCTATTCCCTCGGCGGTGCTATGGAGGAAAACGGCGTCACCGTAACGGTCATTGACTTTGTGCATTTCCGCGGACATTACAATCCGGTAGCGTACCTGAAAACCGATGAGGACGCTATGAAGCTGGCTTATGCGCTGGTGTTCAACACCAAAAAGAACCCGGCAGCCTCCGGCGGCGAAAACGAGTTCTGGGACAAGAGCGCTGTTATGTTTCTGGCATCGCTGATTTTGTATATCCTGTACGAATCCCCGCTGTATGAGCGCAACCTCAACACGATGATGGATATGATTCTGGAATGCAAGGTCAGTGAGGACAGCTATGACGAAAACCGTATGGATATTCTGTTCGGTGAACTGGAGCAGCGCGATCCGCATCACCCGGCTGTGCTGCAATACCGTTCGTTCAAGCTCGGCAGCGCGAAAACCCTGTCCAGCATTATGGTCACGGCGGTATCCAATCTGCATATGCTGCAATCGGCGGCGTTTGCCGAGATGATTGCCACCGATGAAATGTTTCTGCCGAAGTTGGGCGTGGAGAAACGCGCCATCTTCTGCGTCATCCCCGACAATGACGATACCTTTAACTTTATGGTTCGATTCTGTACACCCAACTGTTTGACCAGCTGTTTCGCCTTGCGGATTCCACGCCGGAATTTCACGGCACACTGCCGGTTCATGTACGCCTGATGATGGACGAGTTCGCCAATGTCGCAACGCCGGAAAACTTTGTAAAGATTCTTGCCGTTGCGCGCAGCCGCAACATAAGCTGCGATATCATTCTGCAAAATATTTCCCAGATCAAAAGCAAATACAAGGACGACTGGGAAACGATCATCGGCAACTGCGACAGCCTTGTTTACCTTGGCGGCAACGATTACAGCACCTTTGAGTACATTTCAAAGTTGTTGGGCAAACAGACCATCCGCACCAAGGGCAGAGCATCGGCAAGGGCAGCCACGGGTCGTCCAGCGACAGCTATCAGGTCACGGGGCGCGAGCTGATGACCCCGGACGAGGTGCGCCGCATGAAACGCAGCGACTGCCTTGTAATGATCAGCGGCGAGGCACCGGTAAGGGACAAGAAATACAACCTTTTTGACCACCCGAACCTGAAATACACACCCGACTACCGCAGTCCGCGGGGGCTGCTGCATCGGGCTGCAACCCCCATCCCCGCACCGGAGGCTACACGATGCCTCCGGATTATATGGCGCAGGCCGCACCGTATCGCTCGCTTATGTGGCGGAGCTGACCTGCCCCGAAATTACCGAAGATTTATAT
>ENA-OQCP01000813-OQCP01000813.1-human-gut-metagenome-genome-assembly--contig:-NODE-813-length-13179-cov-2.223108_pt1 | contig 13179 bp, 16 predicted proteins | sample MGYA00242760_ERZ504583 | MGnify/ENA primary metagenome ERZ504583 (study PRJEB26092, sample SAMD00036308) | human gut metagenome | host: Homo sapiens | study: EMG produced TPA metagenomics assembly of...
GGGTATTCATGTTGTAGTACCCCGTGAACACCTCGCCGTCTGCCAAAGGCGCTGCTACGGTGATGCGTCGATCTTGTGCTCTTCCAATGTAGCTAGAACCTCTGAGAGCCAAGATGCGTATGGTGCATCGGAAATCAGATAACTTGCCATCGGTCTCACCCCCTGACCTGCCCCAGCCCGGCCCGCTGGATGATGCCCGCGTAGTCCTTGTAGGCCACGCTCAGGTCTACCGGGCCGCTCACGCCGGGGATGGTGCCGCTGCTGGTGTACTGCCACATGCCGTGGCGGCGGGCGGGGCGCTTGCCGCGGTAATCGGCCAGCCAGAGGTCATACGGGGCCAGCGGCTGGGCGGCCAGGGCGGTATCGGCAAAGTTCGTGTAAGTATAGACCATGGCGTACAGGTTCCATGTCTCGATTCGGTCGGCGGCCCGTGCCACCAGGGCCGAAAGCTTTGCGGGGGCCAGGGAGCGCAGGCGGGGGTCCTCCACATCGATTGCAAGGGGCAGCTGGAACGTTTTGCCCCGGAGAGCTATTTTGAGGGTGGCCAGCTCCTCCTCCGTCTGCCGCTGCGTGACCGCACAGGTGTAGTAATAGCCGCCCACCGGGATGCCCCGCGCCGTGCACGCGGCATAGTTGCGCTCGAAGGCCGGGTCAACGTAGGGCTTGCCGCCCTTGCTGCCCAGCACCCGCAGCATCACGCCGTCGATTTTGCCGCTGCGTTTCACCGCGTCCCAGTCGATGCTCCCCTGCCAGCGGGAGACATCCATAATTTCAGCCATAGCGTCCTCCTTACTGCGTGATTTCCTCAAAGCCGCTCTTGATAAGAATCGCCTTGACCTTCTCCTTCAGCAAGCGGGGGCAGCGCTCATACAGAGCCTTTGCCTCCTCCGCAGTCTCAGCAGACATGATTTCCTGTGCCCATAACATCGCCATCATAAATACCAACCTTTCTAGTCTTTTGTAACATTTACGCATAGACAGTCTCGCTCATCTCCAGCAAGCACTGCTTCAGCATTTCGTTTTCGTTTTTCAGGGCTTCCAGCGTCTCCGGCAGCTTGTCCAGCGCTTCCTGCCGCTGCTGGGTCTCCTTGCGGGCCTTTTCCTGTGCAGCCAGCTCTTCAGCGGTCGGTGGCTGAGGAACCTCCCCGTATTCGTACACCTCATACTCCGCCCCGCATAGCCGGATGCCCCAGTAAGCTTCCCCGGGCTGTGCGTTTTGGTTGTGCGCGTTCACAGCAGCTCGATCGCGCTGTAATCTGCCGGGGTGCCGTCAGTCTCGGTCGGCATCGTGTACCCGGGGCGGATCATTGTTTCTTCCATTTTGAAATTTCCTTTCCGGGTGCTCAGTTAATATAGTTCTGTTCGAGCCATAAGAACCCAGTAACCGTTGTCACTAGCGTGTTCAGCGGCAGCACGATGCAGGGGCGCAGGCCATAAGAATTTTCTCTGTCGCCACCTACACTGGAAAAACTACCATCCTTATAGAACGCATACATATAGTTTCCGTTATGGGTTCTCTTGGAGCGTGTCCAGTATTCATTGTCTGCTTTTCGCTTGTCGGTGGCCGCAGTTGTGTAGTCGAAGTAGTCCAGCTTTGCCCCCTCCTGTGCCATCAGACGTCCACGCCCTGCCAGGTGTAAACACCCATCTCGACCGCGGAAAGCAGAAAGCACTTTCTCGAAAGGCCATTTGAGCCGGAAGAAACCTTGGCTGAATCGTAATCCGCCTGTTTCACGTAGCAGATGCACGGTCATCAGGCGGTTTGCCACACTGGACTTGATATTTCCGCCCGGGTAGTTGACACACCAGTTGTCCAGTGCATACCCTTCGTAGCCGTAGATGTAATTGTTGCTGATGGAAGTGGATGCCGCAATGTTTGTTCTCCAGAGCCATGCACCGTTGGCCGTGCTGTCGTACAATCCGCCGCCCGGAACGCCCTTATGGATCAGCGTATACCAGTAGGTATTGTTGCCGCTTGGGTCTGAGATGCCAAATGTAGTCCCCAATGCAAAGGAACTGATGGGATTGCCGCCGTCATAGAACTTCTTGGCTACGCCGTCCACGCCGATATAGCCCTTGTGCACCTGCCTTGCGGTACCGCCCACGCCGATGTAGATCTTGGAGACCGATTTGGCACTTCCGCCGATTCCGGTATAAATCGCCATGTTCTCTCCTCCTTATACGTACACCAGCAGGATAGAGCCGGTTGCAAGGCTGCTTCCCGCACCGGGGTCACTGGTTTGGGATGTGATGGTGCTAACCCCGAGCCAGCTTTTCAGCACATCCTTGGAAACATCTTTGATTTTTGTGCCGTCGTCCGTATAGCCTGCAATATGCGTCAAATTCGACGTGTTAAGGCCGTCGCCCGCATAGCCGACTTGGATTGTTCTGGATGCGTCCTTATAGTCGGTTACGCCGGTTGCTTTTGTGGCGGTGTCTGCATTACCCTCCAGCGAACCAATGAATTTGTTGGCCCTGACATTTGCAAAAGCGCCGCTTCCTCGACCATCATTGAACCGATACTCATCAATGGTGTTGTCTCGATATCCCAAGTAGACTGTGTTGCTTTCCGGGATGCCAACAAAATTCACTTCATTCTTGTTCTCGAACGCCAATTTCGAGTGGTTATGCGCACTCGGTGGAAACGTCTCCGGCTTATCCGACACGGAATTCCAGTCCGTCTTGATGCTCTTGAACTTGTCGCCAACAGTCTTTGCATCTGCCGGAGCATCGGGCACGGACAGGGTCTTGTCCGTTCCGGCCCGTGTCCCGGCAAGCGCTGCGGCATCCTCTGCGGCCTTCTGAGCCGTTTCTGCTGCCTGACGGCTGATGGATGCTTCACCCGCGCTGGCAGATGCTTCCCCGGCCTTGGTGGCGGCGGTGGAAGCGCTCCCCGCAGCGGCGGTGGCCTGCTGGGTGGCAATGTTTGCCGCAGCGGTGGCCGTCCTGGTGGAAGCTGCCACGTCGTTCAGGGCCGTGGTGCGGGCCCGTGCGATATCCTGCAAGGGCGGCGGTGTGCTCCGTTTTCGTGTCCTGCAGGGCCTGCTTGGCGGCGGTCTCGCTGGTCTTGGCATTCTTCTCGCTGGCGGCGGCGTTGGTCTCGCTCAGGCTGCTGCGTCCTCGCTCTTTTTCGCCGCCTCTTCACTGTCCTTTGCCTTTTCCGCACTAGCCTTGGATGCACTCTCACTCTCGGCGCTTTTCTTAGCGCTGTTCTCAGATACCTCTGCGCTCTTTGCTGCCGCTTCCTCACTTTTCTTTGCCGCAGCAGCACTGTTTGCAGCCTTTTTGGCATTTTCCCCGCTCACCCGCACGCTTTCTTCCATGCTGGCGGCAGAGTTCGCTGCTTCTTTAGCAGATTTGGCCGCTGCTTCCTCACTGGCCTTAGCCGCGTTCATGCTCTCCAGCGCCTGCTTGGCGTACTTTGTCACCTCGGCCACGAACTGCTCATAGATGCTCGGCGTTATGTTCTCGGTGGTCGTGTCGGTGTCGATGGTGTCATAGCAGGTGTACTTGCCGGGCTTGGTCATGGCAATGTAGCCGCTGTCGTTGATGGCCAGCAGCATCCAGGTGCCTTCTTTTTCCAGTGTCCACCGCCGGTCTACCAGTGCGCTGTTCTGTTCGTCCAGCAGCTGGGGGTCCGGCTTTGTGCCGCTCAGGCGCTGCACATGCAGTGTCACGGTGCAGTTCTTCCACTCTTCCGGCAACTCAAAGCGGAGCTCGTCCACCTTGGCGCTCCGCACACCGCCCAGATACAGCGTCTCAATGTTTGCCCGAAACGTCGAACCATTGTCCTGCAGCTTTCTGATCTTAATATCCAGTTGGCTCACAGTTTCACTCCCTTCACCAATCGGGCGCACTCCTCGGTTTCGCCAGAGGTCTCATTTCAGATTTGTGCGCCCTTCCTGACCCTATCCTATCACGCCCCGCCGGGTGCAACTACCCCGGACATACAAAAGGGAGCCGCTCACCCCGAACGGTCTCCCTTTCTTCTAAGCAGGGCTCCCCAAAAAAGAGCAGCAACGTGAACTTGGCTCCCCTACTAGGGGAGCTGTCACGCAAAGCGTGACTGAGAGGTTCACCTCACCCCTGCCCACTCATCCTTGCTGTTTTTTGCCTGTTCCTCCTTTTTTGCCGCGTCCTTCACCACTGGGCAAAGTTCTTGTTCTCATACATCGGGGTTCCGTCCGCTTTGGTCAGCTTCAGCAGCATCGTTTCCAGGCGCTTGCGGTCGCTGCTGCTGCCCGCCAGATACTCCTCTTTCACCGCGTCGGTGATTTTCGTCTTGATGCTGCCGTCCTCCTTGCCCGCCGTCTGCAGCCGCCGGATCTCATCCTGCACGTCGCTGGTCCTGCCGGTGTCCACCGCTTCAGTCAGGTCATCGTACACGCTGCCCTCGGTGCCGCCCTTGTACAGCTCCTCGGCCTTGCTTTCAATGGCTTCGGTCACAAGGTCGATCACCCATGTCCGCTTTTCCGCGTCAGCTTTGACCCCCTCCCGGATGCCCAGGGTCTCGTACATTTCCCGCACAAGCTGCTTTGTCAGCTCTTGGCGCTGGCTGTCTTTGCCCTCGTTCCGGGCCTGTGCAGCCTGCTCCACCTCCGGGCTGTATTTCTTCAGCCGGTTCTTCAGCTGGCTGGCAATGGTCTTTTCGTCCTTGCCCATGGCTTCCAGCTTCGCCATAGCACCGCTGGCGTTGTCCGTGTCCCCCTCGGCAATGGCGTTGTACAGCCGGTCATACTGCCCGGTGGCGCTCGTCGGGGTCGAGCTGAACGAAAAGCTGCTTCCGCTTGCAATGTCTCGTGCATCTTCCACATAGGCATCAAAGGCATCCAGCATTTTCCGGGCGTTCCCCATAGGCACACCCGCAATTTCAAACCCGTACTGCATCAGGTTCACGCCTGCCTTTCGCAGTTTCTGGTGATACGCTTCCAGCTGTTCCTCCGTCATGTCACCGGTGTCCTGCCGGACAAGGCTGGAAAACTTCGTTACTGCTGCAAAAAGATCATTCACAGCGCTGATGTTGGTTGCACTCACCACATCGTAATCCGTACCGTTCACTGCGTTTCCCACAGCGCTGTACAGCTCGCTGCCATACAGGAAGTTGCCCGCAAAGCTTTCCGTGTACAGATTCAGGAATCGCTTGCTCACGCTGGCCGCGGTCACATCTCCGTTCTCGTCCTGCTCTCTGTCCCACCGGTGCAGCAGGAAGTCCGCACCGATCTTCATCAGTGCAAACACAGCAGTCTGGGTGATCTGGCTCACAATGGCCCGGTTCAGGTTCTTTCCGGCCCGCTTCACTTCTTCTGCTGTCTCGCTGCTGGGTGCAGTCTTGTCCCGTTCTTTCTGGGCGTTGTAGTCCATCACCGCATCGGCCAGAATGCCGTAGTTCTGGAAACGCTGGGTCGTGAACATGGTCAGGGTCTTGGTCATTTGATCCGGATTTCGCTGGATTCCCGCCCGCTGCATGGTGGTGTAGTTGGGCTGGGTCTCCTCGATCACCCGCTGATACATCTTGTTCACCGCTTCCCAGTAGGCTTCGCTGCCTTTCGTGGCTGCCCCCTCTGCAAACTCATTGACGTGGTGCTCCACATACCGCTTGGAACCCTCCCACAGGGCCGCTACCGTGATCTCGTCCATGCTGTTGATCCAGCCGGTCACCCACTTAGGCAGCTTGTCCATGGCCTTTTCTGCCGCGCCCTGGCTCACGCCAATGCTGGCAAGTTCACCCCGCTGGCTTCCCCGCAGTCGGTATTGCAGCAGCACATCCCCGTGCTGGGCAATTTCCTGTTCCAGCGCTGCCCGCTGCTTGCCGGAAAGGTTCTTCACAAACGGCACCACCGCCGCCATGGTATCCGCACCCAGTACCGCGCCCGCCGTTGGCAGAGATGCCGCCTGCGCAATGGCCACACCAGGGTTCAGCGTCAGGATCGCGCCCGCATAGTTGCCGCGCAACCTGTCCAGCACTTTGGTCATTGTGGTCGAGCGCTTTCTTTGCGTGGTCTGCAGGTCGGTCAGCAGGTCATCGATGTAGTTCGTCGCGCTCTGGCCCCACTGCTCTTTCAGGATACCATTTTTCAGCATCTTGATGCCGTCCTCGGTCTCAATGCCACTGTTCAGCACCTTCTGCACATCCCGGATGGGTGCCGCCAGTCCGGCGTAGGCTGCCGTGTCCCGCAAACTCCGCTGCACCACGCTGCTGCACTCCTCCAGCAGGATGGGCATCTGGCTCTTGACACGGTTCTTCAGGAAGCCCCGGCCTCAATGGTGGCATCCAGTTTCACGCCCTCGATCTGGGTTGCCAGCGCCGTCTTGTCCACCGCAATGGGGTAATAGTTTTTCACGGTGGCCCGCTGGTAACCCAGCAGCTTCATGCTTGTCTCGTTGATCAGGTTCGTGGTGTAGCTGCCGAAGAAATTCTTCATGTCCTCGCACCAGGCCCGGTCGTAGTCGGTCATGGCCTTCTCTACGGCCTGGATCACGGTGTCGGCCATGGGGTTTCCCGTTCTGTCCGTCAGCATCCCGATCTTCACGGTCTGGCCCTTCTGGTAAGCTTCTCAATGTCGCCCCTGTTGTACTCCTCCGCATCCGGGATCGTCAGGCCACCGTTCAGCAGGTGCTCCCGGCTGTCGGCGTTCTGCAGGTGCATGTACAGGCTGCACAGCTGGGCGTGGGTCAACGGTGCAGCCCGACCCTTGCTGTCCTTCAGCCAATGTCCACCAGCTCCGCGCCCGGACCGGCGAATTTTTCCATCTGTCTCAGGTTCGCCTTGCCCGTCACATTGTCAAAGAGCTTCGTTCCCTCCACAGTGATCCGGGTCTGTTCCCGCTGGCCGTCGTTCAGCATGGTGCCCAGCTTCTCCATCTGGCTGTTCTTTGCGTAGCCGCCCAGCATCCGAAACACACGGCCAGCCCCCAGCATGTCCAGGTTGTACCTGGTCAGGGCGCTCCGCAGCTTTCCATCGTTGCCCTTGCTCTGGCGCACCTCTGCAGCCGCCTCGTTGGCGATCTTGTCCACCGCTTCGGCTTTCTGCAAGCTCAGGGTCTTGTTTGCCGTCCGGATCACATGCAGCGTGCTGGCCGTAATGGCTTTCAGCATCCGCATCTGGTCCACCGTCATGGGCAGATAGGTGCGGTTCTCTGTCTCCCGGATTCGCTTTCTCAGCCGGTCACGCAGCATCTCGGCCTTTTCACTGTCCGGCAGTGCCTCGGCTCTGTCAGCTGCTGGTTCAGCCGGTCAAGCTGGGCCTGCTTGCTGGCATTCAGGTCAGCCTGCAGCGCGTCGATGAGCTCCGGCACCTTGCTCAGCTTCCAGTCCTCGCTGATGCCGTTGGAGCTGTTCTCGGCTCCCATCGACTGCATGATACTGGTGCGCAGGGCCGTCAGCCGGGCCACGGCGTGGTCGTTCAGCAGGGTCATATCCGCCAGCTTTGCCACCTCTGCCGCCTGCTGGATCAGGTGGGGCTGCACATACCGGTCCTTGCTGGGCCGCAGGATCATCTGGTTCAGCTGGGCAGCATTGGCCCGGATGCCCCGCCGCAGCTCGTCCTTCTGCCGACCGTCCCGGGCTTTCTGTACCCGCTTCTCAGCCAGCTTCTTGGCAATGGCAATGTCCTCGTCCCGCTGCTGCTGGGCTGCAGTGATGGCGATTGCGTTTCGCTGAGCCTGCTTTTCCTGCCACTCCTGAGCTTTGCGCTGGTTTTCCTGCTCCCATTCCAGCAGTTCGTTTTCCTGATGGATCAGCTGCCACTCAGCTCTGTCAGCCGGCGCTGTTCTCCTGCACCTGGTGCGAAAGGTTCCAGTTCTCCCGCTTCAACTGTTTGTTTTCCAGCCGGATCTCGTCCAGCATCTGCTGGCGTTCTTCCTTCAGCCGCTTCTTTTCGGCCTTCCACTCCCGTTCGTAGGCTTCCTTCAGCACGTCCAGCTTTTCGGCCATGTCGCCGTAGTTGGTGATGTCCAGCCCCAGCGTATCCAGATTCTGATCCAGCAGCTTTTCTGCTTTTTCATTCCGCTTCTGCTGTTCTGTCCACTGCCGCAGTGCTTCATCCGGCTTCCGTTCCGGCTGTTCTCATACATCCTCCGGTTGAACTCCCGGTTCTGCTCCTTCTGCACCTTCCGCAGGTCCTTCAGCGCCTGCTCCGCGTTCTCCTCGCCCACGGCAGCAGCCACAGCCTGGCGCTGCCAGCGCTGGAACCCTTCAAAGATGGCCTGTGCATCGGTCATCTCCGGCACGTTCAGGATATCACCCAGCATCCGGTCGGCCAGCTCCACTTTGGCATCCTCGTACTCGGCAGCATCCGCAAAGCGGCTCATCATCCTGGGCTTGATGGCATCGTGCACGTTCATCAGCACATCCAGCCACTCGGTGCTCTCCATGCTGGCCGCGCCGTCCACGCCTGCCGCCTGGGCCGCGCCCCGGAACAAGGCCGCTGCCCCTTCCTTGGTGCCGCCCATGGCCCGGGTGTCGTTCACGATGGATTCATACACTTCCGCCGGGTTGCCGTCCCGCACACCCTCTGCCTGCCGCAGCTTCACACCGTGCCGCCGGGCCTCCGCCACCGCTTCGCTCCACGTCCCGTACCGCTTCACCAGCTCCGCCTTGGCCGGGCCGTCCTTGTTCACCGTGTAGCTCAGGTCGTGGTATTCCGGGTACTCGTCCCACAGCTCGGTGTTCCGGTAGGTCGCCCCGCTCAGAATCTCATCCGCAATGGTCTCAGACAGCGCGCTGGCCTTGCTCATGCTGGCCCCATCCGCCGTCATGTACTCCACCAGCGCCCGGGTCTCCCCGGCAATTTTCGTCCGGTCGGCCCTGCTGCCGTTGGCCTTTGTCCACCGCACCGCCAGCCCGTCAATGGAATCCTGGCTGATCCGCACACCGTGGTCACACCCATCATCTGGGCCAGCGTTTCCATCGCCGCGCTGTTGTCCGCAATGGCCCGGCTTGCCTGCCGCTGGGTGTTCTTCCGCGCGTCCCGTTCCGCCTGTTCGGCCAGCTGGAAACGGACGTTCGGCACCTTGTTCAGCAGGGCCGTGCGCTGGGCATCGTCCCCGGCTTTGTAGAGCTTCACGTCAATGCCGGTCTCTTTCAGGCTGTCGATCAGGGTGCTGCTGGTGTTGTCGGGCAGGATCGCCGCCCGTACTCATCAAAGCCCACGGCCCGCTGGGGCTTCGCTTCAAAGTACCCGGTTGGAATAGCAGCCACGTTCTTGTACAGGTTCAGGATCATCTGGGCCGTGTCCTTGCCAATGGTATACCCCTCTTTTGCAAAGGCCTTTCCAATGGCTGCCGCCGTCTGTTTTCCCTGTGCGGCCCGCAAAAGGATTTCACCGAGTATCTCCCTCTCCCCATAGCCGCTGTCCGAATGTGCAGCGGTCTCCTGTCGGATGCGGCTGATGACTTCTTCGATCTGGCCGTCGGCCTGTTCCAGCAGTGCCTTGTACTCCTCCTCCGGTATCTGCTGCAAGCGGCTCTTGTCCGCCCGCACTTCATCCAGATTCTGATACTCCGCCGTCGCGGTGCTCATCAGGGTATTGGCTGAAAGGCCCCATGCGCCTTCTCCGCGTGCATTTTGCTGGTTCATGGCCTCCACCAGATTCTGCAACGTGTAGGGGTTGTGCAGTTGGGCAAAGCTTCTCCGGTTTCCGGTTCTGGTATAGGGGTCCTTCTCATTTCGGATTCCCTTTTTTCCCAGAATACCCTCCATCTTCGGCAGCAGCCAATCTTCCACATCAGCATCCGGGGCTTTCTGCTGTAACTCCTTCTGCATCGCTTCCGTATCCTGCACGGTTTTCCCGGCCATATCTTTGGTCGTCACATATTCATATGCGTTTTCCAGTCTGGCCCGCAGCATCGGTGCGATCAGCCGGTCGGCTTTGGTCTGCGCCTTTTCTTCGCTCCAGCCAAATTCTTCCATAGCCCAGCTTTTTTCTGCTTCCCGCACTTCATTCAGCACGGCATTGGATTTATCGTGATTTCCGTTCACCACGTCGGACTCCACGATGTCCCGCAGGGCACCTTCTCCGCCAAGGGCCTCTATGATTTTCTCATACCGCTTTTTCTGGCTTTCGGTAAAACGCACCTCCTGCTTTGTCACCACCTGCACGGTTTCGCCTTTGTCTGCCAGATAGGCCGCCTTGACCGCATCATTCCGGGAAAGGCTCTCTGCCAGTTGCTTCGGGTTCTTCCCGGACGCTTCCATGTCCAGCGTTCCGCTGATCACATTTCCCCGCGCAAATGCGCCGCCAGCGGTTTGTCGGCTCAATTGTGCAAGTTCGCTGTTCAGCTTCACTGCCTTGTCCGCGTGCACTTCGTATTCCACATTGGGCCGGGTGGGTGTCCAGGCATCCGAACCATAGATACGGTTTGCCCGGTTCACCATGGGGTCAATGGTATCGGAGTTGAACACCAGCGAGATTGGGCCATACTTGGTGTGACCTTCCTGAGCTTTCACCACCGCAATAGACGGCGAGGGCATCCCGCCCAGCTCCAGCGCTTCCTGCAGGTTTTCGGCGGTCAGGTTGTGCACGGCCACAAGGTCTTTGTTCTGGTCCACCTCCACCGGAGCACTCAGCTGGAACCGCACCGATTTCTTCACAGGTTCGCTGTTTCCCTTGCTTTCGGCATTTTCTTGTGCTATACTGTTTTTAGAAAGTAGCTTAGGGGCTTCATCGCCCTGCTCGGTTTTGAGTACCGTGGTAAGGCTGCTTTCTTTTTTTGTTATTTTCCCATTCTCAATGTCAGCAGGCTGCCATCAGAACCACATACCTCATGGACATAGAATTTGCTCGCCGCATTCGGAACAGTATACTCATTTACAATAACAGCCTCATAGATTTTGATGCCGTCCACCACAACCGGAGCCACAAAGGTATGAGTATTGTACCCCCGTCCTTTCCAGTTTTCCACGAAACCAATTTGTTCACCGTACCGGATTACGTTGGGAATGGCCGCTGCAGCGATCTGCTTCACCGGGCCGTTTCCATGCTGCACGGTTGCCTTGGCTCCCTTGCGGGTCAGTTCCACCACACCAAATCCATCACGCTCTACTTTTCCGCCAATGGATTCAAAGAATCGGACGATATTTTCAGCATTTTCTTTGCTGGTAGCACCGTACTCAATTTCTTTTCCAGTGATTTCAGCCGCCGGTGTCATCTGTTCCAACCGGCCAAGATTACGGTTCAGCTGCTTTTCAAGAGTTTCCTCCCCCTCCTGCAGCTGGAACCGCATACTGCGTCCTTCCGCCGCACTCTCATTCTTGAGGGCTGCGGCGTTTTCTTTTGCACTGCGCAGGTTGTCCATGGCCTTTTCGGCGTGGGCAAAGTATTCGTCCTGCAAAATTCTGCGCTCGTTCTCGGCCAGGCGCTGGGCCTTCAGGGCAGCCCGGTTGTCTGGGTCAAGGTCAGCACTTCCTTTGCCCGGCTCACAATGCCGTCCAGCATCTCCTTCACCCGGTTCATCACGGTGCGGATGGTTCCGGCCCTGCCGCTGTTCTTCTCGGCCTGCCCGCGCTGGAACTCTACCCAGCGCTTGAAATCGGATTCATTGGAGAAGATGCCCCGCCAGGCATCGCCCACCAGCTCCTCGGCAGCTTCCTCATAGGTCAGATTCTGCTGGGCATAGTCGGTCATCTTCTCCCGGATCATCTCGTCCACGGTCTCAAAGCCGCTGCTCCTGGCCAGATACAGCAGGGCATGGTCCTGCAAAGTCTTTGCCCCCTCGCTGTCCAGTGCGTTGTACCAGTGGTAGTCCTCGTGCAGCACCGTGCCGAACGTATCCTGTGCGCTGTCTCCAAAGAAGATCCGTGCCGTCTCCGTGTCCACATAGGCCCGCACCCGGCTGTCTGCCTGTCCCGCACCGTTCTGCAGCACGTTTTTCAGAACGCCGTGGTGCCGGGTTGCCGCCGCGTTCAGCTCGATCACCTGGCTGCTGCGTCGTTTGCGTTGCGCAGGGTTCCCTTGTAGATGGTCTCACCCCTGCCCGTCAGGCTCTGTTCCGTCAGAGTGCCGCCCAGCTGGCTCTTGGCCCACCGGGTCTCTGCCGCATCCCTGCCGTAGGTGTAGGCGATCTCCAGCGCGTTCCGGCCCTTGAGGTTGCCCAGCACATAGTTCACGTTGGCCGCCATGCCGCTGCCGGTGCCCGCCAGCTTCAGCGCCTGGTCAAAGTTCTTCACGTCCTCCATCTGGCCCAGCCGGTACAAAGTGGATGCTGCCGCCGCATAGCGGTCACTGTCCACGCCTTCCGGCTGTTTCCGGCTGATCTCCTGCGCCGCCTTTTCGCCCACCTTCCAGCTCCGCAGCACCTGCTCCGTCCGGGCCTGCTTCTGGCCTCCGTCCTCGGTGCTTCCATGCCGTAGGTTTCACGGAGAGCATTCTCCACATTTTCCCCGGGGTTCTCCACTGCCGTGTCGTTGGCATTCGATTCCGCATTCGCTGCATTTCCGGCAGCGATCACATCCCCCGGTTCCGCAAACGCTGCATTTCTGGCAGCGTCCGGATCGTTCAGCACCTGTCGTGCCGCCTCAAATGCCGCCCCACGGTCTGCCGTCGTCCCGCTGCCGCTGCCCTCCTCAGCATGGCCCGCCGCCTTGCGTTCCATCGTGCTTTGCTCGTCCAGCACGCTCTGCCCGTCCTGCCAAGGGCTCCCCTCAGTAGGGGAGCTGTCAGCGCCACTGCGCTGACTGAAAGGTCTTCCCCGTCCACCTCCCCCGGTTCCCGCGCCAGCTCCTCCCGGCGCTTGTGTTCCTTCAGCGCCTGCTCGTATTCGTCCTGAGCGGCATACCGCTCCACGTTGCCCCGCAGGCTGGAATCTCCCGCGTTCATCCTGGAAAGCCCTGTGCCCACAGCGCCGCCCAGCGCACCGGACGCGCCGCCGGTCAGGCCTGCTTCCAGTGCCTGAACCAGCGTGTCCGTGGTAAACATGGTCTGGGCAGCTTCGCTGTCTCCCAGGGCCGCATCAATGGCCTTGTCGGCATAGGTCTCCACAAAGGCCTGCACGGCGTTGTCAATGCCGCCGGAAATGGCGTTGGCAACGCCGGATGTGCCGCCGCAAAGGCCGAATCCCCAGCCAGCGCCCGGATCTTGTCTGCCACAGCTCCCGCCACGGAATTTCTGGCGTAGTCCGCGCCCATGGTTCTTCCAGATCAGCCGCACCCACGCTGTTGATGGCCCATCCTGCGCCAAACTTG
>ENA-OQCP01000814-OQCP01000814.1-human-gut-metagenome-genome-assembly--contig:-NODE-814-length-13174-cov-1.344677_pt1 | contig 13174 bp, 17 predicted proteins | sample MGYA00242760_ERZ504583 | MGnify/ENA primary metagenome ERZ504583 (study PRJEB26092, sample SAMD00036308) | human gut metagenome | host: Homo sapiens | study: EMG produced TPA metagenomics assembly of...
TCCGCAAGCCATGCCGTAAGGATCGGTACGACCCGCATCCTCCACCATGGCCGGTCCCATGGCAACACCCATAAAGTCAAGATAGCCTTGCTCTTCGATGGCAGACAGAGGCTTACCCTGAATATGCCCACCGGCAATCTCATCAACATACGAAGTGGCCGTAGAACACAGAGCGATCGACTTGGGCTGCCCAGACACCTTCGGTGCCAACAGCGTGCAAATCACCGCGCCAAGGCTCAGTCCAGCGAAATGCAGATTATCCGGATCGCAGCCGCTCATATGACGAGCCTGCTCCACTACCTGCAAGGCGTCTTCGACATCGCCACTAACGGTGGTATCGAAGAAAGTACCATCACTTTCGCCATGACCAGCACGATCGTAAGTAACGACCACGAGACCACGAGAAGCAAGTTCTCGCGCCATTTGCACGACAAATCCGGAAAAGTCGATGCGATTGCCCCCGAAGCCATGAAAAAGCACCGCCACCGGCGAATGTCCGTCTTCCGAAAAACCTTCCGGCAGATAACGGGTACCTCGTAACGTCAAAGAAGTACCGTCGGCACGTTCCACTGTGAAAACAGCAGGTTCCATAACACTCATGATGATTTCCTTATTGGTTTGTAAAACGAATGTTCCGGCTTCGAACGGAAAAGGGAATTGGGATCAAACCGTTTCGAAGCCCGAAGCGCGATACGCAGGGTGCGTTTACTCAGCAACGACCTGATTACGGGCTGCGAGTTCCTCACGAATAGTGCCGATCTGATCATCGACCTTGTACAGCAGCATCAGCACAGTGCCGATAGCGCAGCAGGCGATCGGAATCCACACGAAGTTGATGTTGATGGCGTTCAGAGCTTGCGCCGTCTGCTCTTGATTAGGCACAAAACCGTTGATTTCCAGCACAAAACTGGAGAGCCAGCCGGCGATGCCCGCACCACAGGTAACACCGATGGCCGCGCAGGAAGTAATCAAGCCCTGGCTACGCACACCGGTCTTCCATTCGCCATAGTCAACCACATCGGCCAACATCACGAAGCCCATGCTTTGACCAGTCTGGAACAATGCCGAAACCGCCATGGATACGAAGATCAGCGGAATGGACATGATCTTGGCACCAACGTACAGACCAAGCAGACCAATAATGCCGAATCCGAAGAACATGATGCGATATTGCGGTTCTTCATCTTCTTGGCGAAGAACGGAGCAAGAATCATACCGGCAATCATGCCAGCCGAATTGATGCCATTAGCCAAAGAGGAAAGAGTTTCGTTGCCGACGTTGTACTTGAAGAAGTACACGATGGACGAGGCCTTGGTTACCACACCAATGAACATGACAAGGTTGAGGGTGACAAGAATCCACCATGGCCCATTGTGCAGCATGGCCACGAAACTCTTGATGAACGGCGGCTCCTTCTCCTTAGGGGTAAACACACGTTCACGCGTATTGGCAAAAGTCAGCAGCAACAGACCCACGCAGATCACGCCATAGATGATCATGGTGACGGTAAAGCCCAACTGCTGATTGCCACCACCGATCAGGTTGACCAACGGCAGAGTAAGCATACCGGAAGCAATCACGCCGATCTGACCGCCGACATTACGGAAAGCATTTGCATTGACACGTTCCTGGGCGTTGGTGGTGAGGTTCGGCAGCAGCGCGGTGCACGGCGTGGTCACCGTGACGGCGAGGAAATTCATCATGATGTACGTTACGTACACATAAATCATCTTGATTACGCCGCCGAAGTTCGGCACCGAAAACGCCATGACACCTATGATGGCAAATGGCGCACCGAACCACAGGAACCATGGACGCACCTTGCCCCACTTGGTATGCGTTTTATCAATAAGCGCACCCACCACCGGACCTGCAACCGCGTCAAGCACACGCACCACCAGGAACAGCGTACCGACAGACAGCAGGCTAATGCCGGCCACGTCGGTGTAATAGAACATCATGTACGTGGTGACCACGTTGAACACCAGATTGTACGCGCAATCCGACGCTCCATAGCTGAGCTTCTCCTTAAGGGAGAGCTTAACGTTTGCGTTGTCCACAACAACTCCTTTGTCGAGAATCCCGAACAGCCCGTGCAATACGAGCCATCATGCCATTCGCAGCAACGCGATGACAATGCTTCTTATCCCTGACGGCCGATTCGCACCTGCGCTCATTGCGTATATTGCATTTTCGCCGTCTGATGTCAGAGTAGAGAAAATGAAATGCAAATTCTTGAGATGATAAGGAAATTTCTTTCTTGCAAATGTCAATATACAGCAGATAAACAGCAATTATCATGCACTCCAACACAATGATTACACTGCATAGCAATCATTAGAAGAAATTTCTCTACTATACTGCTATCATGACACTGTCTTCATCGCAAACCAATATGCGTACTGCCAGTCAACGACCGAAGCTGTCGCACATCGCCAAACTTGCGAACACCACGCCATCCACCGTCTCCAAAGTCATCAATGGACGTTCCGGAGTCTCCGACGAAACACGGCAACGCATTGAAGCGCTGCTCAAAGACATGGAATACAGCAAACCGCCAGTCAAACACGCGCTGTCCACAACCATCATGTTGGTGCTCGAATCCATGGACAACCCATGGGTGCTCGACATCATGCAAGGAGCCACCGACACCGCCGTCAAACGAAGCATGACCGTGACCATCTGCGCGAAAAACGCCTCCGATGGCATCCTCAACGACACCTACCGGCAAGCAATCCGCCGAGCCAGACCCAAAGTAGTGATTTTCGACAACGCCTACGTGCCAATGCGAGATCGAACGCTTTGCCAAGAACTTGGAGCTCGATATGCGGTAGTCGACCATCCGGAACACCATGCAAAGATTGCATGGACGTGCGCATCGACAATTGGACAGGTGGATTCGAAATCGGCAGCCATCTTATCAGCTTAGGACACCGCCAATTCGCGGCAATTACCGGCCCAATGTCCACCACCTGCTACCCCGCCAGGTTGGCTGGATTTCGTGCGGCACTAGCACAGCATGACATCGTTCTTAACGACACTCAAGTGCGAGAAGGCGACTACTGGTCGGAAAATGCACGCTTGCACGCGCTTGATCTACTGCAACAAAAGAATCGTCCAACTGCAGTATTTGCCTGTAGCGATACGCAGGCATTCGGCATATATGACGCGGCACATCAGTTGGGACTGTCGATTCCCGAAGATCTATCCGTCACCGGATTCGACGATATCAACAGCGCGCGGCATCTCGGACCGCCATTGACCACCATCGCGGCAGCCACTGGCGGAAATGACCCGAGCAACACTTGCCACATTACTATCCAAACATCAGTCCGAAGATGCTCAGCGCACGCTATTGTTTCCACCAACGCTTGTCGTGCGCGGAAGCACAGGACCAGCGCCAGAAATCAGGGAATAAAACAGAATTGGAGAATAAAAAAAAACGCGGGGCTGCCTGGTTGTACCCAAGCAGCCTCGCGTGAAGCCGATATTGAATTAAGGCTTTGCCTTAATTCAGCGGCAATTTTTATAAGGATGGCTCCGGCTGGAAGAACAGGTCCACAGGACTGTTCTCTTTCCAGCCTCGCGTGAAGCCGATATTGAATTAAGACTTTGCCTTAATTCAGCGGCTTCACTAGTGGGAAGGTGATGGTCTCGCGGATGGTGGCGCCGGTCAGGGCGATCAGCAGTCGGTCGATACCCATGCCCATGCCGCCTGCCGGAGGCATGCCCACGCCGAGAGCCTCAAGGAAGTCCTCATCAATATCGCAGGCTTCTTCGTCGCCCGCGAGCGCATCCTTGGCCTGAGCCACGAAACGTTCACGCTGCACAACCGGATCGTTCAATTCGGAGTAGCCGGTGGCCAGCTCGAAGCCGCGCACATACAGATCCCACTTCTCGACCACACCGGGCTTGGAACGGTGGCCCTTGACCAGCGGGGAGGTTTCGACCGGGAAGTCACGCACGAAGGTCGGCTCGAACAGCTTGTCTTCGTAGAAGTGCTCCCACAGGTGTTCGACGAGCTTGCCGTGGTTCTCCACATCGTCGCGTTCCACACCGAGCTTGTCGGCAATGGCACCGAGATGTTCCACGGAAGTACCCGGATTGTCCGGGCCGCCATTCGGCACGATTTCCTCGCCGAGCGCTTCGGAAAGGGAATCATACATGCTGATGGTCTTCCATTCGCCGCGAATCGATATTCGGAACCGTCGAGCAACGTCACCTTGTGGGTGCCGAACACGTCCATGGCGGTGTCTTGCACGAGCTGCTTGACGAGCGCGCCGATGGTGTCGTAGTTGCCGTAAGCCTGATAGGCCTCAACCATGGTGAATTCCGGAGCATGGGTGGCGTCAACGCCTTCGTTACGGAAGTCACGGTTGATCTCGAACACGCGGTCGATGCCGCCGACCAGGCAACGCTTGAGGAACAGTTCCGGCGCGATACGCAGATACAGGTCAAGGTCGAACGCGTTCATGTGCGTGGTGAACGGACGTGCGGCGGCACCGCCGTGCACGGTCTGCAGCATCGGAGTCTCGACCTCGAGGAAGTCGTGATCGGCGAAGGTCTTGCGCAGGGAAGCAACGGCCTTGGAGCGGTTGCGCACCATATTGCGCATCTTCTCGTCGGCGATCATGCCGATGTACGGCTTGCGGGTGCGGGTGTCTTCGTTCAGGTCCTTGTGCAGGGCCGGCAGCGGCTGCAGCGCCTTGGCGGCGATGGCCCATTCGGTGGCGAACACGGACAGTTCGCCGGTTTTGGATGCAATCACACGACCCTTGATGAACAGGTGATCGCCCAAGTCAACCAGCTGCTTGAACTGCTTCAAGGAATCGGCGCCAATCTCCTTCTTGGAAATCATGCCCTGGATCTTGGTGCCATCGCCAGCGGAAAGCTGCACGAAGCACAAGCCACCGGCGTTACGCAGGAAGAGTACGCGACCGGCGATGCCGACCACGTCTTCGGTTTCGTCTCCGGCTTCAAGCTTGCCGTCATACTTGGCGCGAACCTCTTCAATGGTGGCGGTGACGTCCAAGGTCACCGGGTACGGCTGAATGCCGTCCTTAAGCATCATGCACGCTTGGCCACACGCATCTGCACCTGTTCCGGATGCGCCAGCGGGCCGAATTCCTTATTGCCCGGATCGACGGCTCATCCAGGGTGGCGCCGTCATTGATCTTGGCGTAGATAGCCGCATCCTGCTGCAGCAGCATTTCGGCGCGTTCCACCGTAGTCATAGCGGGAACGGCAGCTCTTCATTCTGATTTTCTTGCGATTCGATGGTCTCACTCATAAGCCCACAGTGTACCGAGAAGCCACTACACCACACGCGACACGCCGTATTTGCATTACCTAAGCAATCGTGTAATATTTCCAACTGTTGCCAAACGGGCTGTAGCGCAGCTTGGTAGCGCGCTTCGTTCGGGACGAAGAGGCCGCGGGTTCAAATCCCGCCAGCCCGACAACTCAAGCGGAACTTCGGTTCCGCCTTTTTTATTTCCAGCGCATCAGCGGTGCAAAACAGCATATGCGAGACGCAACCACCTGAAAAATCAAAAAACACGTAATACACAAGCGCGTAAACAAGCGCGCACACCAACACGCTTCACATTCATGGAGGAGAGACTGTGAAAAGAAGCATTCTGGCTTTGGCTTCCGGCGCCTTTATTCTTGGTGCCGCCGAATTCGTGATGATGGGCATTTTGCCTCAGACAGCCGCCGCCATGCAGGTCAGCATTCCTGCGGCAGGCCATTATATTTCCGCATATGCGATCGGCGTGTGCGTGGGCACGCTGATTCTGGTGTTCGGCCGTAAGGTACCGCCGAAGAATCTCATTATTCTGTTCATGATCATCGCGCTGGTCGGCAACACGTTGAGCGCGGTTTCGTTCAATTCCCCCATGTTGTTGGCCGCTCGTTTCATTTCGGGCTTGCCGCATGGCGCGTTTTTCGGCACGGCCACGCTGATCGCCAAGACGTTGGCCGATAAGGCAAGGAAGCGCAGTCCGTGTCGATGATGGTGACGGGTCAGACGGTTGCCAATATGTTGGGTGTGCCTGCGGGCACATTGCTTTCGGAAATGCTGTCGTGGCGTTTGGCGTTTGCGATTCTTGCCGCTTGGGCGTTGATGACGATGGTGTTGGTGATTGCGTGGGTGCCGTTCGTCGCGCCGATTAAGGACGCTGGCATTAAGGGGCAGTTCCGTTTCCTCACTCACGCCGGTCCGTGGTTTATTCTCATGGCGGTGTTCTGCGGTAATTCCGGTATTTTCTGCTGGTGGAGCTACGTTTCACCGTGGCTGCAGAAGGTCGGTGGATGGGATTCTTCGCTGGTTCCCCTGTTAATGGTGCTTGCCGGTTTCGGCATGGTGATCGGTGGTATTGCGGGCGGTCGTTTGACTGATTTGTGGAAGCCTGGTGCCACCGCCGGGCTTTCGCAGGCCATTGCCACGCTTGGCTTGTTGCTGGTGTTCTTTGTTCCTGGCAATCATGTGACCACCGCTCTGCTGACATTCCTGATTGGTTTCGCACTGTTCTTCAACTCGTCTCCACAGCAGCTGCTGATGGTGCAGGCCGGTGAGGGCGGCGGCGAGCTGATTGCGGGCGCGGCCGTGCAGATCGCGTTCAATTTCGGCAATGCGGTTGGTTCGATCGTTGGTGGTGCCGCATTGACGGCAAACACCATGAACTACCATTACACCGGTTTGGCCGGCGCTCCGATCGCCTTGATCGCGGTGATTATGCTGGTCACCTATTCGCGTCGTTACGAAACGCATACGGGTGCTACGGAGCGTATGCGCGAAGTGCATGTCTGACATTCGACAGTCAGTTATTTCGATTATTTCTGTTATGTAACGGGATATCTCATCACAATTATTGTGATGAGATATCCCGTTGTTCTTTGTACGACGTATCGCATGCTCCCCATCTTTCGTTGTTTCGCCGTCTGCGATGCCGTCTGCGGTTCGGGAGATGATGGAGGTCACCGATGAAGGGATTGCGATGGCAGACAGTGATGTCAATCTGAATATGAATAATTGCGATGACGGTTGCGCAACATTTGATGTACAGCGATTTTTGCGTGGTCTTGATGCGATTTTCGATGCGCATAAGGCTCCTGAACAGGCTGAACCGTATCTGCAGAAGGCGCGGACCGAAGCCGAACACAGTCATAATGACGCCGGTTTGCTGACGGTGTTGAACGAAACGATGGGGTTTTACCGTTCGCAAGGTCGCCATACCGACAATCTGCCGATTATCCGCGAATCGTTAAGCATTGCGGATCATTTGCATCTTCAGGAAATCGACCCGCAGGCGTGGGCTACGACGCTGATCAACGCGGCCACGGGCATGCGAGCCGCAGGCCAGTACGAGGAGGCCGAACAGCTGTACCGTCAGGCGCTTGACGCGGCCACGTCCGCCTTCTCCCCACCGACCGATGCCTGGCCGCGCTGCATAACAATATGTCCATGTTGTACAGCGAAACCGGTCGTCTCAATCAGGCGAAGCGCGAGCTGGAACAGGCGCTGGACCTGTTGGAGCAATCTTCCCCCGATGCGAGCGCTGACATCGACGTTGCTCCACGCACACCAATCTTGCATTGCTGCTCCTGCAGATGGACCGGTATTGGGCGAGCGATGCCATACAGCACGCCCAGAAAGCGTTGACAATCTACCGTACCGGGCATTTGGAACATAGTGCGCATTATGCTTCGGCGCTGGCCGGCTATGCGCAGGCCTGCTATATGGCCGGCTGCCTGCAGGATGCGGTTTCCGGCTATGAGCATGCGTTGAGCGTGATTGAGGAATGCTACGGACGCAACACCGACTACTATCACACGACTGCAGTCAATCTTGAAGTGGCAAAACAGGCGTTGCATAAGCACATGCCATCATCTCATAAAACGCGGGAATCGCAAGAATATCAAGAATCGCAAGAATCCTTGGAATCTCAGCATTCACCGAAATCAATCGAATCTCAGCAATCAAGTGAACCGCACTATATGACGGAATCCGGCGCATCTTCGATTCCTGCGATTTCTCACCATATTTCGGGACTTGCTTTGTCTCGCGCATTCTGGAATGATCTCGGCAAACCGTTGCTTGCCGGCGCATATTCGGCATATCAGGGGCGGATTGCCGCAGGTTTGGTCGGTTATGGTTCGGAATGTTTCGGTTTCGACGATGAGCTGTCGCGCGATCATGATTTCGCGCCGCGTTTCTGCCTGTGGCTTACCGATGAGGATTATGATGCGATTGGCGAGCAATTGCAGGCTGATTACGATGCGTTGAGTCGCGATTTCACTGTTGCCGAGCAGGGCAAGCCGCATTTTGCAGGGCATGGTTCGGCTAATTCCGACGCTCTTACCGCATCTCAATCGCCACTTACGCCGCGTGCGCAAGGCGAGTTCCGCCGTGATGGCGTGTTTCGTATCGGCGATTTTTTCGAGCGGATCACGCTGTTTCGTGAGGCTCCGGCGCAGAACGATGTTGCATCTTGGCTAAGTTTGCAGGAAGATACGTTGGCCACTGCACAAACGGTCAGGTGTTCGCTGATCCGTTGGGGGTGTTTTCCAAAACTCGGCAGGGGTTCAAGTTCATGCCGGAAGATGTTCGACTTTCCTTGATTTCCCGCCGTTTGGGCATGATGGCTCAGGCGGGGCAATACATCTGCCGCGCATGCTGCAACGTGGCGATGGTGCTGCTGCGATGTTGAGCATTCATGAGTTCGTGAACGCCACGGCTTCGTTGATGTTTCTGATCAATGAGCGGTGAGCGTTGGGTATCTGCCGTATTACAAATGGCAGTTTGCTGCCATGCGCAAGCTGAGCCGCCGTATGGCAACAAGGCTTGCCGGCGTGTGCGAACAGTTGGAAGACATATTGCGATTGAGTTCCGCCGCATGTTTCGGTGGTGTCGGTTTCGGTGAGGGCGGCAAGGGTGCGAAGCCTGCGGCGGAGCGCATTATCGCCACTGTTGAACGCATCTGCAGTGATGTTGTGGATGAATTGCTGCGGGAGGGATTGACCGAATCCCACGAAACGTTTGTGGAATGGCAGCGGCCGTATGTTGAGAACCATATCAAGTCCGACGCGAGTTGTCTGCACAGCCTGTGACGTGCCTGCAGCCAAAAAATCCATCGCAAGCATTGCAAATCAGAGCAATAATCAGACGAAATCAAGAATCGAAATCATATGAATAGCAGCGTAATTTCAGATGTAATAGACGGTCACGATACAGCAAATCTTGTTGAATCCATTATCAAACTGGAGTGGAATCAGTTTCAGCAAACCAATAATGAGGGCGGCCGCGCGTCCTGCCAAGGCAATTGGCCGATGTTTCATCAGATGCGTGCCAGTCAGTTCATGACGTGGCCGGAGGAATTGCTGCGCAGTTACCGGTCGGACTTGCAGGAAGCCGACCGTGTTGGACGTAATTTGGTGACGGAAAAGTATGGTCGCATGATGCAATCCACATATCCACAGGAGTATTGTGCAAACATTGCGCCGTATATTCCCCGGATTTCCGCGGATCGCAACGTCTTGCAGGAAGGCATCATAACAGTTCAGGTGTCGTGGGCACGTGATTTTCGTGAGCGTTTTCCTCATCTTGGGCGAGGTGATGCGTGTGCTGACCACTGTCGAAGATACGCCAGAGACCACGTCGTTCGAAACGTATCTGCGCGGCGAATTGGGCACCTATTCCGACCGTACTGTGGCGTTGTACCGCGATTTTGTGGAGCGTTTGCGGCATGAGCGGCGCAATCTCACCGAAGAGACGATTCGCAATACGGTTCGTTTGGCTGGATTTGAGGATTTGGCACAGGCTGAGGCCGCACAGTAAACACAGTGAAAACACACCGTGACAATTACTGAAAACTGCAGTAAGCCCCGTACATCACCATAAAAATGACCACCATGGTACGACCAAAATCCAACGTCAAGATGGAAAAGCAAGTGTTGGATTTGGTCATGCATGGTGGTCACGTATTTGTTTGCGATGTCAGCCTCGATTTCGTTGGTGCGGCTGATATCAGGGGCTATTCAGCTGATTCTCACGATCGTTCCGAAATCGGTGACTTATCCGAATCAGTCGAAAAGGCCGTGGCATCCGAGCTATGGGGAGCGTCGAATGGATCGTCGCTGTCCGCATCGCCTCCATTCTTGGATCGGTTTGAACGCACCGCGCTGACTATCGCCCAGATCACGCGACGGCGATAAGCAGCACGCCGATGCCTCCGAGCAGGAATACGAAGAACTGTTTCGGATCGCTGGCCCACCACCAGAGATTCATTGGCACATGTATGCCGCAAAGCAGCGTCACCACCCCCATGAAGCACGTGAACACGCCGAGCGCGATGGTCGAACCGCTTCTTCCGGAAGGTCTGATGATGTCGTCTCCAGTCTGCCGATTCTTGCGCCCATCATTCGCACCGGCTACCGAAGCGGTATAGGTCGGAACGCCTTGCGCTGGAGCGGATTCCACGCGCGGCTTATCATCCTGCGTTGCACGCCCACTGCGCTGCGACTGGTCATACGTGGACTGCGCATCCACGGTATGCAACGTTTCGGTAGGCATATCTCCGGCATCAGCCATGACCGGCATTTCCTGGGTCTTGTCGTCGCTCATGGTCACTCCTTTCCCGCTTTGCCCAATGTGTTGTCGGACGCATACTGCACCGCGACGCTACCGCCGACCGTTGCCATAGTATTGATCTGCAGTCCGGTTGGCATGACCGGAGCCTTGCCATCATCGGTGAAGCACGGCCAATATTGATGATTGTCGTAGATTTCGCGGTAGCCTTGTCCACATTCCCGTCTTTGAAGGGGGAATCGGTCCTAGTGGAATCGGCGCCGGTATCCATGCCATCTTCCGTATCGGTCTCATCATCGAAATCCTCGATGCCGGATTCGTCTCCGTACGAGCCGCAACTCCGATCGTAAGTTCCCAGCGCACGCTTTTCACTACCGATTTCGTGGAATCGTTGCCCATAAGCGAGACATAGATATTGCCGGAATCCAACGTGAGCCCGTCCGAACTGCCGACGAAATCGGTGATGTTGTAGAAATTACCGTCAGACCCGAACGCCCACCAGCAGCCGTTCGGCAAGGTCACCACGACCTGTGCGCTTGAGGCCACCACATTCAACGTTCCTGTAGGGCAGGAAGTCGTGCCCTGTGTGCCATCCTGAAGATCCACTTTGTGCGGACCGTTGTTTTTCGCGTAATCGCTTAAGTCGATATGCAGCACGTCGGTGGCGTAATCATCGCCTTGCGCGACGATGCCCTGCTCGTATTCGCTCATTTCACTGGCGGTGGAGCCCATGGTGGTCATTCCCGACACATTGACCCTTTTGTAGGATGAGGGAATGCCCGTGTCAATCCGATAGCTGAACAGCGAATAACCCGCCAAAGCCATCACCATGACCAACGACATGAATACGGATATCCATGTCAGAGGATGCAATCCTCCCGTTCTTCTGCCCGCGAATCCGAGCGCGACAATAACGATTCCCGTCACCAGACAGATGCCACCGACGAATGCCGCGCATGCCTGCAACGTGTATTCGGTGCCCCGCTGCCCGCCTTGAACGCCGTACGTCATAATGCACCATACGCATAGCGCGCATGCGATCATCGTGAGACCGAACATCATCAATACCAGCAGTGGACCAGCCGGCTTACGGCGCCCCCTTCTTGGCTGCGTAGGCGTCTGCGCCACCGGGGCTACCGGAGCGGTGAATGTTGGTGGAACATTGGCCGTGGCAAAAGCGGCCGGACCATTGGCCTGCTGTTGGTAGGCATGATACTGAGGCTGTTGAGGCTGAGGGCGCTGAGGCTGAGGCGATTGCGATTCCGGTGACGAAGCCGTGTTGGCCACCCCGTTATATGCGCCGCTCGCCTGCATCGGCTGAGTATAAGGATTCGATTGCGCTGGAGACGGCGATGCAGGAGGCACCGGCTGTCCGTACGAAGGACTTCCATATTGAGGCTGACCATATTGCGGTTGACCGCACGGAGCCCGACCATACGGGGGCTGCTGCCACTGATTTGGAGGAACATTCGGCGCATAAATCTGCCTATTGAGCAGAAGCCACAGCACCAACGCGGCCAACGCGAAAGCAAACCATCCTGCCCCCGGCAAACAGATGGCAACAAGGCAGCACAACAGCGCGCCAATGCAATTCCAATCCCACTTGCCGTTAATCAAATCCTCAGCAAGAATCTGATTGTCGCGCTCATCCGGCAGCACAAACCACGCCAGGCCATAGAACGCGGCACCCGCGCCGAAAACAGTGTGGCAACCACCATAAGCGCACGAACCAACGTGGTATTCCAACCAAGACGACGTGCTATGCCATCGCACACGCCGCCAATCCAACGGTCATGTCCACGCTTGACCTGGCTGAAACGAATCCACGCGAAGAAACGGCCGCCGCGGGAAGTTGCGGCGAACCGTACGCAGCTGCCGATGATACGGCTGTCCAGCAGAAGGCTGCGGCCCTGCGTTGCCGCGATCGCCCAGCGGACCATTGTTTGCATTGCTCATGGTTCCATTACAGCAACTCGCGCATGCCACATGTATCGGGGAACACCCTGAATCTGCCCTGAACACTATATGAATGCCCTGAAACGGCGTCCCTTACAAGGCACAATAGAAGTATGAAATCCTTAGGAAAACCGTGGTACACGCAAAGCCAATACGACCAGGCAAGCGCCGTATATATGCGCTACTGCTGCGATCAAGCCCTGCATGAGGGACGTCCGCTGCCGACGCAGCCGGCCAAACTGCCGTTGATGCGCCCTTCATACGGACGCATGGGAGCTGGCGTGTGCAAGGCGATCAGCATGCATTTGGGCATTGCCGTGCTATGGGTGCGCCTGTTTTTTCTCGCCACCATATCTCTGTTCGGTGCGGGACTGATCGCCTATATTTTCCTGTGGATGGCGCTGCCCGTGGGTGATCCAGTCCAGCAGGCGTACATTATCGCAGGCAAGCGTTCGCCATGGCAGGCACCGCTTTCCAGAGGCAACATGCCGTACGGGACATATCCCGTTTCCCCGGAATATCAATCTTTTACAGCTCCGCAAGATGGTCCGCACCCGCAACCACCATCTTTTGAAGATACGACTGCATGCAACGACGGAACGCATGGCGATACGCAATCTTCCAGCGAAA
>ENA-OQCP01000815-OQCP01000815.1-human-gut-metagenome-genome-assembly--contig:-NODE-815-length-13162-cov-2.383659_pt1 | contig 13162 bp, 15 predicted proteins | sample MGYA00242760_ERZ504583 | MGnify/ENA primary metagenome ERZ504583 (study PRJEB26092, sample SAMD00036308) | human gut metagenome | host: Homo sapiens | study: EMG produced TPA metagenomics assembly of...
AATACATTGTCATACGAGAATACAGTTTGCGGTAATTACCGCCCGTTTCCGACAAATCTTCCTTGTATATATCACTGTTAAGTTCGGCTATGTATTTGGAAAGTTTCTTGTTCAATGTCTTTTCAGCCTGCTTGGACGCACCTTTGTCACCCGTGAACACGAACAAGTCCAAATCTTCCGAGAAGCGTTCTATCAGCCCGTAGGCTTTGGAAAGTGAAGTCCCGCCTTTGAAGTAGGTCTTATCCGCATATTCGGACATGGAAATATCCCGCAGTATCTTCGATACCCAGTAATCCTTTTCCACGTGCGACTGCTCGTAGCCGAAATGTTCAGCCGCCAGTGCGATGATTTCCTTGAACGCTTCCTTGTCCGAATGTAAATTCATATTTCTGTCCTATGCCGTTTTATAATCCAAGTTGAACCGTGTCGTGGGAAGAATGGTCTTTGCCATTTCTGTTTGCAATACGGTTTGTCTGATGTCGCCCAATATGTCCGCCACCACCTTTCTGACACGTGGCGGGTAACTTTTCGCCAAAGATACGATTTTTTCCAGTTCCGGCAGGCTGTACCCGTTAAAATATTGGCTTTTGACCCGGTTGTAGATGTCCTGCCCGGTTGTTCCGGGTATGCGCTTCATGTCCTTTATCGCATCGAGCAGCCGCAAGTACGGGACAAGGCTTTCATCCGGGTAGTCCATGCAGTAGGCTTTCACGCACTCTATATCCAAGTTCTTGAAACGGAAACGGCGAACCGGGTTAGGAGTGGCTATCGTTATGGTTGTGGCAACCTGTTCGGTCAGCCCCATTTTGTTATAGATGTAAGCCCCCGTGATATAGCCGTTCAGTTTTTCAGTCAGGTAGCGGAACTGTTCATCCTGATAGACAGGCAGCTTTCCCAGCCCCAGCACTGATTTCTTGGGACGGTAGTACGCCCCCTTTTCAACCCGTACCAGTACCCCTTTGCGGCTCTGTTCGGAAAGTAGCACCGCAACATTGGCGGTCTTTTCCATTTCAAACGACAAATCCCGGAACGTAAATATACGCCCGGTATCTATCCGTTCAATCTGCCAAGTATCTCTTTCCTGAATGAAGCCATATTTATGTCCTTTGTTTCTATCTGCAAAGATAGTATATTATGTAATCACCTGCAAAAACATAACAAAAATTTTGCCGAAGATGTTTTCTTTTTGTCGTGTCACCTGATAATAGGAGAATAACGGAAACTCAATCAAAGGTTGCCAAACGCTTCACAAACGTTCCAAAAATAAGCTGTATTTCAGTATTAATTTTGATATGTAGCTCATTATTAGTCTATTGATAAAATAGCAAACGTTCCATAAACGTTTCACAAACGCTTCACAAATGGCTCGCAAGCATAATGTAAAATTTAATAAGTTGTTGATTATAAGGCATAAGGTTTATGATTAAATGGCTCATAAATGGCTCATCCCAAGAGAGTGATTAACTTCGCTCTCTTTTTTATGCCTGTTTCCAATTCTCCAACCGTCAGTTGGAGATTTACTCCACCCGGACAATTTCAGACAGCGCAGGACAAATTCGGACAGCCGTTGCCGCCCGTCCAAATATAGCATATTTAGTCGCTACCTTTGGGCGGGACTATTCCCGTAACCACTAAAATTCCAATTATTTATGGCAAACAGAATGACCCCGCCCGCAGAGGGGCAGGAAAAAGACGTGCTGCTGGTCTTGGATAAACAGCAGGGAAAGGTGAGTGCCGTTAAGGGTATCGACAAGGAGGGCAATTTGCAGACCGTGCCACCCACTACCGGACACGGCGGCGAGTTCATGCAGGTGGACAAGAACAGCGATGTGTTCAGCAACTTCATTTCCAACTTCTACCGCAAGTATCAGGACACTTCCGGGCTGGAACTGTTCAGCGTCAAGGCTTCCGAAGCGGAGCGGGACGCAAAGGCAATCGAGGACAACCACCGCAACCCCACGCCGGAGGGCGGCAAGCGGGCTGAAATGCTTCGAGTTCCGAAGCCCGACTTCCACGAGTTCAAGCAGGGTTACCGCTTCGACGTCAAAAATCGACTGGGAGAACCTGAAAAAGTCGGCATCACCGCCGACACCCTGAAAAACACAAAGGACTTCGACCGGGTGATGCGTGGCTACAAGTCCCGCAACACCTACACCGTTTCGGGGACGGTGGGCGGCTTCTACCTCAAACCTACCGATGTCAAGCTCTCTTTCTATCAGGCTAAGGACGGCACGGTAGTACCAAGCTGCACGGCGTGCAGCAGGACGAGAAACTGTTGCAACGCCCGTTCCATGAACACGGGTTCACCAAGCAGGAACAGGGCAACTTGCAAGGCACTGGCAACTTGGGCGGCATCGCTGAAATCAAAGACCCGAAAAGCGGCGAGCAAATCCCCGTGTTCGTCAGCCGGGACAGGTACACGCACGAACTGGAGTATATGCGGCTGACAAGTGGAAATGCCCCGATACAATCTGTAACGTGCAAGTCAGCCCGGAACAGAAAGCCGCCTTTGAAGCCGGGCAAGCGGTGAAAATGGAAAACCTGCAATTCAGGGACGGCACGCAGCGCAGTGCCTATTTGCAGGTCAGTGCGGTGGAGCGTGGCTTGGAGTTCCTGCCCCGTGCCGCCGTCCAGTTCTTGCAGCAGTGGCAGCAGCCCGCAGAGCGGCAGGTCGCCGGGCTAAAGGACGGCAAGGGCGTTGAGTTCAACGGTCATGTACAGCCCGGCGCACAGGGCAAATCCCCCGACAAGGTGCAGCCGAAAGACGTTACCCCCACTGCCGAGAGCCGAACGCAGGTAGCGGTCAATTCGGGGGGCAAGACCAACGAAGCCACCAAGCAGGGCAAAGAGCCGTTGAAACAGGGTCAGGACAAGCCCACCGCCAAGCAGAAAGAGAAGCAGGAGAAAGCGCAGGACAAGAGCCTGAAAGCTGACAAGCCCAAGAAGTCCAGAGGAATGAAAATGTAATATCCACCATTAAAAAGTAAAGAATTATGATTGCATTGATAGCAGAGAAGCCCAGCGTGGCAAAGGACATCGCCCGCATCATCGGGGCGACCGGGCGTAATGACGGTTATCTTTCCGGTAACGGGTATATGGTGACATGGGCGTTCGGCCACTTAATCCAGCTTGCCATGCCGGAACCTACGGCGTGGCGAACTTCCGCAGGGAGAGCCTGCCCATACTGCCGCCCGATTTTCAATTAATCCCCCGTCAGGTGAAAGCGGAGAAAGGTTACAAGGCAGACCCCGGCGTTCTGAAACAGTTGAAAGTGATAAAGGAAGTGTTCGACCAGTGCGACCGGATTATTGTCGCCACCGATGCCGGGCGTGAGGGTGAGTTAATCTTCCGCTATATCTTCCATTACCTGAACTGCCGGAAACCATTTGTGCGCCTGTGGATAAGCAGCCTTACCGACAAGGCAATCCGTGAGGGGCTGGATAACTTGCAGCCGGGAGAGCGTTACGATAACCTCTACTTCTCTGCCAAGTCCCGCAGCGAAGCGGACTGGCTGATAGGGATAAACGCCACCCAAGCGTTGAGCGTTGCCGCCGGGCAGGGGGTGTTCTCGCTGGGCAGGGTGCAGACACCCACGCTCGTGATGATATGCAGCCGCTATTTGGAGAACAAGAATTTCGTACCCGCCAAGTTTTGGCAACTCAAAGCGGCGACCGCCAGCGGGGGAATAAATTTTACCGCCCAATCGACCGCCAAGTGGGAACAGCAGCCCGAAGCCATAGCCGCCCTGCAACGGGTAAAGGATGCCGGGCAACTTGTGGTTAAATCCGTTGAGAGGAAAGAACCTGCCAAGAACCGCCGCTTTTGTACGACCTTACCACGCTGCAAAAGGAAGCGAATACAAAGCTGAACTTCTCGGCTGACAAGACGCTTTCCATAGCGCAAAGCCTGTATGAAAAGAAAGTGATGTCCTACCCAAGAACCGGAAGCCGCTATATTCCGGAGGACGTTTTCGATGAAATGCCGGAACGTGTCGCCCTGCTGGGGCAATACTCCCGCTTTGCCGGGTATGCCGCCGGGCTGGACGGCACACCCCTGAACCGCCGCAGCGTGAATGACGGCAAAGTGACCGACCACCACGCCTTAAGCATTACCGAGAACCTGCCCGGCGAACTTTCCAAAGACGAGCGGGCGGTTTACGAGCTGGTAGCCGGGCGTATGCTGGAAGCCTTTTCGGGCAAGTGCGTGAAAGACGTTACCACCGCCTTGCTGTCAGGGGGAGATACCGACTTCACGGTGAAAGGGTCTGTGATGAAAGAAGCCGGGTGGCGTGCCGTGTTCGGCGAGCAGGAAACGGGCGGGGATGAAGAAGCCGCCAGCCTGCCGCCACTCCAAGAGGGAGAATGTTTGCCACTCTCCGGCGTGGATCTGCTCGAAAAGCAGACCAAGCCGAAACCGCTGCACACGGAAAGCAGCCTGTTGTCGGCAATGGAGAACGCAGGCAGGGAACTGGAAGATGCCGAACTGAAAGCCAGCCTGAAAGATGCCGGGATAGCACGCCCGCCACCCGTGCGGCGATTATCGAAACGCTGTTCGCCCGCCAGTACATCGTGCGTGAGAAGAAGAACCTTGTGCCTACCGACAAGGGGCTTGCCGTTTATGGGATTGTCAAGGACAAGAAGATTGCCGATGTCGAAATGACGGGCATGTGGGAAACCGCCCTTGCCAAGATAGAAGCGGGCAGCATGGATGCCGACACGTTCCGGAAGGGCATCGAGGTGTACGCAACGCAAATCACCGCAGAACTGCTATCGGTGCAGCTATCTGTCGCTACTGGTGAAACCTGCCCCTGCCCGAAATGCGGCAGCGGGCGCATCCTGTTCTACCGAAAGTGGCGAAGTGTTCCAACGTGGACTGCACGCTAACCATATTCCGCAACAAGTGCGACAAGCAGCTTTCCGACAAGCAGATTGTCGAGCTGGTGACGAAACGCAAGACCGGGCTAATCAAGGGCTTCAAGGGCAAGAACGGCAAGGCTTTCGATGCTTCGCTGGTACTGGACGAGCAGTTCAATGTCGGTTTTTCATTCCCCGAAAAGAAAGCGAAACCGAAGAAATAGCCTATCTTTGCCGCTGAAATTTCATTGTGATAGGTTTTACAGCTTATAAAAATTGAAATTTTAGTGGTTGCGCCCGGAGAAACCGGGCGCATTTTTATATGTTCCCGCCAAACAGGTAGGTCGAACAGACCACCCCGTTATCCAGCACCCTGCTTTCCGAGAGCTTCCACAGCGAGCCGGATGTTTCCCCGACAAAACCGATGCCTTTGCCCGCCATGACCGGGACGGTGTAGATTGTCAGGCTGTCCAGCAGTCCGGCTTTAATCAATGAAGTAAGCAGCTTGCCGCCACCCACCACCAGCATGTCGGTTTCCTGTTTCAGTTCATAGACCCTTTGCAGCGGTTCTTCGGTCAGGAACTCCACGCCGCAGTCCGGTGTAACGTTGGTGTCGTAGTGTGACACCACAAAAGACCGTTTGCTTTTGTGCGGCCACCCGCCCCAGTGTTCAAAGATGTAGTTGTAGGTGTTCGCCCCCATAAGCAGGCAGCTTGCGGCGGCGTGTTCCCTTGCCGCCAGTTCCTTGACCTCACGGGGCATCCAGTCCAGTTCATAGTCCGGCGTGGCGGTATGCCCGTCCAGCGATACGGCGATGTGCGCTTTGATTTGTTCCATATTATCAGGTATTAAAGTGATATAAATCCCTACTGTCTTGGCACGTTAGCCGCCACCCCAAAAAAGAAAGCGTGGCATGACGCTGTTTCGATGCGAGGTACTGGCATACCCAAATGTGGAAACAGTGCAGCCACGCTATGACAAACGCATAGCATATCCTGCGCTGAATATCCCCACATTTTGAAAAGTGCCAGTTTTCGCATCGGGACGTTCGGCGAACGTATATGTTATATATAAAGGCAATATTCCGGCAACCGCCGTCCAACTGCCGTTACTTTTCCGTGTAACTTCTGCAAAGTTAAGCAAATACCCTGAAAAATCACGTGCAAACAGAAAAAATCCTGCCGTGTTATCACAACAGGGCAGGACACAAGCACCTAAAAATACACAAGTTCAGCCATACGCCTACGGGCAGCTTGCGTTCCTTTGAAGATTATATGAACCGATGACAAAACAGCTTTGGTTCGCCGTGTCTTTGGTGATGATGTCCCTTTCCCGCATGAAGCGGATATAGCTCTTTGCGGTGCGCTCCTTGATGTCCAATACCTGCTGCAACTGCTCGCAAAGGTCTATGTAGGTGATGCGTGTCTGCCGCCCGAAGATGTCACGTGCGACATTCACCAGTTCCCTTTCCTTGCGCTTCTCCTTTTCCTCACGTGGTTTCTCGCCCTTGTACACGTGCATCCCGGCTTCCTTGTCCCAAGCAAAGAGCATCAGCGGCACGTCCAGCGGGCTTCCGTCCCTTACTTTCAGGGCTTTTACCACCGACTGGGTAGGTTCTTCGTCTTTCTCAATGGACAGGATAGTAGCCGCCTTGCGCTGCAACTCGCTGCCCAAATGCCCCCGCAGTTTCAAACCGTTGGGGACGAAGTGCAGCACGCACAGAATACACGTGTTATAGATGCCCGCCAGCCGATAAAGTTCATCTATCACCGCCACGCTTTCCGCTTCATCGTTGGCACTCTTAACAAGGTCTGCGATGCCGTCAATGACGACCAACTGGATGCCGCCGTACTGGTAGTAGAACTTGTCCATGCTTTGTACAATGGCGTTCAGGCGTTCTTTGCGTGACATACCGGTAAGACAAAACGCTTTCAGTTCATCGGGCTTGTCCGGCTGTTTGGCACGTGCCAGCAGGTTGCTTACGTTCTTGAACAGTTGCACTTCCGACTGTTCGGTGTCATAGAGCAAGACCGCCTTGTGCCTGCCGTTGGCGGTTATCTGTATGCCCAGTGTATCTATGTCCGCACCAGCCGGACAGATGCAGCCCGCCACGATTGCGGCTACGTAATTGCTCTTTCCCGTTCCCTCGCCCCCGGTGATGCCGAACAGGTTGCCTTGTGTCCCCAGCGGAACGTCACCCGCCGAAATAATCTCTTGCGCTTTGGCGGGCGGGTTGTTGAAATCTATCTCGCACGATTTAAGCATAATCAATGTGTCGCTATACAGGTTGTCTAAAAATTCGATAAACAGTTTCAGGAAATCTTCACGGGTGTTCCCGGCTTTGAAGTAGTCGGATATGTCCTTTTCCTCTTTCGTTCCCGGAAGCGGTAGCAGCAGGCGTTTCACGCCAAATTCTTCCAGTAGTTTTTCCTGCTTGCATGAACTTTCCCTGCCCGTCTTGTCCATGTCAAAGAGCAGGACGATGTGTTGAAGCGGAATGTCAACCGATAGACCAGCGTGGGCGGTATCGTCACCGTTTCGCTGTTGAAGCAGATAGCGTGAAAACCGTGCGCCGCCAGCGAAAGCACGTCTTTCTCGCCGCCCGTGATGAATAGCGTGTCGCCTTTGGCTGGCAGTTGTTCCAGCCCGAAACAGTAGTTCTCACCGAAGCTGCCGCCGTAGAGGAAGCGGGGCGTGGAGAACGGGCGGTACAGCTTGATGTGCTGTTTGCCCTTGTAGCCGTACATGGGTTCTGCCACCGATGAAGTGTAGGTGTACGGTTTGCCCTCTGCCGTTTCGCTGTTGTATTCCCGGAGCGAGCAGACCTTGTAACGTTCCAGCAGTTCGGGCGTGATGCCGTACTGTTGCCAGTACACCAGTTCGGCAAGCGGGAACTTCTGTTCCCGGAACTGGTAGGGCTTGACGGGCTTTTCGGGCGTTTCTTCGGGTTTGTCCGGCACTGCCCGGCGGACGGTTGCCGGGGGAACGGAAACCGGAGTGCCGGAAGCCAGCCCCAAGCCCAAATCCCGGTCGATGATTTCCAGTATCTCCACGAAGTCAGCCGCCCGGTTACAGTCCAGCCCCTTTAACTGCCCCACGAGGAAGAAACAGTCGCCACTGTAACTGTCGTTGCCGAAGTCTTTCATCTTGTAGATACCGCCCCGGCGGTCGAAATAGATGTTGCAGGAAGCCTTGCTGTCCTCGTACAGCGGGTTAAGGAAGTTGCGACCTATGCGCCAGTTTCCGGGCAGGTAGTGTTTGAACACCGCCAGCCCGTTACTTGTTCTTTCTAAGATTTCCTCTTTCCTTAGCATACAACTGGTGGTTGGTTATCAGGTTGTCGATGTTCTCCTTGTTGCTCCTTATCAGGCGTTCTTCCAGCATCCGGCGTATCTCGCTGACCTTGTAGAAGTAACGTCCCCTGATGTTGGAATAGGCGATAGTCCCCGACACCCGCAGGCGTTGCAGGGTCTTTTCGCTTATTTTCAGGAACGTGCAGACCTCGTAGCTGTCCACCCACATGTCTTCCTCGCTTTGCCTTGCCGTTTCCATGTGGTTGAAGATGTAGTCGGCAATGGCGGTAATCTTGTTGTCCAGTTCCTTGTAGGCTTTGGACTCGAATGTTATTATTTCCATAACGGTAACTGATTGATTTGCCGCAAAGTTCGGGTGTCCTGAAAAATAAAACGCCACAGATGTACCCACCTGTGGCGAAATAAATTTTGTTAAAGCACGGTTGCCTAATCCTGCTCCCTCATGCGCATCAGCAACCTGTCTTTCAGGGTGGAGAGGAAGCCCGTTCGGTCTTTGGTCTTGGCTTTTAGTTCCATGTAGGTGTGGTAGAAGTCGCCGAGGTCGATGTCGAACACGTATTCAAAGTAGGCTACAATCTCCTTAATATCAACCGTCCCCTTGTTCAGACAGCCGCAGGCGTCCAGTGCGTAGATAAGTTCCACCAACGCCCTTTTCGTCCCCGTCCAGCGCAACACCTTTCCCATGAAGCCGTTCTTCACCCGCTTGCGTTGTTCCCGGCGTTCCAGCTCGTGCAGACGGTTGGTGAGGTATATTTCCAGCAGTTCGTTGGCTAAAATCTTGGCTACCTTGAAATCGTGACTGGTGCTGAACTGTGGGTCTGTTTCGTAATAGAAACTGTCCACGATGATTTGTATGTCAGGCTTCCCACGCATGAAATACTGCCTGTCCAAGTAGGTGGCTTTCGTTCGGTGGTACTGGTAGAACGCCAAGTTCCGCTGGAACGACTTTGAAATCCGGTCGGTTTCCGACAGCAGGTAGTCCCTTTGCACTTCCTCGCTGCCGCTGGGGAAGCGCACCTCTATCTTGTAAACGGTGTTGTAATAGATGATTTTGCTCGCTAAAAGCGGTTTCAGTTCCTTGAAGAAGTGTATTTCCTCTTCCGTGCTGGCGAACGGGTAGGAGATTATAAGTTTTTGAGTTCGCCCAGTATCTCTTGCAGGTAGTCCACGCACAGGCGGCAGAGCGTCAGCGTGTCCGCTGCGGTGTCCTCGTATTCCTGTATCTGCCATTCCACTTTTTGAAGCAGTCCGGCGAAGTATGTTTCCAACGGTATCTTATGTTCCATAACCTTGTGCTTATCTTTTATGAAGCACAAAGTTACGGGCATAAAAAATCTGTTTTATTCTTGATTTTTCACATTACGTTCTTGTAACTGTGCATTTTCTTGTTTCCTGCGCTTTTCTGCGTATCTCGCCCGGTGTGTCCAGCAAGTAAGCCTTGCAGAAGTCGTTCAGGTTCGATGTCGATGCGAACCCGGTGGTGAACGCCACTTCGGTAAGTGTGAGGTTGGTGTTCTTCAGGTAGTGTTCCACGTCCTTTGCACGCTCCTTTATCACCCATTCCTTAGCCGTGTACCCGGTCATTTTCTTTACCTTCCGTCGGAACGAGCCGTATTCCATGCCGCATTTGTCCGCCAGTTGCTCGGCATCATAGACCATGTAGCCTTTCAGACGCACCATTTCGGTGAATGTCTGCCTGCCCAGCTCCGGCAGCATCCGTTCGGCGTGGCGCAGTTCCTTTTCCGTCACCAGCAGGCGGTTGTCCCTTACCGGGTTTCTCCGTAGCAGGTGGAAAGCGTGGCATACCGTGTTGTACACGTTGCAGAGGTACTGCCGTCCCGGTCGCATCCAGTGGAGCGCATCGCAGTAGGCGGTCAGTTCGGGTATCTCGTCCCGCTTGCGGTGCTGTTCCGCCAGTTCGTCCAGTATGGCGTAATGGGTGGTGGACATACCCAGCAGGATAATGATTGCCTTGTAGTCCTTGTATGTCGCCAGTGTCGGCGTTTCCGGCAGGCTCTTGAGCGTGTCGCACACGTGGGCGCACAGCCGCCCGTCCTTGCTGAACGGTTCAAGTTCCAAGTAGTTGTCCATTTTCCGGCTGTTGTGCAGCAGCATGTTACCTTTTCGTCCAGTTCCTTGCAGGACGCTTCCAGTTCCGCTTCGGGAGCGGGCAGCAATAATGATGTAATCCGTTGTTCCATATCTGAATAAATTGATTTGTTTTCTGTACGTTACCCGGTAGCCCATAGCCAAAACTTTTGGATTAGCCGCCAAACCACGTGATAAAGGAACATGGCGGCAAGCATAAGAAAACCTGCCCGCAGGAAATATTCTTCAATGCGCTGCCAAACGCTCGTTTTTTGTTCGGGCATCAGTATGTCCGCCACTTCCTCAAAGGTCTTGCAGGCGAAAATCGCTTGCCGGAACTCGTCTGCGCTGTTCCAGCATTCTTCCTTGAACCACCGTGTCTTGGGGTATCGTTCCGCTACCAGTTCTTGCAGTTTTCGTAGTGGGAACGGTTCGGGGTTGTCCCCCGTACTCGTATTCAATGGAAATCACACGTCCCTGCATCCTGATGCAATATCCGAATATCCCTTGCCACTTCACTTTGTGCGCCCCCTTTTCAACATATTTCGTCCCGGTTGCATCCACAACAATGTAGTTCTTCCGCTTCTTCAACAACTCGGTATTGGTCGTTGTGTATAGTTTTTCCTTGCGAAACACGTATATCATGTTGCCTTTGGGGGCAAAACTGAATATCGGGTATTTTAACTTCACTTTCATTGTAAATGGTTTATTATCTTATAAAAGCAAAATAAAGCAGGATAATACCCAGCGCAATTCCAAAAAAGACAAGCCCTGTCAGGAGAAAGACCCAATCCGAATAATGGAAATCAATCTCCTTGTAAGGAATGGCAGTTTTCTTCACATACTTGTTCCATGCCCATATAAGAACTCTTCCCAATCGTTCTGCTTCAATATAGCTCATAATTATTTTTACTTTTCAATTAGAATTTCCTCATACACTACTAAACAACAAATAAAAGGTTGCAAACTGGATAATCAGAGAAACGACATAGATACTGTAATAGAGCAAATACTTTTCTTCTTGTCAAACTCGGCGAATACTTCTTGTATTTGTCCCCCTTTAATAAGAATATCTCATTGACGTAATATCCGCATATCCCGATGAGTATCAAAAGCAAAATAAAGACACCGTTTCCCAAAATGCTTAATAGGCTTATCCTGAAAATCTTGATGTAGCAAGGCAGACAAGACAACATATCCAAAGGCTGATGAAACATGGGGTGCTAAGTGCCATAGTGCTGTAAGGAAGATAGATGCCTTTATCCATTCCGCCTTCTTCTATTTTCTTACCAGTCGAAACTAACCATTTTATGTAGCGGTTGTCCCATTTCAAGAGGCTTAGCCAATACAAAGGTTTAGCATCCTCCAAAAAATGAAAAACAGCAGCTTATAAGTGCAGTAATAATTGATGTTGTAATATTTCTCTAATAATTTCCTCATGCCTTTAATGGTTTGGTGAGGAACAGCGTTAAGCTGTTATCTCGACCTTGTTAACGATTTTATTTCACAATCATAAATTCATTTCCATATGGATAAAATTTTTCATCTATCCATAGTTTAGAGTAGTCTGATAATTTGTAAATTTCAGGTTTATACAGATTTAATACCTTATCCAAAACTCTCTCTCGGAATATTATTCCATCTCCATATTCTACGCTATCTAAAACGAAAAAAATTCTGTTTGATTGAACAGTCTTTCAGTTTCATGTCAGGATATACTGTAAAACAAGTACCTAGTTTTTTCTGAAAGTCACTCTGATATGTTATGCCTTTTCCGAAATGAAAAGAATCGTTATCAAAATGATTTATACGTAAAGCGTAGTATTTTTTATCCGTTAGAGTTTCGTTTTTCTTGTTTACTACCTTGACAGTTGCAACATCATATTTATCAATGAACCCATTTTCTTGAAGTAAAGACAAAAACTCTTCCGACACTATTTTGAGTTCTATACTGCTTTTATCAAGAAAATCAAATTTCAGGATTCCCGGTTTCTTGTTGCATACAAGGTATAAGACGGGAGGTAAATTTTCGCGCCATCCGTCATTATTTTGCCACATCCATTGCCCGAGATTCTGAAACTTCTGCCTTTTACTTTCATTCGTAGATATCACAAACATCAGATTTGCCATACTCCAATAATCCTTTAGGCAGTTTATCTATCCCATATCGCCAAATATAGAGTTCTTCTGTATTCATAATTATTATCGTTAATGGCTAAGCGAGGAACGCTGTCAAGCGTTATCCTGCGTTGTTACCGATATTTCTACTTATTTTGATATTATAAAATTTCGATGAAGAAATGAGATAAAGCTATTTACCCGCCTGCTCTGATAAACTATAATTGCAATTGTTCATATTTTCTTCTACTTACTATTTTACCGTTTCTTATTTCCTCAAACCTCTCTTCAAGCAATGGGATAAAAGCAACAGCATCAAAATCAAGAAAATGTTCTTTATATTTCAAGATAACCTCTTTGAAATATAGGAATATATCATCACAAAGTGCCTTTCTTGTTTCAATTTCGGACAAGTTATCATATTTGTCAATTGTGAGCATTTGGTCTATTATAAGTTTATCATCTTTTTTAAGGTATCTGTAAAATGATTTTAAGTTGCCACCTTCTATATTTTCAGAAAGGAAAAATCTAAGAATTGCATTAATTGCAATATGACTATATCGAGGATCATGAGTCGTTAGTTTAATTGAAATTGAATCTTGCCAATCTCCATCGTTTAAACCGTCTATAATATAGCTTAAAACCTTACGATTTATAAATGCTTTTTCGACTGTTCTTCCTCCTTGCGATTGATATGTAATTCTTAAAAATAGTCCCATAATGAAATTAATTTATTTTGTTATTATCGGTAATGGTTAGAAAGGAGCATCGTTAGATGCTATCTTTCGT
>ENA-OQCP01000816-OQCP01000816.1-human-gut-metagenome-genome-assembly--contig:-NODE-816-length-13159-cov-3.090009_pt1 | contig 13159 bp, 16 predicted proteins | sample MGYA00242760_ERZ504583 | MGnify/ENA primary metagenome ERZ504583 (study PRJEB26092, sample SAMD00036308) | human gut metagenome | host: Homo sapiens | study: EMG produced TPA metagenomics assembly of...
CTCGCGGGAGCGTGGATTGAAATTTTTTCGTTTTCGATTGATGCAGGTATGCAAGCCGTCGCTCCCCTCGCGGGAGCGTGGATTGAAATAAATGATGAGGGCATAATCTTAACCATAAGGGGGGTCGCTCCCCTCGCGGGAGCGTGGATTGAAATGTCAGTGTTTTGGTTTCGTAGTCATATTCAAGAGTCGCTCCCCTCGCGGGAGCGTGGATTGAAATTGCTACAAGATTAGCGATTATAGCATAACCCTTGTCGCTCCCCTCGCGGGAGCGTGGATTGAAATACTTTGCCAGACTTAGGAGGTGGAAAGAATGAGTCGCTCCCCTCGCGGGAGCGTGGATTGAAATGGTATCTGTCCACTGGACAACCGGAGCCACCTAAGCGTCGCTCCCCTCGCGGAGCGTGGATTGAATTTTTGTGCATTGATATTTTCGTTGAGCGAATAGTCGCTCCCCTCGCGGGAGCGTGGATTGAAATCATACATCCCGCTGTCAAAGTGCCAGAAGCACGGGTCGCTCCCCTCGCGGGAGCGTGGATTGAAATTATAATCGTGGTATCACTATTTTGATTGGCACTGTCGTCGCTCCCCTCGCGGGAGCGTGGATTGAAATTCGCAGCTAAAATAACATTAAAAAAGTGGCGTTATTTTGTCGCTCCCCTCGCGGGAGCGTGGATTGAAATACTGCATACTTTAATGAATGGGATGAAAGCGGAAGGTCACTCCCCTCGCGGGAGCGTGGATTGAAATTGCGTTGGGCGGTGAAACTCCGACTTACAAATACGTCGCTCCCCTCGCGGGAGCGTGGATTGAAATTTTAAGAAGCTGGAGCCTTGCTCCGGCGTCGATGTCGCTCCCCTCGCGGAGCGTGGATTGAATCAGTATTATGAGCGGACTTGGCGACGTCCTGCGTGTCGCCCCCTCGCGGGAGCGTGGATTGAAATTCCGGGCTGTTGAAATAAGATATTAGGGCGGTGCACGTCGCTCCCCTCGCGGGAGCGTGGATTGAAATTGTGTGCTCTTAAAGTAATGACTGATGATGTAGACGTCGCTCCCCTCGCGGAGCGTGGATTGAAATTTTGCGGTCGCCATCCCCGGCTCTCCGTGTGTTACCGTCGCTCCCCTCGCGGAGCGTGGATTGAAATCATATCTGGAATGATGACAAGAGCTATGATAAAACGTCGCTCCCCTCGCGGGAGCGTGGATTGAAATTTGTTTTTTCCGGCATCATTCGACAATAGAGATTGTCGCTCCCCTCGCGGAGCGTGGATTGAAATCAAAATACAGTAGGTGTCATAAACTCGTTAGGACGGTCGCTCCCTTTAGGGGAACAAAGGTTGAAATACGCCATACGGTAGCACAATATCAGATACGATCGCTGCTATCTTAGCAGAAGAAAGAATGGAAATTTGACGCGAGTCATCGGAAAAGAAAAAGGAAATGGTCACTCACCTTGTGGGAGCATGAGTTAAAATAAGGAGGTGCGCGAGGATACTGCCCTACGATTGCAAAGTGTTCTCTAAGGAGTGAAATGTGTTTGACACGAAAGGCAAACAATGTTAATCTATAACTAGCGTAAGTGATAACTAACCGCTCATGTATTCGCCAAGAACCATGGGCGGCTATTTTTCTATTTATTATTCGATAAGAAGGAGGAAAATGATGAGAAATCCACTGACAATTTTTTGGATTATACTCGGCTTTCTGTGCCTGGGATTTGGCACCATCGGCATTGTGCTTCCGATTCTGCCGACAGTTCCATTCTATATGGCGACCCTGTTCTGCTTTGCGAAAAGTTCGGAACGGCTGCACAGCTGGTTTATTGGAACTCAATTATATAAGAAGCATCTCGACAGCTTCGTACAGCATCGGGCGATGACGGTAGGAACGAAATGTAAAATTATCGGGATGGTAACGGTTGTGATGGCGATCGGCTTTTTTTGCTATGAAGAATGTGCCGATTGGAAGAATCTGTATTGCTGTGGTATGGATGTGCCATATTTTGTATTTCTTCCTGCGGGTCAAAACCGTAAAAACAGAAGATCATATCCTAGGAGAAACAAAATGAACAAAGTAGAAAAAAGCGGCAGAAAGAACAGTACGTCGTGGAAGAGATGATCCGCCTGTACTGCCGGAAGAGTCATGGAAAAGAGGGGAATGCATCCGGCGGGATGTGTCCGGAATGTCAGAAATTAGCGGACTATGCAAAACAGCGGAGCCAGAAATGTCCCTTCATGGAACAGAAAACATTCTGCGCAAACTGCAAAGTACACTGCTACAAGCCGGAAATGCGGGAAAAGATCCGCGCCGTTATGCGGTTTTCGGGACCGAGGATGCTGCTGTATCATCCGATTTTAGCTATCTGGCATTTGATTTGCAGCATGAGAGAGAAGCGAAAAGCAAAAGCATAAAAGAGAGGTACTTATGATTAAAACAAGACTGGTGGGGCTGCTGTCCCACGCGAAAAGTATATCGTGTACACGATTCTGTGGCAGTGGGCGGCGCTTCTGTCGCAGGTGATCGCGGTATTTACGATTGCCGATCTGCTGGAGCGGGTTGTGTATGGCGCGGTAACGGCGACGGCTGTGAAACGGACGGTTTTTATGCTGGCAATTGTTGTTGTGATCCGCTTTTTCTGCGAGCGGATGGGTGCGAGGTCTTCGTATCTTGCGTGTGTGGATGTGAAACGGATTCTGCGTGAAAAAATTTATGAGAAAATGCTGAAACTGGGGGCATCCTACAGCGAACAGGTATCATCCTCGGAGGTCGTACAGGTATCCACGGAAGGCGTGGAGCAGCTCGAAACCTATTTTGGAAAGTATCTTCCGCAGCTGTTCTACAGCCTGATTGCGCCGCTCACGCTGTTCGCCATCCTCTGCCGGGTGAGCATGAAAGCGAGCGTGATTCTTCTGATCTGTGTGCCGCTGATCCCGATTTCGATTGTGGTTGTGCAGAAGATTGCGAAGAAGCTGCTGAACAAATATTGGAGTATTTACACAGGGCTCGGCGATTCGTTCCTTGAAAATCTGCAGGGTCTGACGACCTTAAAAATCTATCAGCCGACCAGCAGAAAGCCGACGAGATGGATGTGGAATCCCAGAACTTCCGCCGGATCACGATGAAAGTTCTGACGATGCAGCTCAACTCAACGAGCGTGATGGACATCGTAGCATACGGCGCGCGGCGGTTGGCATGGCGGTGGCGGTATCGGAATTTCTGAAAGGAAACCTCACCGTGTCCGGCACGCTCTGCATTGTGCTGCTGGCGAGCGAGTTTTTCCTGCCGCTTCGTCTGCTCGGATCATTCTTCCACATCGCGATGAACGGCATGGCGGCGAGTGACAAGATTTTCAAAATCCTCGATCTGCCGGAGCCGCAGACGGGAGAGCGGACGCTGCCGGACGGACCGCTGGATGTCGTGTTGGAGGATGTACATTTTTCCTATGAAGAGGACCGGGAAATCTTAAAAGGCATTGACCTGACGCTCCCGGCGGGCAGTTTTGTATCACTGGTCGGCGAATCCGGCTGCGGAAAGAGTACGATCGCGGGCATCCTTGCGGCAAGAACCGCGGATATGCGGGAAGCATCACCCTGGGCGGCGTGCCGCTCTCGGAAGTCAATGAGACGGATCTGATGAAGCACGTTGTTCTGGTCCGCCACAACAGTTACTTATTTAAAGGAACCGTAGAAGAGAACCTGCGCATGGCGAAACCGGATGCGACGAAGGAGGAGATGGAGGCAGTTCTGCAGAAAGTCAATCTGCTGGGATTCTTACAGACACAGAACGGACTGCAGACAGAGCTTCTCGAAAAAGCAGGAAACCTCTCCGGCGGCCAGTGCCAGCGTCTTGTGATTGCGCGGGCGCTGCTTCGGAGCGACAGTGCGGTGTATATCTTTGATGAAGCCGCATCGAATATTGATGTCGAGAGTGAAGAGCTGATCATGAATGTGATTCATGAACTCGCAAAGACGAAAACGGTATTGCTGATTTCCCACCGCCTTGCGAACGTCGTACAGTCAGATCAGATTTATTTCCTGAAAAACGGTACCATCTGCGAGCGTGGAACGCATGCGGAACTGATGGAACAGAACGGAGCATACCGGCATCTGTACGACAGCCAGATGGTACTGGAAAACTATGGAAAGCAGGGGAATGCATGATGAACGAGAAGAAAAATACAGCAAAACGCAGAAGCGCCCTCCGGATTATGGGAAGCCTGATCGGGCTGGTGAAGCCATTGCTTCATATTATGATGGCGGCAATTATTCTTGGAACAATGGGATATTTATGTGCGATCTTCCTGACGATTCTGGCAGGGCAGGTCATCGTGCACGGCTTACTGACGGGCGCGGCAGGGACGAGCCTTTCGGTGCAAAACATGTGGCTTGTACATACCCCGGTAAAAACGATACTCACGGTGATGATCGTGATCGCGGTGCTGCGCGGCATTCTGCATTATGCGGAGCAGTACTGCAACCACTTTATTGCTTTTAAACTGCTGGCGATCATCCGCCATAAAGTGTTTGCAGCTTTGCGGAAGCTCTGCCCGGCGAAGCTGGAAGGACGGGACAAAGGAAATCTGATTTCGATTATCACAACCGATATCGAGCTTCTGGAAGTATTCTATGCGCATACGATTTCCCCGATTGCGATTGCAGCATTAACTTCTCTGATTATGGTATGCTTCATTGGAAGATACCATGTTCTGGCAGGGCTGCTTGCACTTACGGCGTATCTGACGGTCGGCGTTGTGATCCCGATGTGGAACGGAAAGCGCGGAAGCCAGAAAGGAATGGAGTTCCGGACAGGCTTTGGCGAGCTGAACAGCTTCGTGCTGGATTCCCTGCGTGGCCTCGACGAGACGATTCAGTACGGACAGGGCGAAAAACGGAAAGAGCAGATGTCAGGGCGGTCGAAAGAACTGGCTTCTGTGCAGGAAAACTTAAGCCGCATGGAAGGCTCCCAGCGGTCTGTCACCAACATGGTGATTCTTCTGGCATCGTTCGGCATGCTGGCACTGACGATCTATCTTTACACGAAAGGCGGGATCGGATTTGAGGGAGTCCTGACCTGCACAGTCGCGATGATGGGTTCCTTCGGCCGGTCGTGGCGCTGTCCAGCCTGTCGAATAACCTGAATCAGACGCTGGCAAGCGGCGAGCGTGTGCTTTCCCTTCTCGAGGAAGCGCCGCTGGTGGAGGAAATTCCGGGAGATGCGGCATCCGGCGGTGACCACGCATTTGCAGGAGCCGAGGCGCAGAATGTAACGTTTGCCTACGAAGACGAGACGATTCTGGATCAGTATTCGCTGAAACTGGAACCGGGAAAAATCACCGGCATCCACGGCGCGAGCGGTTCCGGAAAATCGACGATCTTAAAACTTCTGATGCGCTTCTGGGATGTCCAGACGGGGCGCGTTTCCGTGGACGGAGCCGATGTCCGCGAAATCCCGACGAAGCATCTGCGTGATATGGAAAGCTATGTGACGCAGGAGACACATCTGTTCCACGATTCGATTGCGAACAACATCGCTATTGCAAAACCCGGCGCGACGCGGGAAGAAATTATGGAGGCGGCGAAGAAGGCGTCTATACATGATTTCATCATGACACTGCCAAACGGCTACGACACCGAAGTCGGAGAACTCGGCGATACGCTGTCCGGCGGAGAAAAACAGCGGATCGGTATCGCGCGGGCATTCCTGCATGACGCATCCATGATCCTGCTGGACGAGCCGACATCGAATCTTGATTCCTTAAATGAAGGAATTATTCTGAAATCCCTGAAAGAATCGGCAGAAGAGAAAACCATTGTGCTCGTATCGCACAGAGTGTCCACGATGAACGTCGCGGATGTGGTATATGAAATGGAAAATGGCCGGATTTCCTGATTTTACAGCACTTGACAGAGAAAAGACGATGTGCTACACTAACAGTCGTTAAAGAAAAGACAATTAAATATCGATGTGTAAGGTGTCGGACATACGTGTCCGGTGAAAAGGGAAGCAGGTGTGAATCCTGCACGAACTCGTCACCGTATTTTGCAAGCAGGGGAATGATCCACTGGGAAACCGGGAAGGAGACCGATGCGCTGGAGTCAAATCCTGAAGCAATGAGCCGGGAGACCTGCCTTTCGCAGTACAGGAACGTTACGTTCGTGCCACGAGGAACTGGCAGTACAAAACAGGAAAGCGGACATTTGCCCCACAGCGGGTGAGATGGTTTTCTTTGTGATGAAAATACTGGAAGCCCCTCGTTGAAAAACGAAAGGGCTTCTTTCTATTTACGCGGGCAACGAGCCAAAGTCCGTGCTTGCACGAGACCTTGGCGACTGCGCGATAACTTGAGAAACTCGCGGAGCTGTTTCTCATAGTTTGAAATGTAAAACGTCCCCGATATTGGTTGTTGCAAAGATACCAGCAAATGGAGGAAAACAAAAATGAAAAAGAAACTTGTAGTCGCTTTAATTTCAGCAGCTATGGTAACATCTATGCTCGGCGCATGCGGAAGCAGCAACGCATCCAGCAGCAGCGCAAGCAGCACAGCAACAAGCAGCGTAAGTGCATCTTCCGCATCTGAGGAAGACACCACAGCAGCAAGCAGCAGCGTAAGCGCATCTTCTGCATCTGAAGAGGTATCCGCAGATGCAGACCAGGAGGCAGCAGATAAAGTGGCAGCTTTGATTGACGCAATTTATGTACAGGAAAGAAATGATAACACCGACGAGCAGTGCAAAGAAGCAAAAGAGGCATGGGATGCCTGACAGACGCACAGAAAGACTCGTAGAAGGAGAGAACGCAGATCCGGATTACTTCGGAAGAGACACAGGGGATGCTTCCAAGGATGATCCGTTAAACGGAGACGAGATCGGCGAGAATGAGCTTCTGGTTGTAAGCTTTGGTACTTCCTTCAACGACAGCCGTGCTGAGGATATCGGAGGCGTTGAGAAAGCTCTGCAGGCTGCATATCCGGACTGGTCCGTAAGACGTGCCTTCACTGCACAGATCATCATCAACCATGTACAGGCCCGCGATGACGAGAAGATCGACAACGTGGATCAGGCACTGGAAAGAGCCGTAAGCAATGGCGTGAAAAAACTGATTATTCAGCAACTCACCTGATGCACGGCGCAGAGTACGACGAGCTGAAAGAAGCAGTAGATGGCTATAAAGATAAATTTGAGTCCGTAACCATCGCAGAGCCGCTGCTTGGCGAGGTTGGAAGTGACGCTACCGTAATCAACGAGGACAAACAGGCCGTTGCAGAAGCAATCACGGCACAGGCAGTAAAATCTGCAAATTATGACAGTCTGGATGCAGCAGCAGAGGACGGCACTGCTTTCGTATTTATGGGACATGGTACTTCCCACACTGCAAAAGTAACCTACAGCCAGATGCAGACACAGATGGATACTCTTGGATACAAAAACGTATTCATCGGAACCGTTGAGGGCGAGCCGGAAGAGACCGCTTGCGAGAACGTGATCGAGGCAGTAAAAGCAGCCGGATACAAGAAGTAATTCTTCGTCCGCTGATGGTTGTTGCAGGTGACCACGCAAACAACGATATGGCAGGCGAGGATGAGGATTCCTGGAAGAGCCAGTTTGAGGCATCCGGTGCATTCGATGAGATCGACACTCAGATCGAAGGTCTTGGAAGAATTGATGCTGTTGAGCAGCTGTATGTACAGCACACCAAGGCAGCTATGGACGGCAACGGCGTTCAGGACGATGCTGAATAATTAGGGGTTGTATTCCGAACGTAAAATAGAGTAAAATAAGATCCGGCAGTACGGCTGAAGAGACTCAGTGTGCTGTCGGATTTTAAGTTGAGCGGATGAAAAAGATCCGCTTCAAGGTGATACAAGGAGGAATTTTATTATGAGAAAAAAATTGGCAGTTCTTTTTCTTGGAGCAGCACTGACTGTATCCATGCTCGGCGCATGTGGCGGAAAGGATGCAGCGTCATCTTCTGCATCTGCAGTATCTGCGTCTTCTGCGGCAGACGCATCTTCCGCTTCTGTACAGGATGCATCTAAGGCAGAGAGCAGTACATCCACATCAGATGTTTCAGCAGAAAGCGCATCGGCAGCGGAGACTGCAGGAGAAAGCAGCGCATCAGAGCTGGAAGACGGTACGTATACGGCAGACTTCAATACAGACAGCAATATGTTCCATGTCAATGAAGCAAAAGAAGGAAAAGGTGTCCTGACGGTAAAAGACGGAAAAATGACCATCCACGTCAGCCTGGTATCCCAAAACATTGTCAATGTCTTTGTGGGAACAAAAGAAGAAGCACAGGCAGACGGCGCAGAGCTGATCGAGCCGACCACAGATGAGGTAACGTATTCTGACGGAACCACAGATGAAGTGTACGGCTTTGATATCCCGGTAGAAAAACTGGACGAGGATTTCAATGTTGCGATCATTGGTAAAAAAGGAACCTGGTATGATCATGTAGTCAGCGTATCCAATCCGGTACCGCAGGAGTAATCCCGGAAGAAAACAAAAGATATCCACAGAAGGCGAACCATTTTGCACCGTCTGTCCACAGAAATTGTGGAAAGAGAGGGGAAAAGCGGTTCGCCTTTGTGGATATCTTTTCTTATTTTTCCGGAAACAGTTTGCGGAACAGAAAACGGATGAAGGGTCCGCAGTACATGAGCTGCCAGAAGAAGGCAACCGGGAAGTTTAAAAACGTGGTCTGGAGCCAGACAGCAACGAATTCCTTTCCGGCATTTTTAAACAGCAGCGTTGCAATAAAACTCATAATCGGACACATAATAGCAATAATCATAATGGAAATTGCCAGCGTGATTACGATCGGACAATCCTGCGGTGTTACCATGCAAAAAGCTAATTTGTGAGCCAGATGATCCACGAGGAAAAACTCGAGGATAAAAGCGGCCGGCCACATGATTATCATCTCGTGAAACGCCATCAGAAAGACCTGATTTGTCATTCCGCCGATGTTCATGGAAATGTTGTAGCAGATCATGGCATAGACCATCAGAAAGGACATCATGAGGTAAATACAACGTTTTGAAATTTTGTTTTTGGCATCGATTGTTCTCCTTTTCTTTGCAATTTTGAAAAATGGGCGCAAAAAAGACACATGTGTTGTTCGTTAACCAAGCAATGCACTTGTGCCGTTTCCAATCTGATACCAATCTTTTCTGCAGTTTTTAATTTTGAACCGTCGATTATTATAACGTCTCTGGCGGCGTTTGGCAAGAGGAAATTGAGAAATTTTTTAAAAAGACAGATAAACAAGAAAATTCGATGCGTGCTGGAAGCACGGTTTGGCGAATGGTGCGGGGAACGGCACCGGCGGGAAAAAGAATGGATTGCGAAACGGGAGCGGGATTGCTACAATAGAACATAGTGAAAACAAAGAGAAAATGCAAAAGGAAATCAATATTATGTCAGAGATCAGAAAAATCGAAAACTTTGCGGCGCCGGAGCTCGACGTGTATGCGCGTCTTTCAGAACCGCAGTTATTGCACTATTATGAACCGCAGCCAGGCCTTTTTCTTGCGGAGAGTCCGCGTGTCATCGAGCGTGCGCTGGATGCCGGTTATGAACCGGTTTCATTCCTTGCCGGAAGCGCAGAGCTTGCCGCAAACGAAGCACTCTTTGCGCGTTACCCGGACGCGCCGGTCTATACAGCAGAGACGAAGGTGCTGGAACAGCTCACAGGCTTTGCCCTCACGCGCGGCATGCTCTGCGCGATGCACCGCCGCACGCTTCCGGCTATGGAGGAAATCTGCCGGAATGCCCGCCGCGTGGCGATTCTGGAAAATGTCGTGAACCCGACGAATGTCGGTGCGATTTTCCGTTCTGCCGCCGCGCTTGGCATCGATGCCGTGCTTCTCACATCAGGCTGCAGCAACCCGCTGTACCGCCGCGCCATCCGCGTGAGCATGGGAAATGTCTTCCAGGTCCCATGGACGTGCTGCCAGGCGGCAGTTACTGGCCGGAGCAGGGAATTGCTGCACTGCAGGAACTTGGATTTTATACCGTTGCGATGGCATTAAAAGAAGACTCCGTTCCGATGGATGATCCGTCGTTGAAAACGCATGAAAAGCTCGCCATTCTGCTCGGAACCGAGGGTGACGGACTGGCAAGTGATACGATCGCTGAAACAGATGCAACCGTGCTGATTCCGATGACACACGGTGTGGATTCACTGAACGTCGCTGCGGCGAGCGCTGTCGCATTCTGGGAGCTGGCGGGAAGAAGATAAAGATGTTCCGTCGGTACCGGAGATTACGGAATAAAAATAGGATCAGAGATAGATTTTCGGGATGCATATTTTGATGCATCCCTTTTTGAATTTATGAATTTTGAAATTCCTTCCGATACATCTGCGGCGTACATCCCACTTTGCTTCGGAACTGCCGGTTGAAGTTGGAAAGGTTGCGGAAACCATTGTCGTACGCGATTTCGGACACACTCTGCGTCGTACTGCGCAGCGCCTCGCAGGCGGCTTTGATCCGAAACTGTGTCAGATATTCAACGGCCCCGAGTCCGAAGGTCTGCTTAAAACAGCTCATAAAATAGCTTTTGCTCAAATGCGACAGCCTGGCAAGTTCCTCTATGGTAATCGGGTCGGCGAAGTGCTCCTGGATATAGGCGAGCACAGGCCGCAGGTTTTCAGCAGCCGCAGGCATGGCGGGACGATCGGTGCAGAGTTCCGGCGATGCGGCGAGCAGATAGAAGAAGCGGAGCAGCTCACTTTTCAGCAGAAGATCGGAGACAGCAGAGTTTTCAAGGATGCAGCGGAAAATCTGCTGGACGGATGCAGAAAGTGCAGCATAACTGGAATGTTCGGGTGAAATCGGTGCCTGGATGCGGCGCCGGGCGGAGAAAAACGGCTGCAGAATTTCCGTGTAGCTGCGGTCGTCATACCCGCCGATCAGCATATTCTTGTGGAAAACAATCGTATCATAAAACATCGACTCCTGCTCGGCGGGCAGAATGGCATGTACGAGGTTCGGCTGAATCAGAAAAATATCACCGGCATGCGCTGTAAGCAGACGGTCCTCATACTGAAAATACCCCGTTCCGCGTTTGATATAATTCAGCTCCATCTCCCGTGCCAGTGCAGCGGTACGCCGGGAAAATAGTCGGGCATCCGGCAGTCATAATAACTGTAGGGAACCTGCATGGAGCCGTGCTGGCGTTTTTCTTTCGCAGCAGAAAGCATCATAAAATCCTCCTCCAAAAAGCATGTCCGTAAAATGCCGGAAATGGCAGAGCGCGGCATGCATAAAATCATAGAATAGTATTAGAATGAAATAGGAAATTACTGGTATTTCAGCGGATACAGTAGTAATATATCATATAGAAGCACTTGCTGCAACGACGAAAATACAGCAGAAATAAGAGCGAAAGAGGAAAAGAAAAAATGTCAAAATGGTTAGATAACGCAGTATTTTATGAGATTTACCCGCAGTCCTTCAACGACACCAACGCCGACGGAATCGGAGATTTCCAGGGTATCATTGAAAAATTAGACTACATCAAGGAGCTGGGCTGCAACGCCATCTGGATCAACCCGTGCTTCCTGTCCCCATTCGGTGATGCAGGATACGATGTCGCAGATTACTGCCGCGTTGCACCGCGCTACGGAACGAATGAGGATCTGAAGAGAGTTTTCGAAGAAGCACACAAACGTGACATGCACGTTCTGCTCGACCTGGTTCCGGGCCATACATCTGTTGAGCATCCATGGTTCAAAGAATCCATGAAAGCAGACCGCAATGAATTTACAGACCGCTACGTATGGACCAATAACGTATGGGAAGCACCGGAAGGAATGGGAAGCCTGCGCGGCATTTCCGAGCGTGACGGCGCCTGCGCCATCAACTTCTTCTCCAACCAGCCGGCCCTGAACTACGGCTTTTATCAGCCGGATCCGGAAAAACCGTGGCAGCAGTCCTTTGATGATGAGGGACCGCAGGCAACGCTGGCAGCGATGGAAGATGTCATGAGATTCTGGCTGAACATGGGCTGCGACGGCTTCCGTGTCGATATGGCGGGCTCCCTGGTAAAGAACGATCAGGAAGGCAAAGGAACCATCCGCCTGTGGCAGCAGGTACGGAAATTCCTCGACGCCGAGTTCCCGGATGCAGCCATGGTATCCGAGTGGGGCGAGCCGGACAAATCCTTACAGGGCGGCTTCCACATGGACTTCCTGCTTCACTTTGGACCGTCCCATTACAACGATCTGTTCCGCTGCGATGAGCCATTCTTCTCCAAACGCGGAAAAGGAGATATCTCTGAGTTTGTAGAGACCTACAAAACCAACTACAATAAGACCGCACAGAAAGGCCTGATCTGCATCCCGTCCGGAAACCATGATATGGACCGTCTGGCACGCCGTCTGCAGGGGGATGAGCTGAAAATTGCTTTCGCTTTCCTTCTTTCCATGCCAGGTGCGCCGTTCATCTACTACGGTGATGAAATCGGTATGCGCTACGTCGAAGGCCTGAAATCCGTTGAGGGCGGCTACAACCGCACCGGTTCCCGTTCTCCGATGCAGTGGGATGACAGCACCAACGCGGGATTCTCCAGCGCACCGGCCAGTGACCTCTACATCACCATGGACCCGGGCAAAGACCGTCCGACCGCAAAAGCACAGATGGCCGATCCGGATTCCCTGTACCACGAAGTTAAAAAACTCATCCAGATCCGCCAGAGCAGCAAAGCACTCTTAAGCCGCGGAACCATCGAGTTCGTTTATGCAGAGAAAAACCAGTATCCGCTGGCATACGTCCGTGAGGCTGAGGGTGAAAAAGTCCTCGTTATCATCAACCATCCGACCAAGAGCAGTCCTTCCCATACAGTGCAGAGCTGAAGGATGCCCTCTACACGATCGGAGGAAAAGCAGAATCCAAAGACGGAACCATCACCATCCCGGCACAGTCCGCAGGATTCTATCATATCTGATCGAAAATAAAAATGACAGGGAGATCCAATCGAATTTTTTCGGAGGATCTCCCTGTTTTAAATATGATACACTCTCAGCTCATGCAATGCCCTGGTCGCTGCAATATACTGCGCCTGCATCATTATCTCCCGTTTCTCGTCCTTCGGGAAAATAGAGAACACCTGATCAAACTCCAGCCTTTCGCCAGATAAAATGTGGTAACCGTCAG
>ENA-OQCP01000817-OQCP01000817.1-human-gut-metagenome-genome-assembly--contig:-NODE-817-length-13149-cov-1.277684_pt1 | contig 13149 bp, 18 predicted proteins | sample MGYA00242760_ERZ504583 | MGnify/ENA primary metagenome ERZ504583 (study PRJEB26092, sample SAMD00036308) | human gut metagenome | host: Homo sapiens | study: EMG produced TPA metagenomics assembly of...
CGTCGGCCCCGACGGCAAGGCGACCCTGTTCGACGGCCGTACCGGCGAACGTTCCCGAAGCCGATCTCCGTGGGCTACATGTACATGCTGAAGCTGCACCACCTGGTCGACGACAAGATCCACGCCCGCTCCACCGGCCCGTACTCCATGATCACCCAGCAGCCGCTGGGCGGCAAGGCTCAGTTCGGCGGCCAGCGTTTCGGCGAGATGGAAGTGTGGGCCCTCGAGGCCTATGGCGCCGCCTACACGCTGCATGAAATGATGACCACCAAGTCCGATGACGTCGACGGCCGCGTGCGTGTCTACGGCGCCATCGTGAAGGGCGACAACCTGCCGCCGGCAGGCATTCCGGAATCCTTCAAGGTGCTGCTTAAGGAAATGCAGTCCCTGTCGCTGAACGTCGAAGTGCTCAACGCCGAAGGCGTGGCCATTGACATGAAGGACGAGGACGACGATCCGTCTACTTCCTCCGACGATTTGGGCTTCAACATTGGCGCACGTCCTGACGCGGCCGCCAAGGAAGACCAGGTTGTGGAAGAACCTGAATTCCAGTGATCCCAAGGCTGGTCGCGTTGCCTGACAGCGCGGCGCGACCAGCCTGATGAAACGTGATTAAGCATTAAGAATCGATAGACAGGACAATAGAGTGCTGGACGTCAACGCATTTGACAAACTGAGGATTGGCCTGGCCACCGCCGACGATATCCGTAACTGGAGCCACGGTGAGGTCAAGAAGCCTGAAACCATCAACTACCGTACCCTGAAACCGGAGAAAGACGGCCTGTTCGGCGAGCAGATCTTCGGACCTACCCGCGACTGGGAATGCGCCTGCGGCAAGTACAAGCGCGTGCGCTTCAAGGGCATCGTCTGCGAACGCTGCGGTGTGGAAGTCACCAAGAGCCGTGTTCGTCGTGAGCGCATGGGCCATATCGAGCTTGCCGCTCCGGTGACCCACATCTGGTTCTTCAAGGGTGTTCCGTCCCGTTTGGGCTACCTGCTGGACATCGCTCCGAAGGATCTGGAAAAGGTCATCTACTTCGCCGCCTACATGGTCACCAGCGTCGATGAGGAACAGCGTCATGAGGATCTTCCGGGTCTGCAGGACGAGTTCGACAACGATATCGCCAACCTGGAGAAGCGCCGCAACGCGGAAATCGAAGAGCGTGCCAAGAAGGTCGAAGCCGATCTGGCTGAACTTGAGGCCGAAGGCGAAGCCAAGGCTCCGCACGCGCCAAGCTGCGCAACAGCGCCGAGCGTGAAATGGCCGCCATCCGCGTTCGTTTCGACGAGCAGATCCAGCGTCTGAGCGCCGTGTTCGACCGCTTCAAGAACCTGAAGCCGGGCGACATGGAAGGCGACGTCGACCTGTGGCGTGAGATGGAAGACCGCTACGGCGATTACTTCGAAGGCTGCATGGGCGCCGAAGCATTAAGAAGCGCCTGCAGGACTTCGATCTTGAAGCCGCTTCCAAGCAGCTGCGCGAGGAGATCGACACCGGTACCGGCCAACGCAAGGCCCGCGCCTGAAGCGACTGAAGGTCGTCAACGCCTTCCTGACCACCGGCAACAAGCCGGAGGCCATGGTGCTCGACGTGATTCCGGTCATTCCGCCGGATCTGCGCCCGATGGTGCAGCTCGACGGTGGCCGTTTCGCCACTTCCGATCTCAACGACCTCTACCGTCGTGTGATCAACCGTAACAACCGTCTGAAGCGACTGATCGAGCTCGGCGCTCCTGAAATCATGCTCAACAACGAGAAGCGCATGCTGCAGGAAGCCGTCGATTCCCTGTTCGACAACGGTCGTCGTGGCCGCCCGGTCACCGGCGCTCCAACCGTCCGCTGAAGTCCCTGAGCGACATGCTCAAGGTAAGCAGGGTCGTTTCCGTCAGAACCTGCTCGGTAGCGTGTGGATTATTCCGGCCGTTCCGTGATCGTGGTCGGTCCGTCCCTGCGCATGCACCAGTGCGGTCTGCCGAAGCCGATGGCCCTCGAGCTGTTCAAGCCGTTCGTCATCAAGCGCCTTGTCGACCTCAACTATGCCCAGAACATGAAGAGCGCCAAGCGTCTCGTGGACCGCGGCGACTCCGAAGTGTGGGGCGTGCTCGAAGAGGTCATCGCCGAGCATCCGGTGCTCCTGAACCGTGCACCTACGTTGCACCGTCTGGGTATTCAGGCATTCGAGCCGATTCTGGTGGAAGGCAAGGCCATCCACCTGCCGCCGCTTGCCTGCGCCGCATTCAACGCCGACTTCGATGGCGATCAGATGGCAGTCCACCTGCCGCTGTCCGCTGAAGCCCAGGCTGAAGCACGCTCCCTGATGATGGCTTCCGACAACATCCTGAAGCCGGCAGACGGCCACACCGTGACCATGCCGAGCCAGGACATGATCCTCGGTCTGTACTACCTGACCACCGTCATCGACGGCGCCAAGGGCCAGGGCCGCGTGTTCTCCTCGCTGGAAGAGGCCGAAATGGCGCTCGACAAGCACGAGATCGACATGCAGGCCAAGGTGCTCATCCGCCTTCCGCAGGACTTCGTGCTGCCGAAGGACTGGGAGCCGGGCGAGGTCAAGGTCGTCGATCCGGAACCGGGCAGCCCGGACGTGGTCAAGGAGGAGCGTTTCCATGACGGCTCCGTCCTGTTCGCCACCTCCTACGGCCGTATCCTGTTCAACGGCACCTTGCCGGTCGACTACCCGTTCGTCAACGAGCAGGCGCCGAAGAAGCGTCTGAGCAAGATCGTCGACGACATCGCAACCCGTTACTCCACCGCACAGGTGGCGGCAACGCTGGACGCGCTGAAGGATATGGCTTCACCCGCGCACCGTGGTCCGGTGTGTCCTTCGCGTTCTCCGACGTTATCCAGCCGCCGGAACTGGACGAGTACATCGAAAAGTACGAAGCGAAGCCGACAAGGTTAACGAGAACTACGAAATCGGTATGCTCACCGAAGAGGAGCGTCGTCAGGAACTGGTCGACCTGTGGACCAAGTGCACCAGCGAGGTCTCCGAGCGGTTGAGGAACACTTCGATTCCAAGAACAACCTGGCCATCATCGTGCAGTCCGGTGCACGAGGAAACATGATGCAGATCAACCAGATCGCAGGCATGCGAGGCCTCGTGGCTAACCCGAAGGCGAGATCATTCCTCGACCGGTGAAGTCCAACTACCGTGACGGCCTGTCCGTGCTGGAATACTTCATCTCCCAGCACGGTGCACGTAAGGGTCTGGCCGATACCGCACTGCGTACCGCAGAGTCTGGCTACCTGACCCGTCGTCTGGTGGACGTTTCCCAGGACGTAATCGTGCGCGAAGAGGATTGCGGCACCAAGCGTGGCCTGACGATGAAGGTCGGCGAGCGTGATGCTGAAGGCAACCTGCATCTGGTCAAGGCCGCCGATGGCGGTCCGTACTCCCGTCTGCTCGCAACCGACGTGATCGATCCCGCCGACGGCGAGACCGTGCTGTACAAGGCCGGTGACGCGCTGTCCATGGACGTGCTCAACGATCTTGTTGCCCACGACGTGGAAGAGGTCAAGGCCCGTTCCGTGCTTACCTGCGAATCCAAGCGCGGCGTGTGCGCCAAGTGCTATGGCTGGTCGCTGGCCACCAACAAGCTGGTGGATGTCGGCGAGGCCGTTGGCATCGTGGCCGCACAGTCCATCGGCGAGCCTGGTACCCAGCTGACGCTGCGTTCCTTCCACTCCGGTGGCGTTGCTTCCGCATCCGATATCACCCAGGGTCTCCCTCGTGTTACCGAGCTTTTCGAAGCCCGTACTCCGAAGGGTGAGGCCCCGATCGCAGAGTTCGCTGGCGTGGTCAAGGTGGAAGACACCGAGCGCGGCCGTCAGGTCATCCTGAAGCCGGACGACGATTCCGTCGAGCCGATCGCCTACCCGGTGACCCGTCGCGCCCCGATGATGGTCAAGGACGGCGATCATGTCGAAGCTGGCACCCAGCTGATCGAAGGCTCCGTCGATCCTAAGAAGATCCTGCGCATCCTCGGCCCGCGTGCTGCCAGGTGAACATTGTGAGGAAGTGCACACCGTGTACCGCTCCCAGGGCGTGGATATCCACGATAAGCACATCGAGGTCATCGTGCACCAGATGCTGCGTCGTATCACGGTGATCGATTCCGGCGATACCGACCTTCTTCCGGGTGAACTGGTGGATCAGCCCGCTTCAAGGCCGCCAATATGAAGGCCGTGAAGGAAGGTGGCAAGCCTGCTGCCGGTCGTCCGGAGCTGATGGGCATCACCAAGGCCTCGCTGGCAACCGATTCCTGCTGTCCGCGGCTTCCTTCCAGGAGACCACCCGCGTGCTTACCGAAGCCGCTCTGAGCCAGAAGGTCGATGACCTCAAGGGCCTCAAGGAGAACGTCATCATCGGTAAGCTCATCCCGGCAGGTACCGGCCTTGCCCGTTACCGTAACGCCGTGGTCGAGCCTGACAAGGCCATTCGCGACACCATCTACCGAACTTCGGTTTGGGTGGCGACGAGTCCGATGCCGCCTTCGGCGACGCCGATCTGTCCGAAGTCGACTTCTCGAACATCGACTTCGGAGATCTGAAGCTCGGCGACGACTTCAATCCGGATGACTTCCTGGACGACAATGGCGGTCAGATGGATTTGGGCGACACCCTGTGATCCGAAAAGCGATGATGGAATGGCATAACGTCTGAAATCATCTCAATACATGAATGGGGATTGGCTGGAAACAGCTGATCCCCATTTTTTAATGCGGAACTATTTTTAATGCGGAACTGCAGTTGCTGCGATCCCTACGACAACAGTCAGCCTATTGCGGAACCGTACGTATTGCAGAGCGGATATCTTCATCGCAAAATCGCATGGCAAATTACAATGAAGGTATGAGCTTTCTTCCATATCCGCCTCCACCTGAACCAGGTTGGTATGACGATGATGCCACAGTAATGTCTTCTCTCGTTGAGCCCGCCATGGCGGAGGCTGCGCAGTCGCAGCCAACATCGCAGCCAACATACGAATCACCGGAATCCCAAGCATTCCAAGCATTGGAAATGTGCAGGAATCCGCGGAATCGTATGCGGCGAACATACAGCCGGTGGAACAGGCTGCCGCGGCGCTGGAACCGTCCGACGTCGAACCGGTCAATGACGATGATGACATTGACTGGGATGGCACGGTGCTGTCTTCGGCATTCACCATGAAGCAGCCGAAGCTGGAGTATGTGCTTTACAACGAGCAGACCGGCCAGGAAGTGATCGTCGATATGGGTGTGCTGCTGGGAGCAAGCCTTCCGCTGAGGTGCCGGAAGGCGCGAAATTCGTGAAGTTGGAGGATCCGACGCGCACCATCTCACGCAATCATGCGGCGATCAGCTTCGATCAGGATGGCGTATTGTGGATCGAGGATTACGGTTCGCTCAACGGCACGTACATCATTCAAGGCAATGAGGAGATCAAGGTCGAACGCAAGCCGATGAAGCTTGACGCGCCTTGCACGGTGCGTATCGGAGACCAGTTCTTCACTTTCGAACAGCGCTGATTTCCTTCGCGCCGCGATACATGTTGCGCCGTCAATCCATAAATGAGGATGACGGCGCAACGAACATATTATGGTACGAAAGCTTACCAATGCAAGCGGCTTTTATTAGGCCTTGTTTGGCGGCTTTGTCGGGCTTTGCCAAGTTCTACCAAGGGGTTACCGTCGCAGACGGATGGCTGCGTTGATGGCGGAATCATTGAGACTGGCAAGCCAGTTGAGCAGATCCGGGTAGATATGCGGATTGCGCGCAAGGAAGGGGTGCAGCTCCGGAGCTTTGCTTGCGATTTCAGCCATCAGCATCTGATCTTCCGTGGTCATGGCCAATTCCGCGGTGAAACCAGCATTCGACGCGACTGGCTCTTGCGGCTGAATCGGCGAAAAATCAGCCACTTCAGACAGGTCTGCGGGTTGGTATATGGGTCGACGTATTCCGTCGAAGCATCGTTCGCCATATTCGATGCAGGTGTTGCCGTAAACGGCTCAGGCTGGCATTGCTGGGTTGCCGGCGGCTGGTACTGCGCCTGATATTGCACTTCCGATGATTGCTGCGGCATCTGGTATTGCGCCTGTTCGCTTGGCATCTGGTATTGCGCCTGTTCAGAAGCCGTCTCGGCCTCCTGCTGCATGATTCCGTCCTGTGGAACCGGCCACCCCATCGCGACCAGCTGCTGACGTGCGCGTCTCGCCGAATGGGCGACCCAACGTTTCAGACCCGGGTACGCACTCGGATTGGCAACCACATTCGCGCCGAATTCCGGATTTTCGTAAGCGATTTTCGCCAGAAACACGGGATCTGCGTTCGGATCCTGCACGGCCGCCACCGCGGCATCGAAATCGACCATCATGATCTCCTTATCTCGTGTTCTGTAAATATTGTATTGAATACGCTGATATAACGTGACAAATCCGATTATTGACGATTGTCATTGCGAGAACATGCGCATTATTGGACGGCACGTAACGTTTGCAATGTGCTTTCCTGTAAATCGCCGATATCCTCGTGATCGTCGATTTTGCTGACGTTCCAATCGTCATTTGCCGAATAATCCGATGATTTGCCGCATATATCAAGCACAATCACGGTGACGTTGTCGTTGCCGCCCGCGTCGAGCGCGGACTGCACCAGCATATCCGCGGCGACTTGCGGATCGCCATATGCGGCCGCCACATCGGCGAGCAGTTCCCGATCGATCTGCGCGTGCAGGCCATCCGAGCAGATGATGAAACGTCCCGTGGAGCGCGCCGCATACCAGTCCGGCTGAATGCCGTCAGGAGCGCCGACGCATTGGGTGATGATATTGCGCGGTATGCATCGGTTCGCCTCGTCCGGTAGCATTTCGCCGGTGTCGATGGCGTTCTGCCGTTCGGAATGGTCACGTGTGATCCGGGTCAGCGACTCCGCCATCCAATGGCCTTCCGCATCGGCGCGCATATGGTAGGTGCGTGAATCTCCGACATTGATGACGTAGCAGTACTCATCGATGGCTTGTTCATGCACGCTATCTTCAACGCGAGTCGGCAGCACCACGCCGGTGATGGTGGTTCCGGCGATGCCGCCAAGCTCCTGGCCAAGTTCGAGCACCTGTTGCTGCGATTGGCTCAACGCATGTTCGATGGACGTACGGTTGCGCGACGGCTGTTCGGCAAGCTGCGAGAAACATGCCGCCACCTGTGCGCTGGCCCGCTCGCCGCCTTTGCCGCCGCCCATGCCATCGCATACGACATATACGCCACGGCTGGCGAGAGCGTTGTCTTGGTTGTTTTTTCTTTTGCACCCGACATTGCTATTCAGGCCGGCTCGATGCTACGGAAGATCATGAGTCCCGTCCTTTCTTACGATTGTGCTTCCGATCGCTGCCGTTGTTCCGCCCGCTGCGGTTGCTGCGGAAGTGGAAAACGTCGGCAAGCGAAAGTTTGGCACGCCATCGGCGTAACGTCGGCAATGACTTGAGCATGTACTTGCGTTCCTGCGCAATATCGCGCCAATACTGCTGCACATGCTCTTCGTTGACGAAATTACCGGAGAAGGCCGCGTAATCGGCTTGCGCGCCCAAAGCGAGCAAGGTCTCGCGGGAAATATCCATCTGATTCGCGATCGAAACCGCCTGTTCGCTGCGTGTGCCTCGAATGTCGAGTCCGCTTTGCCGTGCGAGCGCGGCGACCGATTGCCAGCCGGCTGCCACACGCTGCTGCGTGCTGCCGTGTTTTCTTGATCGTGCCAGTGCGATCGCTTTGATGGCGAGCAGGAGACCGCATATGATGAGCAGCGTCCATAGAGGGCTTCCGTAGATGGCTACTTTTCTTGCGATTCTGCCGAAATGCTGCCAGAACAGGTTGGCTGAGGTTTCGTCGGCCATGCTTCCGCCGATTGAGGACTTGCCTTTGGCTGGGTGTCGTCGCGTAGCGGTCGGTGAGTGGTACCGGGGGCTGGCGTACCAGGGTTTGCGGATTCGGTGGGGTGAGGTTCTGGTTTTCGTCGGGGACTTTGGTTTCTTTTGGCGTTGGATAGAATGCCACCCAACCGTAGCCGTCCAGTTTGATTTCCACCCATGCGGTCACGTCGTTGCCGGTGAATTTCGTGATGGTGGTTGTTCCTTGTTCTTCGGTGCGGCTTTCGCTGATTTCACCTTCGTCGTCTTTTGGCAGGAATCCGAGTACCACACGGCTGGGAAGACCTAGGCTGCGTGCCATCAATGCCATGGCGGAGGCGTATTGTTCACTGTCTCCGACCATGGCCGTTCCGGCGAGCAGTTGGTCGATGCGGTAGTTGCCGTGGCCTGCGGTTGACGGGTAGTCGCCGCTTAATCCGTGTGAGAACCAACCGGATTCTTTGAGCTTTTCGGCTAAGGCCTGGGCCGCTTCGCCGCCTTTGGATTGGCCTCCGGCGATGGCTGTGGCGAGTTTGTCTACGCAGTCGGGCACATCTTCGGCTTTTGGCTGGCTGATGGCGGCCGCGTCTGTTTTGGCGATCTGTTTGTCGGTGGGAACCGTTGGCATGATGCCGGTTTCCGTGTAGGTGAGACCTCGGAGGTGCGTGAGGGGTAGATGGCCGACATGGTGTCGCTGTTGTAGTAGAACGAGTCGGAGTTTTCGCTGTTGTCGAATGTCACGCTGGATGCGGCTCCGGCCATGGGCAGCCAGTAGTCGCTGAGTCCTTTGTCCACGGTGAATGTGGCGGTGAATTTCTTGCCTTCGGCATTGTTGGTGATGGAGGTGCCGACACGTCGGTAATTGGAGGAGTCCGACGACATGGTGGAGTCGGACAGATTCCATACGTTGCCGTCGAAACGGTCCATGACCGCTAGTCGCACGCTTGATCCAGCGGGCAGGTTTTCGACGGTGAGGAGCACGTCGTCCTTACTGTTTGTAATGTACGAGCGCATGCCGCTTAACGGACTGGTGTAATTGTACGGGCTAAGCGGCGGATCATAATGGTCGCGCAGAATGGTGCGGTCCTGATCGACGACGAGGCATCCTCCAATCGCCAATGCGACGGAAAGCACCACGATCACGACGGAACTGAGCCAACGTCCCAATTCCAGTAATTTCCAACGTGCGCTGATCCAAATCACCAATATGAGCGCCATTATGGTGCCTACGAACATGTGGTAATAGCCGGAAGATGAGCCGAGCAGCGCGCAAATCGCAAGATTGGCGGTAACGGGAATAATGGCGATCATGGTGAATCGCCCATCTTCAGTCACTGCGAAAATGCCGGTCAGTAGCGCGAACCACAGGCAGATGGTCCATACGGCCAGCAAACAGCCATCGGCGGTACCGGTGGGAGGTTCGACCGACAGAATGAATTTGAACGATCCGAGCATGTTCATCCAGCCTTGTGTAAGCGTGCGCAAGGTCGGAACAATATGGGCGATGGTGGTGTCGTTGAGGAACAGTACAGGGCCGACAACCAGCTGGGCGACGGCCATGAACAGCATCTGCCACCAGAGACGAAGTGCCGGAACCGTGCCTGCGAGCGCCACGAGAGATCCGATGATGGTGGACGGAAGGGCGGCGAGCGCCCAGGATGCGGCCGATCCGTAGACGTCGATGAGGTTGCTGGCGGCGGCGAGGGTGAGTAGGGCTGCGACGAGCAGGCTTGCGTATTGCGAGGCGCGTGTCCGGCGTAGGTAGGGGAGTGCCTGTGATTTGCCGTCTCGTGACATCCAGATGACGGAGTGTGTGGAGTCGGCCCATGAGCCGGTGCCGGTCCCGGTGAAGGTGTTGCCGAATCCGGTGGTGCGGCCGGTGTCGCCGGTGTTGGTGTTGTGGGTGGAAAGTCCTGTGGTGCTCATTCCAGTACCCCCATGATCATTGGGAGATCGTCTAGGTTTCCTACGGTCGCCAGGGTGAAATCGGCGTATCGTTTGATGGCGCGTGGCTGTCCGATGGCGGTTTGCAGTACCACGCAGGTTGCGGATCGGGGAGTGCGAGCGCCATGTGTTTGATTTCGTCGATGTTTTTGAGCCTGCCGACGGTGATGTAGTAGAACGATGAGTCGGGGGCATGGGCGAGGGTGGTTTGCGCCAGATTCGGATTGTCGCTGATATCGGGGGAGATGGCGCTGCAGCCGTCAAGGAATTCCGTGGAGTTGCGTGGCATGATGTGTTCGGTTCCCGCGTGTGAGGTCACCGGTCGGTTTTGGAGCAGGCATTGCACGCCGATGGAGGCGTGGACGGATACGGCCAGTTCGAATTCCTGGAATCGATGGTAATCATCCGGTTCACGCTGGATGTCAGAGCGGTGTCGGTACGGCGGGTGGCTTCGTATTGGCGGATCATAAGCGATCCGGTTTTCGCGGAGCTGAGCCAATGCACGTTGCGCACGTCATCGCCGGGCTCGTATTCGCGCAGGCCGTAGAAGTCGAGGTCGTCGTCGACGATTTCGCCGCTTGGCTGGCCTTCGAGATCTCGCGGAATTCCGGCGTTGAGTGTGTTCAGCATAACGGTTTTCGGGTGGATGAACACGTTGATTTGGTCGACAAGTTTCTTTTCGTGTCGTACGAGTCCGAATGGGTCGCCTTTGCGTATGGACAGGGGACCGACCGGCAGTACCGCGCGGGAGACGGCGGTGAATTCCACGGTGGTTTGGCGTGATTGGCCGGCGGCGAGCATGGGGATGGCGAATCGTTCGTGGCTGTCTCCGATGGGCAGGTCGCCGCGTGCTGATGTGGTTGGCGTGCGCCTGGATTGTCGACGCACACATCGACTTTCACCGTGTCTGACACGGTGACGCGCCTGCTGGACACGTCTAATGGTGGCGGTGAACGACTGTTGCCGAAGCGACAGCATGATGGCGGCGACCATCATGCATGCGAACACGATCGCCATGGTCAGCAGTTCATGCCAGCTGAGGATTGTGAACGCTATGAGTGAGGCGATGGCGAGTCCGGTCACGGCCCATCCGAGCGGCGACACGTATGAGGTGACCAGTCGTTTGATGCGATGCTTGATGCGTCGCAGGGATCGTTGCATGGTTCTCTTGCGCTGCATGGTTTTGGATTGTCGCATGCTTGACCTTTCGGGGGTTTACGAACGTTTCGTGTGGGGTGTGCGCTTCGCGTGTGCCGTGCCGTACGCGGCTGGCTGCGCCGTGCGTTTCAGGCGGCGGCGCCCACGGTCGGTGAAGGTACTTCATTGAGGATCTGTTCGATCATCTGTTCGGGGGTGGATCCCGCGAATGTGGCCTCCGCGGTGAGCGTGATGCGGTGTGCGAGCACGGCGACGGCCAGTTGCTTCACATCGTCGGGCACCACGTATCCGCGATTGCTGGACGCGGCCCACACGCGGGCGCATCGGGTCAGTGCGAGCGCGCCTCGCATGGACGATCCGACTTGGATGCGTTCGTTGTGGCGCGTCGCTTCCACCAAGCGCACGATGTATTCGATGATCGCGTCGTCGAGACGCACGGTTTCGCTGATGGCGCGCATGCGCAGCACGTCGTTGCCGGTGAGCACCGCATGTACGGTGGAGGCACGGTCGATGACGTGACCTGCTTGAGGATGTTCACGCTTACGTCATGGCTCGGATAGCCGATGGTTGTTTTGATGAGGAAACGGTCCATCTGCGCCTCAGGCAGTTTGTAGGTGCCGAGTTGTTCGATGGGGTTCTGAGTGGCGATGACCATGAACGGCTGCGGTACCGCATGGGTTTCGCCGTCGACGTGACTTTCTGCTCTTCCATGACCTCGAGCAGTGCGGACTGCGTTTTTGGCGAGGCTCGGTTGATTTCGTCGGCGAGCACGATGGATGCGAAAATCGGACCTTCGCGGTATTCGAATTCGCCGTTCTTCTGGTCGTAGTAGGTTACGCCGACCACGTCGGACGGCAGCAGATCCGGAGTGAACTGGATACGTTTGAACGACATGTCGATGGAGTTGGCGAGGCCGCGGGCCAGCTGCGTTTTGCCGGTCCCCGGATTGTCTTCGAGCAGAATGTGGCCACCGACGATCATGGCGGTGGCGCATTGGCGGATCGGCTGTTCCTTGCCGACCACGACTTGGGAGACGTTGCCGACCAGTTGGGCGAACAGTTCATGGAATTCGGTGATGTCGGCCTGCGGCGCGGACATCATGGAAGAAGCCATGGCCGGCTGCGCAGGCTTGACGCTTGGTGCCGTAGTCTGCGGGAATTGGCGCGTTGCCATTACGGGAGCCGATTGCGATTGTGGTAGCGGCTGTTGTGTTGGAGCGGATTGCGTCGGTTGCGCCTGCATGGGCTGCGCCATTGGAACCGTAGGCCTCGTCGGCCTGGAAGGAGTTGCGTTATGCGTGCTGAGTACCGTGCCTCTTCGTCTCCGTCCTGTTCCTGCGGATGCGTCGGCAGGCTTGTAGCTTGGAATGCGGGGCGTGCCTGCGGATTGCCGGGCTGTTGCGGCTTGCTCATATGGCGCCCAATGGAACCCAGCTGGGTGGCGTCGTCGTTTTCGTTGCTCATAGGTACTCCTTGGTTGCTTCTATTGATCGTATTGATGATTGGTTGTGATGTTGAATTTGCTTATTTGACGGTGAATGAGATGCCTCGCGCCTGTTTTCCTGCCAACCCTGTTCGTAATGAGATGGCTGAAGCATTGGTGTCTATCGAGGATTGCGTCTCTCCATTATCAGGGGTTGGTCCCGGTTCCGGATCGGGGGTTTTCTCCTCGTATCGGACTCCGGTCACGGGATCAGAGCTTTCTTGGTCGCATTGATTTCTGGTTCCCCGGCAGTGGTGATCACGCGAACCTCCCAATCGCATCTGGTACCGGAAGGACTGGTGATGTCGGAAACATCCAGTGTGCCGTTAGCTGGCCAATCGTAGGTATGCGAGCTTTCCCCTGCCGGAGTGATGACGATCTGCCTTTGACACTTCGCCCGTGGGCCTCCCAACTACCGCCATTGACATGAATGATGTTGGCGTTCTGTGTATCCCACGTCAATGAGGATGGCAGTGTGATTTCCGCTGGCTTTTTGTTGCCGACGGTATTATCGGTAGCGATTGCTGGGTCGCTGAGATGTGAGGTGTCGATGAAGTACTGTTGCACGCTTACCGTATCGCAGGTGCTCCAATCACCGGAAAGCGGCCATTCGGCTCTGCTCTCATGAACATCATCATCGTAATAACCTTGGCCTTTACAACGAACCGTCGT
>ENA-OQCP01000818-OQCP01000818.1-human-gut-metagenome-genome-assembly--contig:-NODE-818-length-13142-cov-2.388859_pt1 | contig 13142 bp, 18 predicted proteins | sample MGYA00242760_ERZ504583 | MGnify/ENA primary metagenome ERZ504583 (study PRJEB26092, sample SAMD00036308) | human gut metagenome | host: Homo sapiens | study: EMG produced TPA metagenomics assembly of...
TGACGATAGGATTATATCGAACCCAATCCTAACTTCTTGCTAAAGAAGCATTTATTAAGCGACCATTCTGGGCGCACGGGCATAGATTTGCGTCGTTTCAATGTTCGTATGCCCCAGCATTTTCGACACCGTTTCAATCGGCACGCCTTTAGCCAGAGTAGTGGTCGTAGCAAATGTGTGACGTGCCAGGTGGAAGGTAATATTTTTTATTTATACCGCACAAATCCGCAATCTCTTTTAAGTAAGAATTAAGTTTTTGATTGCTCAGTACAGGCAGCAACTGACCTTTGGAGAGCTGACCTTCATATTTCTGGAGTATCGCCTGCGGTATCTTCAGCAGCGGTACGTTTACCGGAGTATCTGTCTTATGACGGTGCGTCATGATCCACGGCTTCCCGTCAAACGAGATTCTGATGTCGCTTGCCTTCAGTTCCTTCACGTCCACATATGACAATCCCGTGTAACAGGAGAACAGGAACACGTCCCGTACCTGTTCCAGTCTTTTAGTCGGAAACTTCTTCTTCATTATCTTTTGCAGTTCCGCATCCGTCAGATAACCTCTGTCCACACGTTTCAGTCTGATTTTATAATTTGAAAACGGGTCAGTATAAATCCAACCGTTGTTTTTGGCGATGATTACAATCATCTTGAACGTCTGCATGAATTTTGCCGTAGTATTCTCATTGCATTTGCTTTCCGTTCTCAGATAGTTCTCGAAGTCCGTAATGAACATATGGCCGATTTCCTTCAGTGATATATCCGAAATATTGTATTTCACTTTCATAAATTCCTCCAGCCTCCGGTAGCAGCGGTCATATTTCGCGAGGGTGGCAGGAGTCTTGCTGATGCCGACCAGTTTTCTTGCATCCTCATTGTGTTTCTTGAAAAGTTCCAGCAGTGTTCTTTGTTTCGCCGTTATTCCCAAAAACGCATTGCGTATTTTTTCTACCGTTACGAATGACTCATGCACTTCAATATCCCGGTAGTGGTTTTTCAGCGAAGCACGGATGTCCTCCAATGTTTCATTCAACTGGCGGGCTTTTTGTGTATTTCCTTTCGCCTTGCCCAATGTGGTATCCCATTTATCAGGTTCTATATCCAGCTTTGAGCTGAATTGAGAAATTTCACCGTTAAGCGACAGACGAATCATAATACCCGCTTTTCCTTCCTTGTTCAGATAGTTCTTTCTTAGATAGAACAGAATCTTAAATGTACTCTTACTCATATCCTTTTTTAATTTAGCTCCGTTACAGTGGGTGTAATGACTTCCCTCTGCAAAGGAATAATTAATAATTGGGTTACAAGCAGACATTTGAACGTCAATGAGCGACAAATCAAGGACTTACATCGAAAATCGTTACAGAAGATTTTCCCGATTTTCCTGTAACGATTTTGTAACGGAACTTTGTCAGAAGTGGGCATTTTAATGTCTTTCGGTTGTCCACCGGATAAATAGAAAAAGTCCCGTAAAACGTTGATTTTACGGGACTTGTCTTAATTTGACTACCTGATGTCTTAGGTTTCAGCGGAGAGACAGGGATTCGAACCCCGGGTGCCTCGCAGCACAACGGTTTTCAAGACCGCCGCAATCGACCACTCTGCCACCTCTCCTAAAACTTCCTTTTCGGGAAGTGCTTTCCTCTTTAAAGCGGTGCAAAGGTACAAATCATTTTTAATTCTGCAAACTTCCTTTCTCTTTTTTCATGAATTAATAGTACTTTTGCACCATGATATATCCGCAGGACTTTGAACAGAAAATAGGTTTCGACCAAATACGCCAATTGCTGAAAGAAAAATGCCTCAGTACACTTGGCGAAGAACGGGTGATGGACATGGCATTCTCCGACCACTTTGGAGAGGTAGAGGAGCGTTTGGACCAAGTCACTGAATTTGTACGCATACTCCAAGAAGAAGACAACTTCCCGGCACAATACTTTTTTGACGTACGTCCGTCACTGAAACGCATACGCGTGGAAGGCATGTATCTGGATGAACAAGAGCTCTTTGACCTGCGCCGTTCACTGGAAACCATACGTGATATTGTACGCTTCCTACAGAAAAGCGACGATGATGAGGAAGAGGGGGCTTCCCCCTACCCTTGTCTGAAAAGACTGGCGGGAGACATCACCGTTTTCCCACAGCTCATAGCAAAAATAAACGGCATCCTCTCCCCTTACGGAAAAATCAAGGACAATGCCTCTACAGAGTTGGCACGCATCCGCCGGGAACTGGCAAGTACTATGGAAGTATCTCCCGCTCACTGAACAGTATTCTACGAAATGCCCAGTCCGAGGGCGTTGTGGACAAAGACGTAACACCCACCATGCGTGACGGCCGTCTGGTCATTCCCGTTGCACCGGCACTGAAACGGAAAATACGCGGTATTGTACACGACGAGTCGGCCAGTGGTAAAACCGTATTCATCGAGCCTGCCGAAGTAGTGGAAGCCAACAATCGCATACGAGAACTTGAAGGTGACGAACGCAGAGAAATTATCCGCATCCTAACGGACTTCTCCAACCAGTTGCGTCCCTCTATCCCCGACGTACTGCTATCATACGAGTTCCTTGCCGAAATAGACTTCATACGTGCCAAAGCATTGTTTGCCGAGCAAATATCCGGACTGAAACCGGCTCTCGAAAACAAGCAACTGCTGGACTGGACAATGGCGGTACACCCACTCTTGCAACTTTCTCTCGCCAAACATGGCAAAAAAGTCGTACCGCTTGACATCGAACTGAATGAAAAGCAACGTATCCTCATTATCTCCGGTCCGAACGCAGGTGGCAAGTCCGTCTGCCTAAAGACAGTAGCTTATTGCAATACATGCTGCAATCCGGACTACTCATCCCGATGCACGAACGTAGTCATGCCGGAATATTCAGCAGCATATTCATTGACATCGGTGACGAGCAGTCCATTGAAGATGATTTGAGTACCTATTCCTCCCACCTTACAAACATGAAAATCATGATGAAAAGTTGCAATGAACGGAGCCTCATCCTGATTGATGAATTCGGTGGTGGAACGGAACCCCAGATAGGAGGCGCTATCGCCGAAGCCGTATTGAAACGCTTCAACCAAAAACTGACGTTCGGTGTCATCACCACACACTATCAGAATCTGAAACATTTTGCCGAAGACCACGAAGGTGTAGTAAACGGCGCCATGCTCTATGACCGCCATCTGATGCAAGCACTGTTCCTGTTGCAGATAGGCAATCCTGCAGTTCGTTCGCTGTAGAGATTGCCCGCAAGATAGGTCTGCCCGAAGATGTCATCGCCGATGCCTCGGAAATTGTGGGCAGTGAATACATCAATGCCGATAAGTACCTGCAAGACATTGTGCGCGACAAACGCTATTGGGAGGCAAACGCCAGACAATACGCCAGCGTGAAAAGCACATGGAAGAGACCATCGAGCGCTATCAAACCGAAATCGAAGATTTGCAGAAATCCCGGAAGGAGATTCTGCGCAAAGCGAAGGAAGAAGTGGAGCAACTGATGCAGGAAGCCAATGCACGCATCGAGAACACCATACGCTCCATCAAAGAAGCCCAAGCAGAAAAAGAAAAAACACGCCAGGCCCGCCAGGAGTTGACGGACTTCCGTGAATCAATGGAAGCGCTTGCCAACAAGGAACTGGAAGAAAAAATCGCCCGCAAAATGGAAAAGCTGAAAGAGAAGCAGAACCGGAAAAAGGAAAAGAAAGCGGGCAAAGGAAAAGAGAACGGACTGTCTGCCAGGCTTTGGCAGAACAGCAGGCGCGGAAAGAGGCAGAACGCCTTGTAGCCATCACCCCGGCTGCAACGTCAGAATAAAGGGCCAGACCTCTGTGGGCGAAGTAATGGAAGTGAATGGCAAGAATGCGGTCATCGCGTTCGGCAGCATCAAGACTACCGTAAAGCTGGACAGGCTGGAACGTACCAACGCGCAGCCTAAACAAGCTGATGTGTCCACCAAAAGCACTTTCATCAGTGCCCAGACCCAGGACAGCATGTACGAGAAGAAACTGCATTTCAAACAAGACATTGATGTCCGCGGCATGCGTGGCGACGAAGCCTTGCAAGCCGTTACCTATTTCATTGATGACGCCATCCTTGTCGGCATGTCACGCGTGCGTATCCTTCACGGAACGGGAACAGGCATCCTGCGCATGCTTATCCGTCAATATCTGGAAACTGTTCCCGGAGTGCGCCACTTTGCCGACGAACATATACAGTTCGGCGGAGCAGGCATCACCGTTGTGGACTTGAGTTAATGGATAATTGACAGTTGATAATTGATAGTTAAAGCTAAATCATAAATCTGAAATATATGAAATCAATCAAAGAACTCTACCGTATCGGTACCGGTCCATCCAGCAGCCACACCATGGGACCGCGCAAGGCAGCTCAGATATTCCTGGAAAGGCATCCCGAAGCAGCCGCATTCCAAGTAACCCTATACGGAAGCCTCGCCGCTACCGGCAAGGGACACATGACCAATGTTGCCATCACCGAGACACTGCAACCCGCAGCACCGGTAGAAATAATCTGGGAACCCAAAATATTCCTGCCCTTCCATCCCAACGGCATGAAATTCGTCTCTTTGGACAGCGAAGGCAGGGAGACGGACCAATGGACCGTATTCAGTGTCGGCGGCGGTGCCCTGGCAGAAGAGAATGACGGAGCATCATCCGTAAACACCCCGGATGTATACGAAATGAACAGTATGACCGAAATACTGCAATGGTGTGAACGTACCGGAAAAAGTTACTGGGAGTACGTCAAGGAATGCGAGGAAAGCGACATTTGGGATTACCTGCAGGAGGTATGGAAAACCATGCAGGCTGCCGTAAAACGGGGATTGGATAGTGAAGGAGTCTTGCCCGGCCCTCTGAATCTGCGCCGAAAGGCTTCTACCTATTATATACGTGCCAGTGGCTACAAGGCTTCCCTCCAGTCGCGCGGACTGGTATTTGCTTATGCTTGGCAGTAAGTGAAGAAAATGCGTCAGGTGGGGTCATTGTCACTGCACCTACCTGCGGTTCGTGTGGCATTGTACCGGCAGTGCTCTATCATCTGCAAAAAAGCCGGGAATTCAGCGACACACGCATACTCCGTGCCCTTGCCACAGCCGGACTGATAGGAAACATCGTGAAGACCAACGCTTCCATTTCGGGAGCGGAAGCCGGATGCCAGGCAGAGGTAGGCGTAGCATGTTCCATGGCATCAGCCGCAGCCAACCAATTGTTTGGAGGCAGTCCGGCACAAATAGAATATGCCGCGAGATGGGATTGGAGCATCATTTGGGAATGACCTGCGACCCGGTTTGTGGGTTGGTACAAATCCCGTGCATTGAACGTAATGCCTACGCCGCCGCACGTGCTGGATGCCAACCTTTACTCCTCCTTCACCGATGGCATGCACCGCGTATCATTCGACAAGGTGGTGGAAGTCATGAAAGAAACCGGAAACGACCTGCCCTCCCTCTACAAAGAAACCAGCGAAGGAGGACTGGCGAAGGATTATAAGCCGATGTAGTTAAGGATTAGGGATAAAGGATTAAGGATTAGTTTTCAATATGATTGTACAACACTAATCCCTTATCCCTAATCTTCCCCTTCTCTAATCAAGTTTTATCGGCCAATGCGTATCATCCCTATCACCGCTCACATCTTTTGTCTGCAGCAGGCCGCCTTCTTCCGAATAGAACAATTGATACTCTGCATTTCCCTTTTCAACTTCAATGACAAACTGCATAGGCACTACCGGATACTCCAAAAGAACAATCTCCTCTATCTTCCAGCCGGCATACTCACTGGCGCTGAAAGAGGTCTGTACTGTTCCCGGAAGATTATTCCAAAGCAATTCGGTTTCCGTCAGTTGCCATTCCGCCTGATTATTGAGCCACACATCCTTTTCCTGCCCATCCACTTTACAATCTGCAACGAAATAGCCCCCTTTCTGTTCCCATTCCACATGGATTGCGGAAGGGTATTTGGACTTCAATGCTTGTGACATTGCTTCGGGCACTTTGACATCATCCTTGTCGTCATCATCACTGCATGCACCAAGTGCCAAGGCGCGATGAACATCATCGCCAACATTTGAATCTTCATTCTCATCATTTCTCTATAAGGTTTAAGTTAATAGCTACCGGAAAATCAGTCGTCCATGCTGACGAACTTTCCCTTTTTGTTGAACTTCAAAGAGTAGTCATTACCCAGTTCAATTTCCACACCGGTACGTCCGCGCTCGATTTTGGTAATAATCTCTCTCGGGAAGTTAGCCTTCACATACTCCTTTACCGGAACCGGAATCAATGCTTCTGGAACAGCGGATTTCTTGCAATCTACTTCCAACCAATTTCCTTTCTTGTCGAAGTCTATTTCCGTACGGTCTGTCAACAACACTTCATATTTTTTAGTCTGCAATATTTCACTTTCAATCTTGATGTGTGAAATGTGCGGTTTCGAGAAATACTGGTTGATAAAATTGCGTGCCGTCAGCGGAAGCTGCTTGGTATCCTGAGTGATGACATCACCGGCAAAGGCAAACTGAACAGCAACAAGAGCCAACACAAGAATAGACAATACTTTCTTCATAATCGTTATTTTTTAATGTTACTAATAAATTTCATATCATTCACACTGCAAATAACGGTAGAGAATTAGGAAAGATTTGGGAACAATCGCAGTTAACGGTAAATTTTACTTTCTTTAACCAGACGGAAGGTATGCATACGTCCTGCCATTCATACGTGAGCTTCAATGAAGACGACAACGCAATGGAACGCGCTATGGCAAGCCCCAGTCCGGTGGAGTCCTTCTTGCCATCCATGCCATGATAGAAACGCCGGAACAACTTCTCTCCATCCAAAGGAACATCACCCGTATTTCTTTATGACCAGCGAAGTTGGAGTGTAAGTACCTGCAACTCTCCCCCTTCCCTATTGTGCAGCAACGAATTCTTCACCAGATTGGAAACCAGTATTTGCGCCAGCGAATGGTTGCAACGGATAATAAAAGGCTGCTCCTCCCGTTTTCGTATCAGTCTCACCTGCTTATGTTCATAGATATCCATCAGGTCGGGCAAGAGTTCATCCAATATCTCATCCACCGAGACATCCTCCATCTCGGTATACTGCCCGTTCTCTATACGGGAAAGCAACAGCAGGGACTTGTTCAGTTTTACGGCACGCCCCAGCGTGGCATATATCTCGTCCAGCTGCTCCATTTGCTGTTCCGTCATCCCTTCACTCTCAGCCAGCAGTTCCACTTTTCCCCTCACGATGGCAAGCGGTGTCTGCAACTCATGCGAGGCATTCTCGATGAACTGCTTCTGCTCCTCGTATGCCTTGTAGCTGCGGTTGCCCATATCCAATGCAGCATCGCTCAGCTGGCGGAACTCCCGTATCTTCGTCGGGTTGTCCAATGGAGGCACCTCCTTGCCGGGCTGAATGCAGTGCAGCCAGTCAAGCAACCTATGTAACGGACGGAACACTCCCTTCAGCACCAACTGGATGCCGATGGAAGTACAGATGAGAAACAACAGGAACAGCGCTCCCAGATACCAAAGCATAGCCTCCACCATGTCATCCCGCTCCAAAATGGAAATCATCAGTTTCAACTCATAATATTGCCCGTCGGGCATACGGAAAGCGGTACACATGACACGTACCGGTTCGTCTTCATCCTCCAGTTCGATATAAACCGTGGCATCATAGAACACTTGTCTGTAATGCCGCCCTTCCTCTTCGGATATAGGGGTAAACTTATAGAAAGACATCAACGAGCCTTCCGTTTCGAGTATCGAGGGGTCGTGAAGCGCACTCTCCATCAATATCTCACCGTAATTTTCCAACGTATCGTCCGTCTCATCCACCACCTCGTCAATGATTGCGTAATAGAACAGCACACCCCACACCGCCATCAACAAAAACAGCAGCAATGCAAGTTTGCGGTAGGTGTAGCTCAGCAGCTTCATAGTTCGGAGAGTTTGTAGCCGAATCCATAGACAGCCTTTAATTCTATGGTAGCCTCAGCTTGTTTCAACTTCTTACGTAGATTCTTCACTTGCGAGTAGATAAAATCCAACGAATCCGCCTGGTCTATATTGTCTCCCCACACCGACTCGGCAAGGCTCATTTTATTGATGACCGGCCGGGGTTGACTACAAAATAATAAAGCAGGTCGAACTCCTTGCGGTTCAGTTGCAAGGGTTTTCCGTTTATCTCTACCTGCCGTTTGTCGGGGTAGAGCAAAAGGTTTCCAAGGGTGACGGTCACATCTCCCTTCGCCTGCCGTCGACGTATCAATGACTTGACACGTGCATTGAGTTCCGCCAGATGGAAAGGCTTTGTAAGGTAATCATCGGCTCCCAGTTCCAGCCCGTCCACCTTGTCGTCCAGCGAGTCTTTGGCCGAGATAATAAGCACACTGTCACTGCGGTGCAGCCGTTTCAGCTCACGCAGCAAGTCCAGACCGCTCCCGCCAGGCAACATGATATCCAGCAGAATGCAGTCGTAATCGTAGTCATTGATTTTATCCAATGCCGAAAAATAGTCGGCAGCGGTCTCTACAACAAACTTTTCTTTCAAGAGCGAAGTGCGGATGGTTTCCCGCAAATCTTGCTCATCTTCTACAATCAAGATTTTCATACCGGCAAAGATGGTCTATAAAACTGGAAACAATCTGGAAAACTATCCACTAATCAATGCTGTCTGTCTGATAGTCCTCCATCAGTTCCTCTTTTGCCATGGAGATTTTCCCGTCAGCCGTAATGGTCAGTCTGATGGGAACATAAAGGTCGGATTGCGGATAGCAGACGCTGGCCGCGTATATGATTCCTTGCGGAGTGGTCTTGTCATAGACCAGCCCCTCAAGAATAGAGTACTTCATGAACTTGGCATCCACCAACGAAGCAAAATTATCTTTGGTGAACACTTTATCCACCACCCGCTTCCCGCCGCACGTGATGCGCAAGGTGATACGGTTATCCACAAATTTCTCCCCCTGCTCGTTTTTCACTATCGGCAAAGATTCATCCGGCCGGCGCACTACAGAAGACTGATATTCTTTTCCCTTATACGTAAAGGATGTTTTTACATCAGACACCTGCATGCGCTGTGGGCCGGCAATTTCTGTACTATCCTGCATCAATACCTGCGTACCGTCTTTCTTATTCTTGTCTTGAGACGAACAAGCAGTGAAGAAGATGACCGATGCACACACTAAAATATAGACTATATTCTTCATCGTTCTGTTTTTTTAGTAGTTGACCGGACAAAAATAGTACAAATTGAATGCAATAGAAAATTTATTTTCTTTTAGATTCCATTTTCGCTTTTCTATCCTGCACTTTCTTGCTGTATGCAGCATATTGTTCTTCCGTCATAATCTTCTGGAGTTGCGAATCATAAGCAGTACGGGCAGTCTTCATCTCTTCACGCTTCTTTTCCATCTCCGCTTTTTTCTGCGTGCGTTGCTCAGCCGTCAATTGATGCGCTTGCCATCTCTCTTATGATGCTTGTGTGCTTTGGCACGATGCATCGGCATATCTCCCATTTTCTCAACCAATGCCAGATTTGCCTCCAGCAGTTGTTGTTTCTGCGTATCGTTCAAGGAGTACTCTTTCACCATCCGTTCCGTCATGCGCTCGGCACGGACTTTCGGTTCGGGCATTTTATCACTGTGGCGGGCATGTTGTGCCATTGCCATGCCACCCATCAGGAAGGCGGCCATCCATATCAGAACTATTCTTTTCATCATTTTTCTCTTTTTTTAATTAATACCTTATGTTAGTTATACCTATTGTGTTGCAACGTATCTATGACAAAAACAAAAGCGGGAAGTTTAACCGCAACTTCCCGCTTTAACATAATAAATGAGGTTGAAAAGAATATTAAGGTTCGTCCAGATACTGTACGATAAGGCTCACCTGCTTCGGCATGAATGTCCGTGTCCTTACATTGTACCCGGTATGCGCCAAGGCTTCATACAGTTCGTGATTCCGTTTTATCCACCGCGTCAGGGTGCGGATGGCGCAACGTGCAGTAGCATTGGGGCAATAGAGCATGCCAAATCTTTCTTTTTATAAGTCGTGATACGAAAGCCATTTTCTGTTTCCATAGCAGTTTGTCTGATTTTTAAATGATTGATGTAAAGATACGATATTCAAAAGGCGAAGTCAAGTATTTCAAGGAGAATATGAACCTTTTTCTGAGAAAGTTCATATTCTCCTTATTTACAGAATGTTTATCCTAACGGATTTTCTCCCTGATCGCCATCGGAACCGCCGCATCCGGATTTGGTTTGGAGCTACCCCCGCCAGAAACGGTGCCGTTGCCCGACCAATCCATCTTCTCTACGCTGGCGCGGGTCAGCATGTCCCTAAAGTAGAAGCCCGGGGTGAAGATAATCTTGCGGCGATAAATCGTGCTTGCCTTCACATCTTCCAGCTTGTCCTGCTCTTGGCATTGATGCCGGGACGGAAACAGCCGAACTCACCCAGCTGTACTGAAAATCCCTTGTTGATATCCATATTCAAGGTGTCGATCAATCCGTCCAGCACCAACTTCACCACACCGCGAGGCGCCATGCCTATCTTGGAAACCTCGTCGCATAAATCCTTAAAACCTACCACACCCAAAGTTTTCATCTGCGCCACGTACTTTTCCGTTTTTGTCTCGTCAAAACCGAATACTCTCTTTTTTACTTCATAATTCAAAGCCATAGTTTTTTAATTTTAAGTTGATTAATAAAAATCGGTCTTGTTCGCTCGTCAGTCTGCAAAACCAGTTTCTTTGTGACCACGATGCAAAGATACAACGGGCAGAAAACGGGGTGGTGCTTTAACGGAGGTTTAAGGAGGTTAAAGGAGGTTTAACCTATATTATTCACGGCAGTTATCGGGAGTCAAGGCTTCGCCCGGAGTTATCGGAAGTTAGAAGCCGATAGTTTGGCAAATGAACCAAGAAGGTTAAACCGTAAAACTCAAAAGTTCACGTACGGATGTAAACTCTCGAAATCCCCAATGACGAGGAGGAAACAATACAGACTTCAAGGGGACAAACTGTTTGCTTCCTATCAAATAAGAAGGTTTGACCAGTTTCATCACAATTCTTACATCATCATCGGCAATTTGCTTTCCCTCCCGATGAGGAAGATCCTTGCGATACATCACCGAACAGAAGTCTATCTGATAAATGTCACGTATCTGCCCTTTAATCACAGGCACAAAATAATCATATTTCTGGAAATTCAATAGTCCTAATTTATTAGAAGGAGTAATCTTTCCAAAATAATATTCTATTTCGTTTTCCCGGTTCCGGAACTTGTCATAATATTCACGTTCTCCATTTTCAAAGACAGTAACCGCCAAGATATTCCCGACTTTCTCTATCGTTAGGCTTGTCCCCTTATGCGACTTTACATCTTGAAGGATTTGTACCGTAGGTTGTTCCCAAATCAGCGAACGCAGAAACCGTTCCAGCAAATGTGCGCTCCCCTCATTGTTAGGGCGAAGCGGAAAAGCACCGATATTCACTTTTTCAATGGAACGATAAAAGTTGGCATTTTCCACATCCTCATCCTTTCCATTTCCCGGGAAAGTATATAACCTCCCAACACCTCTTTCTTGATAGGAAGCCCTTCTTGTTTTGGATCATAATAAAGAGCATCTCTATAACGATGCATCTGATTGATAGCATCATCAGGCGGAACATCCACTCCATCTATATCCGTATCCCCAATCCGATACTTTGCATCGAAAAGGTAAGTCAGCTTGAATCCGTTTTCTACATCACGTCTCGTCAACTGAAGCACGATATCCGGTTTCTGTGGCACGGTGAACGAATAAGTATGGTCTATTGATGTTTCCGTCGAACTTTTTCCAAGTACTTCCCTCGGATTATAAATCACTTCGGCAAGCTCGACCAAATCTCCTTCTGATGTTCTACGTGAAAAGACAACCTTCGACTTCTGCCCCTTTGCCAATGAATAAGTGAAATGTTTGTTCAATTCCATACGGCTTTGATTGTCAACCACAACCTTCTCCCCCCCCAAGAGTTGCTGCACAAGATTTTTAACCTCTATAAAACACCATATCTCATACAAGGTTGCGATATCTTTCAGTTCCAGGCTCCGTATTCCTTCTTCCAAATCATAACTACAAGTCAATAACAGCCAATCACGATAAACCTGCGAATATCCTGTTCCTTGTTTCAAGACAAGAGATTCTTGGTTCATGCCCTTAAAAGCACCTACCGTCCTGAAGAAGGGATGATATACCAAACGTTTCAATTCCTCTTCCGTATCTGCCAAGCCTTCTATAAACTTCCCATTGGAGTCCATCGGATAGTTTGCCATTATCCGTTCCTTCAAAGAGACAAACTTCTGCATCACAAAACGAACGGCATATTTCAAAAAGCGATTTTCAAAAGTATCAACACTCATGGTCGACACTTCCGTCCGATATAAATGTCCCGACTCCTGACGATGCTCCACCAACTGCATTTCCAGTTTCGGTGTGAGTCGCTTCAATTTATCGGCACGCAATATACTTCTTCGCATACTATCCTGTTACGGGGGCTATCCACCACAATTTTCACAGCACGGACAAATTCTTCGTTAACTTCCCGGAATAAATTCCACCAGATTATATCGGGTGTTTCTCCTTGTTGTTTTTCCGAAAAAGAATGGTGAGTACGCCTAAAGAAGTCTAAGGACAGCATGCGATATTCAGCCTCTATATCAGCAATAATATGTTTCAAATCACTGTGATAATCCAATTTTATGGCCAATACATCATAACCGAACGAGAAGATATTTCTTACCCCCTCTCGCAGCCGATATGCAATCTTCAAGTCTGCCCGGCCAATATCATTGCCATAGTTGATGTGTCCATAAAGCACTTGCGCATCCTCATTGAAACAGAAGCCATCGCTTACTTTTCTTAACGGAGTGTCTATGCAAGCCTCCGTCACTTGTTTCTTGAAATGAATCCAATACTGATAATCCGTATTTTCAAAGAAAACGGAAGGGACATACGCTCCTTTTCTATGGAAATCCCACGAAAAGTCAAAACCGCTTTATCTCCATCCCATATATAATAGGACAACAAAGCTTCTGAATCTTGTTCCACACGCATGCATTCCGCCG
>ENA-OQCP01000819-OQCP01000819.1-human-gut-metagenome-genome-assembly--contig:-NODE-819-length-13139-cov-4.649401_pt1 | contig 13139 bp, 22 predicted proteins | sample MGYA00242760_ERZ504583 | MGnify/ENA primary metagenome ERZ504583 (study PRJEB26092, sample SAMD00036308) | human gut metagenome | host: Homo sapiens | study: EMG produced TPA metagenomics assembly of...
GGAGGACCCGGACATCGACCCTACAACGACCTGTTCTGCGACTTACTGGAGGAAAACGCCCAAGCCCACCCCAAATATCAGGGGACTGCGGCGACTGGCTCAACTGGACCGTGCCGGACACGGACTGCGACCTGCCCATCTTCTCCTCTGGCTGGGGTGACGGTTACTATCCCGTCTACTTCGGCTATGACGCAAAGGGCAAAGTCTGCGCCGTGTATGTGCGCTTCATCGACATTGAAGCCAGTTATCGAGAGCAGGATTAAAAATGTGACAGAACAAAGGAGAACACTATGAAAGACTTTTCCCAATACGGAAACAGACCGGACGACCAGTGGGAGATGCTGCCCTGGATACCCGATCCGCGTCCGCCTTTCAAAATCTGGGTGAAGCCGGAGCAGATTGCGCCATTCTTTCTCATTCCCCACCACCCCTATGCGCTCTCCCTTCTGCTGAAAATCAACAATGGATTCCGGGCGGAAGTATTCCGTCGGCTGGGACTGACTGGAAGCAGCGGAGACTGGGAGCGGCTGGTCCGGGGCGTGATCCAGGAGTTCGAGGAAAATAACAGCGGCGTGGATCTGTTTCACTTCGATCTGACGAGGATGTGTTCTGCGTGTACTCCCAATACATCGACGATTTGATGCTGCTGTCCAAAATGATCCGGGCGGCCTGTGACAATGAAAAAACGATGGGGATGTATCTGAACATGAGCGAGGTTGCGAAAGCATGAAAGATTTGACCACTCAAACAGGATTATAGTAAAATGCAGTAAAACGGCCATTGAATTTTTCCAAAATGCTCAATCAGTGGATTTCTTCTCTGCACTGGAGATTCCGAAGGATTCCAAGACATAGCGGTTGAGTTTTATGATTTGATTCTGGAAAACGACCATCCTACAGCTTTGCTGGGCTGTCGCGGCAATTATGATATTGCGGTACAGATAGATGAGGTAACCGGCACCATGACGGGGTGGCATTGGTTCAAATGAGGGAAATGGAATGATCGAGTACATCAAACTCTTTTGGGAGGCGCACCGGATGGAGAGCCAGCGGTCATCCTCTATGAAGTGGATACCGAAAATGAGTGGCTGGTCCTCCGCTCCATCGACATCTTTGCAGATGGCCGCACCCGCAACATCCCTGACCTTTACGACGGCGCCATCGAGATTACACCGATCCCCACCGTGATGAGTTGAACGCCCATGTCTGGGTGAGGAGTTCCACGCCTGTGTAATAGAGAAAGCAGAATTTGAGTCCATCTGGGAAACTCACACCTATGATGGAGCGTTAAAGTAACCAGGAGGAGTCCCAATGAACAAATCCTTAAAAGCAAAAAATCTGCCGTTGTTCTCCATCATTGACCTGGACCAGCTGCGCCGGGAAAACCATCTGGAGGGCACAGAAGTAACAGACTTTTTCACGGCAAGGGATGGAAAAGTCTATCTTCTCATGGAACAGCCCTCCGAAACACAGGGTAAGGACTGGCTCAGCATTCCTTCCACCTATACCGCGGTGGAAATCCAGTTGGATTGGGCGGAACAGCGGGTGCTGGAAACGACGCTGTTTCCTCTTGGTCTCTTGAAGTTCCAGTTCCATTATTTGCGGCCTGCAGGTGAACACTTCCTCCTGCTGGGAGCAAGATGCGCCTATCGGGAAAACGGCCCCGACCAGAACGCCTGGATCGTCAGCCGGGACGGAGCTGTGCTGTCCCGTTTCTGCCTGGGGGATGGCATTCAAGACTGTGTGGTAAAAAAAGATGGCACCATCATTACCAGCTACTTTGACGAAGGTGTATTTGGTAATTACGGTTGGGATGAACCTCTGGGTGCTTGCGGCCTGATTGCATGGACATCGGAGGGAACTCCTCTCTGGAAGAATGAGAAGTATTCCATCTATGACTGCTACGCCATCAGCCTGGACGAAGAAGAAAACCTGTGGTTTTATTATTACGATGAATTCCGGCTGGTGCGGACGAACTTCAAAGAGGACTTTGTGTTTGAACTGCCAATCGAAGGAAGCGGAGCTTTTTCTGTTGCCCCGTCCGGCAATACCTTCCTGTTTCAAGGCGGATACCAGCAACGGGACAAATTCTACTTCCTTACTGCTCATGGTGATCGTCTTGGGCAAAAACAGGAGGCTATTCCCACCTGTGACGGAAACAAGGTCGCTGTGAGCAGTGCAGCCTACTTCGCAGCCAGATGCTGTTCCTCGGGAAAAACGGTGTTCTCTATGGAGGTATTTTGGGGGGCGATGGCCTATGAAACAGACCGATATTTATACGGAGGCTCTGATCTGTCTGCGGTCGATTTTACAGACAGACCACCCGGAATTCAAAAACTGGATCGGCTGGCTGGAGCGGGACATTCAGGACTGGAACCAGCGGCGGGAGGTTGCCCACCATCTTCGGGCATACGGAGGTATGGGCTCGTTCAACGACCTGCCAGTATGCGTGGAAATCACGACTATATTTTCGACTTTCTCAAGTCCGTGTGCTATGCCTTCGGCCATCTTTATGGCAAACGGGAAGGCATTTCTCCGGAGGCATTGATGGAGGAGTGCCTGCACGATGTAGAGCAGGCAGCCTATCACCCCCATAAGGCACTGAACCAAGCCATTGCCCAGCACTTGATGCAGGGCGATTTACAGGAAAACCTGGATAGGCTGTAGGAGGACTTGTTATGAACAAAAGACTATTCCGCACCCAATTCAATCAAATGGAAAACATCGAGAAGCAGGTGCTGATGGAGAGCCTGGCTGCCCGTTATGATATGACCTTTCTCGGTCTACATACTTTGACCGCTGGGGCCAGAGCTGCACCACCGGCATCTTCAAGAAAGATGGTCGGGAGTTCGTCTTTGTCCCCGGCGATACCGTCACCCTGGGCTGGGAGCAGTTTGCCGTGGGATTGAATCAGGAGAGCCGGGAGGAATTGGAGTATCTGTTCCGAGAATGGGAAATGGAGCGGGACCCGGAGGAGATGATTCGGGAAAGCATGGCTCCTGTTCGGCAGGCGGCCATTGGACCCATGCTGGTGGGCCGGGAGCTGGAGGAAATTAACTGGGAGCCAGTCAAAATGGATGATCCCAGACTGACTGTCCACCCTGACTGGCTGAAGGAATTCCGTGATTTGCTGGAGTGACAGCAGCAGTCTTACCTTGCATCAGTCGGCCCGCATTGAGCGGACGGAAAAGGGCTTTCAGATCTGTATCTATAACCACACAGACTACGATGCGCTTCTTGCCATGCTGGAAAACAGGGGCTTCTCCCTGCCCACGGCGGACGAGTGGGCCTACCTGTGTGGCGGCGGGTGTCGGACCTGTTTCCATGGGGAGATGGGTTAGACTACTCCATGCGTCTGCACTGGTTTGAGAACATGGATGAGGATGAGAACCGGCCCTATGACATGGAGGAGCCCAACTTCTTCGGCCTGTCCATCGCCTACGATCTATATGCGGGAAGTGGTGTGGGCTGATAGGCTTACCACCTGCGGCGGTGACGGCGGATGCAATATCTGCGGTGGGCTGGGCCCATTTCTCGGTTTCCTACCCTGTTCGCCCCACTGTAAGCCAGAAGTGCAGGAGGACAATGAACTAAACGGAGATTATGACTTTTATCGGCCTATCATTCGGTTGGAGAACTATGATTGACAATAGAAGCTTGATACGAAATAAAGAAAGAGAGGTGCCGACATGGGAGCATGGGGCATAAAAGCATTAGAGCGTGACGAAGGGTTGGATGTACTGGACATCCTCAAAAATGAATATGTACCGGAGCATCCGGTAATGGATCTGGGCGAGATGATCGAACTGATGAAAGAGGAAGTCATGCTGGGATCTGACTTCTCACAAATCGACTTCCTCTTTGACAATACTGCGATGGCTCTGGCGGAGCTGTATTTCCAATGGAAGGATAACAGCAAACTGGACTACGATCATGAAGAAGCTATATGGGATAAAGTCACCGGTTTCACAGCATCCAAAGAAGCCCTTGCTTTCCTGCTGCGGCAGCTCACCGACATCAAAAACGAGGTGCCGGACGAGGACGGCATCCGTGAGATTGTGGATCTTTGGAAGAACGAGGACAGCGGTGAGATCGCTCCTGCGTGGTTGGAACACTTGAATCAGCTCATTGATCGACTGGATTCAGAACAGGAGGCACGACAAATGTATATCAAAAAATACTGGGGCAACTTTATTGGCGGTTCCGATGACAGTCTGAACCTTGTGGCATTTTTGGAAGACCAGAAGAAAGAGGAGATCCCCCTCAGCGAGATATTTGCCAAGATTGGGCTGGACAAACAAAACTGGGACTTCCGCCAGACCGTGGAGTATCTGGAGTTTACACACTCCGATGCGTGGAGATGGACTTCCACTTCGCCATTGATGTGGTCACTGATCTGGCCGCCATCCTGCTGGAGTGCAGCGTCAGCGGCAGTGTAAACCTTCAGGATCTGGACGAGTACAACACCCCTGCCCGCCGCATCCGCATCACCGTCACGCCAGAGGAGCATGACGCCATGAACAAGGCACTGGCGGATTTTGCCCAGAATCCGCTGGAATATGACCTCAGTGAGATGATGGACAACGAGGAGATCCAGGAGATGGCTCGGGATGTGGAGGCGCTGCGGAAGGAACTGTACGAGGCCGCTGGCCGCAACCGGGACTACCATGTGAAAGCGGAGGATGTGAAATCTCTGCTCCCTGACTGGAAGGGTGCCGATGGCTGCATCGCCACCAACGCATCACAGTAGAGGGCCGCAAGGTGGGCTACTGCTACAGGGAGGAGCCGGACGGCGGCTGGGACAGCGGCTGGCGCTTTACCGCCGGTGATGAGAGCGACGAGTACATGGACGACCCTAACAACGCCGGGATCTACAAGCTGAACACGATCTGCAATGACGATCCCGACATCATCCCTTTGCTGAACACCCCCGCTCCCTGCGCCTTTGAGCGGGATGAAAATGGCGTGTTCCAGCAGATCAAAGACTGGAAACCAGATGAGGACGAGGAGGACCCTGATATGGATATTTTGAAGCAGTGCCAGAAGTGGCATGAGGAGGACAAACACCAGAAAATCGTTGACGCACTGGAGGCAATCTCTGCCGAGGAGCGTACCCCGGAAATGGATATGGAGCTGGCCCGCGCCTACAACAATCTGGCGGACTCCAGCGAGCCGGAGGGAAGGAAGCTGCTTCACCAGGCACTGGAACTGATGCAGTCCCATGAGGAGGAACTGGGAGATACTTATTCCTGGAATTTCCGTATGGGGTATGCCTATTATTATCTGGATCAGGAGGGCCGCGCTCTGCGGCATTTTGAAAAAGCTCTGGAACTGCATCCCGGTGATGATCCTAAGCTCAACACCCGACAGGACATGGAGGAACTAATTGACTCGTGCAAAAAGGGTATTTCTCTGCCGCAGTTCTGGGAGTGCTTCCGGGAACGGACAGAGAACTGGTGGGAAACCTTTGCCGAGATGGAAGCAGAGCTGCGCCAGATGATGGACGAGGACAAAGATCACACCCGCGGTGCGGAGATCGTGGCCCAAATGGAGGAAACCCTGAATTTGGTTTTTGACGAGATTTCCTTCGAGATGGGCTTCAACGGCGAAAAGCATGAGCTGATCCTCACCCCGGAGGGGGATAAGGTCAAACTGTTTGAGCTGGTCTACTTCCAGAAGCACGCCCCCAAGGAGGTGCTGGAGCACTGGAATATCCTTGTGGGCCGTCAGCCTCTCCAGAACATCGGCCTGCGTACTGAGGATGGCTGGGACATCTCCGGGAGGATGTGCAGATCTGGCTGGAGGAGCAGGGTGAAAACAGCTTCGCCATCTCCGCCTACTGCGAAAAGCTGCTGCCTATGCTCCGGGAGGAAGAAGGCCGGGCCTGGTGGATGCTCACTACCCTCACCGACCAAGTGCTGGGCGAGATCTCCCACATGAGATACATAGACAGCTTTGATGTGCTGGAGGAACCCAAGGCAGAGCCGTCCTTCCTCCTGTCCCAGCTGCCCGACAAACTGCGGGAGCAGGGCCTGGAGCTCTCCACCGACCCGGAAGCCTATCTGGAGAGCTACCTTGGTTACAAAATGGAACCCAAACAGGACCCGGACGCCGATTGGCGGCTGGATGTAATGGCCGGTTCCACCTGCTGTGTGCCGCTCATCAACGGCTATCTGAATGCCGACAATGATTTTATGGACGATCTCCATGCCGACGGCGCGGTGGCGGGCTTCTTCTGCTATCCCCTGGATACCCTGCGGGAGGAGGAAGGCAGTCAGAAAATTTTCGACTTCCGGGACAAACTGGAGGAAGTGCTCACCGGCGGGGATGGTTCGGAAGTGCTCACTCTCACCGGCGGGGCTACCGGCCTCTACTGTGGCTATGTGGACTTCATCGCCTGGGACATCCAAGAGGCGCTGAACATGGCGAAAGAGTTCTTTGAAGGCACGGACATCCCATGGGCCATCTTCCACACCTTCCGCCGTGAAGCCGGTTCTGTACCCCTAAAGCAACAAGATGATGGGACAGAAACTGAGAATCAGGATGACGAGTTGGACGAAACGCTGACGGGCATGGACTATATTCCTTACACCCAACAGAACGCCGAATCCTTCTTCCAGCAGCTGGAGCAGTGGAACGACGAGGATGAGTACACCCGCTGTATCCAGCACTGAATGCCATCCCGGAGAACTGGAGGAACTACCGCACCGCCTACGCCCTGGCCCGTGCACTGGAGAACTACGCCATCATCGGGGACCATGACGAAGGTACTTTGAAATCCAAGGGAGACAAAGCCCTTCTGAGGGCCATTGAGGTGCTGGAGTCCGTCCGGGAGGAAGGCCAGGACAAGGCGGAGTGGAATATGCGGATGGCCTATGGCTATCAGTATCTCTATGGTCAGGAGGAAAAGGCCATCCCCTACGCCGAGCGGTGGGCGGAGCTGGACCCCGAGGACGAAAATGCCCCGGCAGTAATTCGGGAGTGTAAGGCGGAGATCCGGAAACGCCAGCGCAGCCGGAAGAAGAAGGCCAAATTCGTGCCCGGTGATACTCCATTTGAGGGCTTCGACCTCACCAACTTCTGGGATGATAATTGGTATGCACTGAAAGAATATGTCAGTGATCCGCCTTCCGATGAGCTGATCGCCAGCGTGGAGGAGGAACTGGGCTACAAGCTGCCCGCCGCCTACATCTGGCTGATGAAGCAGCACAACGGCGGCATTCCGGTGAACACCTGCTATCCCTGCGATGAACCTACCTGCTGGCAGATGACCATGTGGCCATCACCGGCATTTTCGGCATCGGACGAGAAAAGAGCTGCTCCCTCTGCGGAGAGCTGGGCAGCAGTTTATGATCGATGAGTGGGAGTATCCTGCCATCGGTGTGGCCATCTGTGACTGTCCAAGCGCCGGACACGATATGATTTTCCTGGACTACCGAGCTTGCGGCCCCCAGGGAGAGCCTGCGGTAGTCCATGTGGATCAGGAAAACGACTACAAGATTACCCATCTGGCAGACAGCTTTGAGGAATTTGTCCGCGGACTGGAGCATGAATCCCTCTATGATCCGGATGAAGATGTAGAGGATCTTGAGGATGACGCCGACGAGGAGAAAACTGACCGTAAGGGCTCCTTTGCCGGGTCTGTGCTCCTCTCCAAAGCGGAATGGGACAAGGAGCAGTTGATCCGGAATCTACGGGAAGAATGGGGCATCGTAGATGAGGAGCCGGATGAGGGCGACGAAGATGATGAGAACAGCGATGACGCTGTGGTAATGCGGGTCGGCGGCATGATGCTGATCGTGACACTCTTCCACGGTCACATCCCGGACAATGAAGCGGAGATCAACGCCGAAAACAACTATATGTGGCCAGAGGCCGTAGAGGTGGCCAAAGCGCACAAGGCCCATATCGTGGTGGCTGTATTGGGCGAGGAGGAAAAACTGCTGGAACGGGGTAAGCTGTTCACTAAGGCGATGGCAGTGTGCTGCAAGCAGAAATATGCCACCGGTGTCTACACCAGCGGCGTGGTATTTGAGCCTCGTTTCTATGAGGCCTTGCCGATATGCTCAAAGAGGACGAACTGCCCATCTTCAACTGGGTTTGGTTCGGCCTGTACCGGAGCGAGGGGGGCCTAAACGGCTACACCTACGGCATGGATGTGTTTGGCAAGGAGGAAATGGAGGTGTTGAACACCGACGCTGAGCCGGAGGAACTGCGGGACTTTTTGGCCAGCCTTGCCTCCTATGTGCTGGCGTGTGATGTGACACTGCAAGACGGCGAGACCATCGGTTTTTCTGCGGACGATAAGCACACCATCACCCGCAGCCCCGGCGTCTCCCTGCCGGAGGAACAGATGACCCTGAAGATCGGTTACGAGCCTATAAAGGGAGATCCGGAGGATGACAGCTGCGACCACTCAGACAATGATGACACGCAGGATGAGGAAGAATTCAGTAATCCCGAAGTCTACACCGAGGAGGAGATGGAAGCCGTCGAGGGGCACATTGAGCAGTATTTCGGCAAGTTCGAGAATGTGTTCCATGAGCTGGTTTCTCCCGACATCCATGTGGACATCTGTGTGGTGCCGCCCTCTGAGGAGCGGGACTACTGCACCCTGGTCACCATGGGCATGGGCGCTCACCGGATGAATGTGCCGGAGGAACTGGCGGAATATAAGCTGGAGCGGGCGGAGCTGGCCATTGCCCTGCCTGCGGACTGGAAGCTGGATCAGGAGTCCATGAAAGACGAAAAGTGGTACTGGCCCATCCGCCTGCTGAAATCCTTGGCCCGCCTTCCCATTGCCAGCGATACCTGGCTGGGCTTCGGCCATACCATGGACAATGAGGAGGATTTTGCAAAGGACACAAAGCTGTGCGCCGCCATTCTGACTGGTCCCCAGGATACCGAAGATGGCAGCGAGGTCTGCATCCTGCCGAGTGGCGAGGAGGTCAACTTCTATCAGGTGATTCCTCTCTACCGGGATGAATTGGAATATAAGCTGGCCCATGACGCGGACGCCCTGCTGGGCAAAATGAACGGCATCAGCTTTGTGGTGGAGCCTGATCGTCAGGATGCTATCACCCGTGGCACCCTTTCCAATGATAATTTTGACGGTGAGATGGACGACGCTTCCTATCACCTTGAGAGCATTGAGGAAAAGGAACTGCCTATTGATCCTATCAATGCCTACAACCACATGGCCATCTACCTGCGCTGGTGCATGGAGCACGACCTGATGGGCGAGGACTTCCTGAAAGAACACGGCGAAGTGGTCAAACAGGTCAAAGCCGACCCTGCCAGCGTAGACCTGAGGGCATTCATCCAAGATGAGCTGGACGGCTGCCTGTTCTCTGTGCTGTTCAATCAGCAAGGTCGCGCCTTTGCCGGCTATTACTACGGAGAGGGCGACAGTCCCTACTATCCCGCCGACATTGACGACAATGCCCTCCGCTTCTTCGGCCCGGAACGGTATCACTCCAATGAGTTCCAGCAGGAGGCATACCTGTTCATCCCCTTTGACGAGGACTACTATCAGGCTATGGCAGAGGTGATCGGGGAACGGTTTGAAAACTGGCAGGGACAGGACTTCGACGAGGATACGCTGGAGCCTTCCGAGGTTGCTCAGGCCATCATGGAGTATCTGGACTGCGAGTGTACCTATTTCCCATCCATGGCAGATGATGACCCATTATGTCGGCATACAGCTACGCCCAGCGGCTGGGGGTACGGGAGGGCTTTGTTCCCGTGCTCATCAAGGCGGATGATGAAACGCTGTTGGAGTGTCTGGTGATGAACGCCGATCCGGAGCACAATGCGGACTTCTACGAATTTGACCTCAAAACAGTAGAGGAGTATCGAAAGAAGATGCTCTCCGCTCCCATCAAGGACGGAAAGGCGGTTCTGGAGGAATTGACCGGCCAGCGCAAGGAAGAAGCCGAGGACGATGACATGGACTGGGAGGCGGAAGTCCTGGGCGAGATGGAGGGCGGCTATGACAATGACCGCTTCTCCTGCTATTGGGATTCGGATAGCCACATGACCTATCCGCTCATTCTGGCCAAAATTCCGGTCAAGAACCCCTGGGAGATATTCGCCTACCTGCCCTTTGGAAATTGGAATGAGTGCCCCGACACGCCGAACCTGATGGCAGTGGCGAAATACTGGTTCGAGCAGCATGGTGCCATCCCTGCCGCCATGAGCCACGATGAGCTGGAATTCCTGCTTCCGGCCCCTGTTTCCCAGGAGCAGGCTATGGAAGTTGCCACAGAGCAGTACGGCTTCTGCCCGGACATCGTGGATCAAGAACAAGATGACCCCACTGTGGGCAATCTGGCGGATGTGCTGCGGCAGTCCACCGTCTGGTACCTCTGGTGGGATTGATGGAAGATTGTGACCATGAACGAATACCTGAAGCAATATATTGAACTCCAAAAGCAGTTTCGGGAGACAGAAGGAGATCCGGACAGTGTCCGTGCTCTCTATACCTTCAAGGAGAAACTGGAGCTGTCGGAAGACAAGCAGGCCAAGGAAGTGCTGGTGGATGTGTATGATCTGCTGGACTTCAAGAAGGATGCCTACGAACTGCTCTGCCAAATCGGAAATCGTTCCGACAAGAAGACCCTCAAGCGGCTGGGCATCTTGAAGGACTATGCGGAAAACTGGGGCAATCATTATGCCCTCCCCAGCCCAAAACGCGGAGGAGAAGCAGAAAGAGAAGGAGCGGCAGGCCCAGCTGGGCCTGCCCGCCTTCCGGTATCACCCCAATCCTCTGGAAACTGGGGCTTTTGAGGAATCCGCAGACGGCGTTGTCTGCGACTGCTGCGGCAAGACGACCCATATTTTCTATACAGCCCCCTTTTACGCCGTGGAGGATATTGCATATCTGTGCCCAGAGTGCATCGCCAACGGCGAAGCAGCCCGGAAATATGACGGTAGTTTTCAAGATGATTTCTCTGTGGATGATGGTGTAGACGATCCGGAGAAGCTGGACGAGCTGATCCACCGCACCCCCGGCTACTCCGGCTGGCAGCAGGAATACTGGCGCGCCCACTGCGGCGACTACTGCGCCTACCTGGCCATGTGGGTGCCAGAGAACTGCGGGCCCTGGGTGTGCTGGAGGAGGTACTGGACGATCCGATGTGGGACGATGAGCAAAAAGAAATGATCCGGGAATCTGTCAATGGCGGGCATCTGCAATGCTATCTGTTCCAGTGCCTCCACTGCGGAAAACACCTGGTCTGGATGGATTTTGATTGAAAAGGAGACATTACTATGGGACTTGACATCTACGCCGGGACGCTGACCCGGTACTATTCTCACAACTGGAAAACTGTTGTGCAGCAGTGGGCGGAGGAAAACGGATACTCTTTCAACCGCATCACCCGGACGGGGAACCTGCTGATAACGAGGAAGAAATGTCCCCGGCTGAGGTCCAGGCGGCGGTGGAGAACTGGCGGGATCAGATCTTGAGCGCCATTTCTCAGCCGGGCCAGCCCCCCTACGCTCCCTGGCTTGAAGATAATGAGAAACCTTATTACACCGACAAGCCGGATTGGGATCTTCGGCGCTATGCTGCTGGTGGCCGCCTGTCGTACATACGAGGAACCGGTGCCTTCCACCGTGGAGAAGGACTGGATCTTCGGGGAGCATCCTCTGGTCGCCCGCCTTGCATCAGATGAGGAGCGGGTGTGGTCCCTGTTTCGTGGGGCTACCTGGTGGCTCCCTCTTTCTGACAGCTTTCTGTTCCAAGGGTCCTTGCCTACCGATGACACCGCCGCTATCGCCACCTTGGGCGGACTGCGGAAGGAGCTGGAAAAGCTGAACCAGCTGGCGTGGCAGGCCGATGAGGACACTATCCTTGGCTGGGCAGACACGGAGGGATACCCGGTAGACGGAACCGTAGACTCAGATGGACAGTACAGCAAGGCAGACATCCCGGAACACACCCAGTATGACACTCAATCCCTTGCCAAGTTTGCCTTCTCCATGTTCTGGCGGGCCATGCGGTTTGCCGAGGAGCAGCAGGTGCCTATCCTGCTTGACTATTAAAGAGAATTCGTCAGGGGGTGGAGACCGTGGAACAAAAACGGCCGGCAGATATAATTCAGGAACTTCTGGACTACCTGTGGAACGGCCTGGGCCTGGAGGAAAAGGGCTGGAAGCGTCTGAAAAAGGGCGACTTCAAAAAGAAAATGAAAAACGGGCTGACCTATCAGATCTGGTTTGACCGGAGCCGCTACAACTACATAGACTACGAAATCGGCCATGGGAATGTGGAGGTGGGCTTCACAGGCATTGACGATGATATCCACGTCGGAGCGGTTCATCAGTCTTTCAGGATGCCAAACTGCTTTTTGGTACCAGCAGACACCAGATTTTCATTATCTATCTTTTTGTATTAAGGTCTACAGCAATCTAATCCCACGTTAAAACGAGAAAATGCTTAATTGTTCTCCTCAAAGTTCTCTACCTGTTCCATGACCTTTTTGAGAACTTCGGGGCTGTACTGCGGGGGATATCACGCTTTTCAAAGAACGAGCCGGAGTTGCGCGCAGCGCGCAGATAATCCCGGCAGTTAAACAAAATCTGATCAAGGTTGAGAGCTTTTTCTTCAGCCTTCGTCTTTGCCATGGCGTTTTTCTCCAATCTGAAAATTACAAATTGCGGACAAAAAGGACGCATTGTTGTGGCAAGCAGTGCATTCGTGCGCACAAATGCAAATTTTGCGTTGCAAAATGCTTGTTGGGAATCCCAAACCCTTTCTGATCTGCACCGTTCCGATGCAGGCTACGCGTTCCTTCCGAACGCTATTGAATGTGTCAATGCACACTCTCTCCGAAAATCCGGGGCACTTTTTGGTGCAAGCGCCAATGGCATAATTCCTAAGTTCATGATAGATAGGTGCGTTGTGTGCCTGACACATGAAAACGGAAAGGACGATGCAGAAATGGAGCAGCTTTATCTGATGCCCGGTGAGGAACGCTACACAAAGTTTCGGGATGAGAACGGTGTGCCCAAAATCCGTTACACCTACTGCTCCCTGCACGGCAAGCTGTTCAATTGCGTGTGCCGCTCAACAGATGAAGCCCAACGGCTGTGTGAAGATTGGCTCGTAACGCAGGATCGCTGCTAACATAAACT
>ENA-OQCP01000822-OQCP01000822.1-human-gut-metagenome-genome-assembly--contig:-NODE-822-length-13127-cov-1.478923_pt1 | contig 13127 bp, 20 predicted proteins | sample MGYA00242760_ERZ504583 | MGnify/ENA primary metagenome ERZ504583 (study PRJEB26092, sample SAMD00036308) | human gut metagenome | host: Homo sapiens | study: EMG produced TPA metagenomics assembly of...
CGTCCTCGTACCAGGCGGTAAAACGGCCGCCGGGAGATACTGTAACTCGGTGAGCAGGATGCGCCGGGCGAACTCATCTTCGGTGATGGGGTCTTTCTCCGCTTCCCGGTCGGTCTGGTCATTGTCCGCCAGCCACTCGTTGGCTGAGCGGTGAGCTTCTGGGCAGCCATCGCCCGCAGGGACTTGTCCCACACCTCCTGATCTGCCACCAGTTTCTTCATCACATTGGTGACACGGGTCCAGGACGCTTTCTTTTCAATCTCCACATCCAACGAGATCCGGACTTCTTTTCCCATCCACTTACAGGTCCCCTCGAATATGCTCATCTCACGATCCAGCGTGAGGGTTCCCAGCACTTCGTCCTCCAGAAGAATGGGCTTTGTGTATTCCGCCCAAATCTCCTCCAGTGCCGGACAGGGTACGCCTTCCTCCAGTACCTCAGTGACATACCACTGAGGTTCGTAGAGGGCATCACCTTTCCAGCCGCGGGCTTTGATCCGGTAGATCTGGCCCTTGGTAAACCGCTTGGAATAGTCGCCGGCATCCCGTTCCTTGTCCGTCAGCGGCCAGCTCAGGTAGCATCGACCGGAGATCACCTGTCCGGTCTGGGCATCCGCCATGGCGAGGGCATGGGTATGCGCCGCCCAGTAGGTATCCAGAAAGGTTTTGTCTGCGCTGACACCGTCCTGGATCAGTACCAGTTTTTCCTCATCTTCCGGGGCGTACAGGGCAATAAAGTCCTTGACCGTTCTCTTTTTCATGGCGTTCTCCTTACGCAAATACCTGCTGGTATTTCTCTTTCAGTTCCTTGGGCGCCGTCTTGATGACCTTGCTGCCGCCGTTTTCAGAGGCTGTGCCCCAGATGGCCCAGAGCACATCACGCCACAGGTAGGCCAGCGCCCTTTTGTCATTGCCGGATTCTTCCGGCAGGTAATATTCCAGATGCCCTTTGATCTCCATCAGAGCATCCAGGCTCTCCTCATTGGCGATCAGGGTGCGGAACTCCTTTGCGGGCTTCAGATTCTGCATGGACTGGACACCGTGGACCAACACCGGCAGGGACTGAGCAGTAAACCCGTACTTCTTAAAAAAGGTGTGAATAAACTTTTCTTGCAAAGAGGAGTGCTCGTCATCACAGCGATCCAGGTAATCGCACACCAGCCGCCACCACTTCGGCCCTTCCAGTCCCAGGGCAAACACGGCAAGGTGCCAGGCATGGCGCAGGACTCATCAGAGAGGTTGTTGTACCACTCGTCCTCCTGCATGGCCAGCCGAGCATAATTCTCCATCCGGACATGGAGACGGGGATACCGCACCGCACAGGCAAAAAGCTGATGGACACCCTTCTTGGGCAGGCCGGGGATGGGCAGGTAGATCTTCTCCGGTCCGCGAAACTCGATGGAGTAGCTGCGGGGGAACTCCGGCTGCTCCAAAATCTCAATCAGATAGCTGAGAGCCTCCTCACAGGCCCCCTCGCCGCAGTCCCTGGCGGTAATGCGGATGGTGGCGAAAGCGTCGTTGGCCGAGGCGGTGAAATGCTCCGTCTTACGCCGCTGGATGTCCTTTGGCAATTTGCCGCTGCCAGCTGTTTTCAGCTGCTTCACCATGTCGGGACGGAGCTGGGAAACCAGGCCGAGGATGTGTTCGGTTTTAAGATACTCAAAGCTCTGTCCATACACCGTGCAGCAGACCGCCACATAGCAGGCAAAGCGCAGCAGCTCTTCATCCGCATCCTCGGGGCGCAATTCCGGCAGTACCGTGCAGGGCGGAAAGACGGTAAAGCCATCATCCCGCTCTCCCACAAGGAAGTAGCGTTCCTGTACCTGCTTTTCACTGTCCCAGTTTTTCTTCCATAGCAAGACCTCGGGTTACAAATTTCTAAATGGGTATACTTTACTATTTTATTATATCACATCATCTGTTTTCTTTGGAAGAGAGATTTGCTCCTCAGCCAAATTTGTGATGTGGATTTTTCCCTTTCTCTTTCCTGTCCCGGCATACTCCAGCAGTTCTCTGGCATTGCTGGCCGGATGCCGCACATAGGCGATGAGAAAATCGCTGCGCTCCACCATATATCGGTTTGCGCGGACGATGGCAAGCCGTTTGGGGACCGTTTCCAGATCCGGCGGATAGAACAGAGCGTCGAACGCCTCTGGCAGATCCACCTTTCTGTTGACTGGGTAATATGGGGTCATCAGCATCAGCGTAATATCCGGGTGCGCTCGCTTGGCCTGCGACAGTGCCAGATCACCAGACGGTCGAAGTTGCCATACCGCCCCACCACAAATTCAGATACGCCATATTCCGTGATATGGTGTTCTATGGTTTCAAGCAAGGCTGGGTACACCTGGTCCGGTGTCTCCCTATGCCCTATAAAGAAGCAGCTTCCCATCTGACAGCCCTCATACACAGTCGCAGTCATATTTTATTGATTGTGATTCATAATAGAACTATAAAGCCAACGCCCATTTTAATAATTATATCACTAATTATTCGTTGTGTGAAGCGAAAGTTGATGATTTAAGTGCGAACCGCGACGCTCCCTTATATTAAAATAATAAGTAGAGATTGGAGGGAGAGGATCATGGACGATAACCGCCGCTATGAAGCGTTTGTGCGGAACCGCATCACAGAGCTGCGGGAACAGAAGGTATTTCTGAGCATCGGATGAGCCTGGAGCTTGGAAAGAGCGGCTCCTACATCAGAAGCATCACCAATGGAATTTCTATGCCCTCTCTCCGAGAGCTGTTCAACATCATGGAATACTTTGATTTGACGCCAACTCTTTTCTTTGCTCCTATGGACGATCCGGATTCCCTGCGTGGGATCATAGGCAAGAAGCTGCTTGCCCTGCCGGATGAAGACTTGGAGAAAGTAGCTGTTTTTCTGGACTGGATCAGAAAATAACCGCTCCTACTGGCGTTTGACATGAAAAATATGCCGCTCAGTCAGTTTCTGATAGTTTCTGACATGGGCGGTTTCTTTTTTGCGCTCTTGGGGGAAAGAACTTCCGGCTATTGAAATTTCAAGCTCTTTCCACTAAAATGGATTTCATCGTCTGTTATCAACCGTTCCGATTACAAAGCGAGGTAGGAAAAAATGAACCAAAAAGAAATCAATGAGCTGCGGCGCCGTTTTCGCCCGGAAAAAAGCGCCATCAGCCGTGTTTATGGATGCTATGTCAACAGCAGTAAAGAGATCGTTTCCGATCTGGACGAATCCCTGGCATGATGCCGCAGGAGGAGTCCGAGAAGTATTTGAGCCTTTTGAAGAAGGGACTGTCCGGTTCCCTGGGGAAAAACCTCATTGATATCGTATTCTCCACTCAGCAGGTAGTGGACAGTGAGGAACACCGCCTGCTCACCACACTGCGGGATTCCCAGCTTAAGGACAACGAGGCCCGCCAGACCTTTTACCACAAGGTAATTGACAGTCTGGACATGGGGGACAGCAGTTACCTGTTGCTCCTGACCTGTGACAGCTACGATGTTCCCCATCGGGGCAAGGATGATTCCCTGCAAGCGGATGCCTCGGATGAGGTGTTCACCTACATCGTCTGTGTTGTGTGCCCCATCAAGGAGGGCAAGGTAGAGTTGGGATATTTTCCCGGTGACAATGAATTCCACTGTGCTGCCGGGCAAACCGTCGCTCCTCCTGAGCTGGGTTTCTCTTCCCGGCATTCGATGACCGGGCAGCAAATATCTATAACGCTCTCTTTTACAGCAGGAAGGCCAATGAAATTCACCAGGAGTTCATTGACGCGATCTTCCATGTGGAAGCGCCGATGTCTGCCGTTGAGCAGAAGGAAGCATTCCAGTCAGCTCTGAGCGATGCGTTTGACTGCAGTCTGGAAGTGATGCAGACTGTTCATGAACAGCTGCGTGAGAAAATCAAGGAGCACAGGGAGAGCAGGAGTTCGGAACCTCTGGAGATGAGTGCCTCAGAAATAGGGCAAATCCTTCAAAGCTGCGGGATTGCGGATGAACAGGTGGCAGCATTCCAGGAAAACTGCGGCGAGCAGTTTGGTTCGGGGGTTGTCCTGAATCCGGCAAACCTGATCGACAGCAGCCGCTTTGAGATCAAGACACCTGAGATCACCATTTCTGCTGATCCAGAGTATAGTTACCTGGTGGAAACTCAAATTATCAACGGGCGCAAGTACCTCCTAATCCCTACTGAAGATGGCGTGGAGGTCAACGGTTTTGCTGTCAGCATTACAGCTGCACAGAAAGACGATTAAATTTCAAAAGCCGGACACAACGCAAGGCGGTATAACCTTTAAGGCCAGATATTGTTTGTTATTTTCTGTCTTAAATAAAATCCTTAGAGTGGGCGCTTCTGGTTGGTTCATTATGAACCGGGACTCGGTTCACATGATATGTAGACCCTCCTTGGCGGGAGGGTCTGCTTTTTACAGGCTATCTCACCAGACGGTTTCTTGCTTCCAGTGCTGATGCGCAGTCATGGCCTGTCAAATACTGTGCCGCATCCAGCCATTCCTGTTCGCTGCATGCACCTAAAGGGATCGCGGCAGTGAGCCTGTGCAGCCGTTCACTTTGCTGGAACAGCCGAAGATCAGAAAGAATTCCGCATCCCATTTGATAAGCCAAATAATCCAGTAGATCGATCTCAACCAGCATTGGACACCTCCGTCATACCACATGATACAGATTGGAAGTAAGACTCCCATTTTCCCGCCAGCGTGGGTCCTTTTGCAGCAGACCGGCCCTGCAGAGATCATCCAGTGCCCGCTTGACCGTAGAGCGGGAAAGCCCCAACTCCAGAGCAATGGTTCTGATGGCCGGCCAGCAGCGTCCCTCGCTGTCTGCCCGATCCTTGAGGTACATATAGACGCTCTTGGCTCTGTGGCTTAGATTGGAATTGTAGATATTTCTAAAGCTGTTCATTCTGTTTCCCTCCGTCAAGGCCGAAATACCGTTTTGCGGGAATCCGGTGCGGCCTGAATTCCCTGAGCCATACCGCCAGCGGATGTGCCGCCTCCCTGCGGCTGCTCACTATCCATTACAATCGTCCCATAGTGGCGGCGGATGATGGACTCCTCCAACTCCTGTTTGTCAGCATAGGCAACGAACCGCTGGGCCTTCTCCGGTACTTCATAGGGCATGCCGAACCGGATGCCCCAGTCAAGGAACAGCCGCAGTTTGACCTTCATTGGGTGGACGCCGGTCTTGGCCACAATAAAGCTGCCCTTGGGCATGGACTTAAGTTCATCCGGGGTCATGAGGGGACGCTCCATCATCTGGAGGGACTGGCTGGGATCGTTTTTTCCGCGGGAGATACTGCCGCTCATTACCGTCCGGCTGCCCAAAGATTTGGACAGTTCCACCGCGGTCTGACTGGCCGGGGCGAAGCCGCCGTAAAGGTTGACCTGGCAGTTGTCCACGATGATCTCAGAGCCCTCTTTTCCATAGTTTTTCTGCAGCTGTCCCGTAATGCTCTGGACGATAGCACCAGCATGAGTCCTCTGGACCGGGAGGCGGAAAACATCAGTTCCAGCGACTGAATGGGCGGGCAGGTGCCCAACTCGTCCGCGAAGAAGACCACCCGGTTCTGAGCCGGCCGCCGTTCTCGTCGGCCACAGTGAGGATCTCCCGATACAGGTTTTGGAGGATCAGGCTGACCATAAAATACTTGGTCTGGTCCTCCTCGGGCAGTACGATAAAGATGGCGGATTTCTCATTGCAAAACTTCTCCGCGTCAATGGCGGTGTCAAAGCAGAGGATCTGCTCCATCTCCGAGTCGAGGAAGGCGTTTAGGCGGGACAGTACCGTTGAGATCACGGAGGCCATGGCCTGCTCCGCCGTGTTGAGGGCGGACCCGGCAAACCAGCGGGCCTTATGATTAGGCGGGAGCTTTTCCAGCAGGAGCTGGAACTGATTCTTTCCCTTCACCCGGCTGGGGGCCAGCAGTTCCTGCACCAACTTGAACACCGACACGATGTGGCGCTTTTCAATGGGATTGCCGTCCGCGTCCTCGGTGGGCAGGTACTCGGCCACCAGCAGGAACATGGCAGTCAGAAGGCCCTCGGCGGAATCGTAGAAAAAAGCATTCTGCCATACTGGGCGCTGTCGCCGCCGCTGGTGTTGATGAGGGTCTTGGCGAGGATCTTGGAGTATTTCTCTGCCTTGGCCTTTGCCGCCAGGTTTTTGGGGTCGGCTTTATAGATATCCATGTACTTGTTGATCAGATGAAGCAGGTTGTTGCCGTCCGAGCGGGTGGGATTACGCAGATCCAACACGGCGATTTGGTATCCGTAGCAGTCCTTGGCAATACCGGCATAATTGCGGAACAGGTCGCCCTTGGTATCCGTGCAGAGGAAGGACATCCCGCTGGCGAGGGCATATTCGATGTTGGGGTACAAAAAGAACGCGGTCTTTCCGGCGCCGCTGGCGGCGGTGACCATGGCGTGGATGTCATCGGTGTCCACCAGAGCTGTAACATGGTCTTTGGGCCCTTCGCAGCCAAGGACAAGGCCCTGCTTTTCCGGCAGATGCTCTCCCTTGCGCCACAGCTCTGGTTCAAAAGGGACATGGGCATAGGTCTGCCGAATCTCCTGTTTGGTAGCCCAGCGAGCAGTACCGTGCTGGCCGTCGCCCACAGTCTTGGATTTGATTCCGTCAAGGGTATAGTAATGGGAGAGAAACGCGAGGCCGCCGATCACGAGAAACATGATGGCGCCTACCACGATAAGTGTTATAACTTGCGTTGGCACATGATCCTCCTTTTGATATCTACGCCTTAATATCAGAAGGGGATGTTCAGTTTTCGCTTTGTCTGCTATAATAAATTGGTATGAGGTGATTGCTTTGATTTGCGCATGTGACCATTGCTACTATCTGTTTGAGCGCCGGAACTGCCGGAGCAATGCCCGGACTGTGGAAAGCAGGCAACCCGGCCAGCCAATAAGCAGGAGCGGGCAGAATATCTCAGCAGACAAACAAGCAGCCAGGAAGATGCGGAGGAGTGGGACTGAGCCATTCCTCCGCTTTGCTGTTTCAGGCTTAGGCCATCACTGGCTCAGTTTCCCTCTGGGTCTTTTCCTCTTTCTGCCGCCGTTGATCTCGTCGGCTCGTACTTGACCGGCACCTTGGCACAGGAGATGGCCAGCTCCAGCCATGCGCTGGCCACCTCTTTTTTCTCTGCCTGGGTACGGATACCCTGGCGATTGTTCTTGGCCAATACGCTTTGGAATTGCATGGCGATCTCATCCGCCCGGTTCTTGAGGATACTCCGGTTCTGGTGAGGCAGGATGTGGCTTTCTAAAAACCGGACTCCCTGCTCAACGGTCAGCGCGGTACCCATCTGTTTGCACTCCCGCAGCACCACCGAGAGGGACAGCGCCGCCATGGTTTCCATGTGTCCATCGCCTGGTCAAAGCGTCCCCAATGAAGGTCGTTCCGGTACTGCAGGAGCAGGCCGGGGATTTGATAAGCCGCCCGGTCCGGCTGAACTTCCTTGCACCTGGTCCCGATTCGCTGGCAGACGAGGTCTGCCGCCACAAACTGCGGATGCTCCTCGGCGGGCTGTGCCTCCAGTCCATGCCGTGCTTTCAGATCCTCGTCCCAGTCTTTGTATTCGGATTGCAGCGGGGCAATTTGAGAATAGCCATGCTCCCGCAGAACATCCGAGAGCCGGCCGACGGCTCAATTCCGGCAGCGTCGTGGTCCAGGCAGAGGATGGTTTTCCGCAGATTTGGATTTTTCTCCAGCATCCACAGCATGGCATGTTCCGCCGTACCACAGAGAGCCACATAGCTGTGCTGCTGCCAGCCGTCCGGGTACAGGGTGAGAAAGGCAAGCAGATCGATGGGGGCCTCGAATACATAGAGACGGTCGCTGGTACCGACCAGTGGAAACTGCACCGGGGATCACTGCCCTCTATGTTGCCCCGGTAGCTTTTGCCTTGGGTATAGAGCCCCCGCTTGTGGGCATGACGGGCAACGCCGCGTTCATCGAATCCGACGAACACGGCGTTGTGATACACCTTTGTCTGATCTATGGACAATTCCCGGCTCTCATAGATCAGTCCCTTCTGTGCGAAAGCGCTTAGTACCTCCCGGCTGATGTGCCTCTGCTGGAGCAGATAAGCATATACCCGCCGCATGGCCTGGTTTGAGGGAGGCAGGGCAAATTCCTTTGGCGGCTCTTTTTCTTTTTTTCTCCGCCGGTATATACACCTCCCCCTGTTCACCATTGAGCAGACGGGTCACTGCTTCAGGGTAAGTCAGGCCGTAGAAATTTTGGACAAAGGAGATTGCATGGCCACCCCTTTCTGCAGCATGATCATACCACTCATTCCCATGCACAGTAATACTGTGATCTGAGGTGAGGCGTTTGTCCTGGCCGGAGGAGATGAGTTTCTCTCCCTGCCGGCGCAGGAACTCCACCAGGTCAACGGAGTTGGCACGGAGTTTTTGGTCCTCTGTGAAGTGGATATATGGCACGCTACATCCCTCCTTATCAAAAAGAGACCGCAGTATGCGGCCTCTCAAATCTGTGTTAATTCATTCGGTTGGTTGGCATCTTTCGGAGCTCTTGGACTTGATCCCAACGCCCATAGACCACAGCGATAGTGTGACTGGAAAGGTGCCTGAAAGGGTAACTGAAAAAGAGAAAAAGATTTCAGAACTTCTTGTTGAAGCTCCAGAGGCTATTAATGGGAGTCCGCAGGTTCATACCTCATATGCCTCTCACTGATTCCTTCCCTTGAGTTTCCGGTGGAACAGAACAGGTCTGCACGGGATTGGCTTTTGCCTTTTCAGCCCTTGAATGCCTTTTGGCTGCGCCAATAAAATCTGCTGTTTAAACTGCACTTTCTGTTTCAAAAGATTACCTCCCTTATAGCTGCATTTCCGGCTCATGGTCATCCGCCTTGTGGCCCTGAGCGATCTTCTTCGCCTTGATTTTTCGTAGGAGCTTCCGATCCACCGCGACCCGAACGCACCGGAGGGCGGTGGTTGGTTTTGCTCCTGGAAAATGTTGGCCAGATGGTGGAACAGCGAAATGACGGCCGCCACAGGAGGCTGGCCCAAGCGGTCATCCATGTGTTTCAGGAAATATTGAGCATATTCATTGCCTGATCCGCTGCCAGCTGGAACCACTTGATCGCACTGGATCTATCTTTTGGGACCTCCTTCCCAAGCAGATAGAGCTTGCCGAGGGCATACTGGGCGTATTGATTGCCCTGTTCCGCTGCGGCGGTGAGCCAGCGGATGGCGGCTTTCACATCCTTTGGCGCATCTTCCCCCTGGAGCAGCAGCTTGCCCAGCCGGTACTGCGCAAACTGATTACCCCGGCCTGCTGACCGCTTCAGCAGACTTAGTGCTTTTACGCTGTCTTTGGGTGCATCTTCTCCTGTGAGATAGACCAGAGCCAGGGCGTATTCCGCATACCCGTTCTCCTGTTTGGCCGCGGCAGTAAGCCAGCGGATGGCGGTTATTACATCCTTTGGGATACCGTCGTCTCCCTTCAGCAGCAGTTTTCCCAGGCGGTACTGGGCAAACTGGTTCCCAGTTCCGCAGCGTATGTGAGCCATTTCAGTGCGGCCGCCGGTCTCTGGGCAGGGCTGCGTCACCGGCAAGATACAGCTTGCCAAGAGCAAAGGCGGCGAAGCTGTTTTCCTTCGTTGCCGCAAGTGTGAACAGAGCCACCGCCTTTTGAATGTCTTTTTCCACGCCCTGACCATCCCGATAGATTTTGCCGAGCGCGTATTGAGCACAGTCCTGGCCGGCTTCCGCCGCCTTTGTCAGCCGCTCCAATGCCTGGGCTGTCTGCTCCGGTGTAGAGGATGGATCATTGAAAATCATCCGGGCCAGTTGGTACTGCGCGTGGGGATTGTCCAGTTTGGACGCCTGTTCAAACCACTCCCTGGCTGCCGTCTCATCTTTACCAGTCCCTACACCATGGAGGAGCATCCATCCGATGCGGTACTGCAATTTATCGTCATGGCTCTGCTGTTCCAATTCGAGAAATCCGGCGAAGGCTTGCCGGTACCACTGTTCCGACGCTTCGGCGTCCTTCTCACAGCCAATGCCGTCCCGATACATCTTTCCTAACTCGTAGGCGGCATAGGGGAAGTCCTGCTGTGCGGAGGCTGTGTATAACTCCAGCGCCCGCGCATCGTCCTGTTCCACACCCTGTCCACGGCGAAACAGGCCGGCAAGGGAATATTGCGCATACTTGTACCCTTTGTCTGCGGAAAGTTGGAACCACCGGGCGGCATCACCATAGTCCTGCTCACAGCCGAGGCCCGCGGCATACAGTTTGCCGATCCGGTACTCCGCATAGCGTTTTTTCTTCTGCCTCTCAACAGCATAGAAAGCGGCCAGCGCCTTGCTGTACCACACATGGGCGGCCTGCATATCAATCTTCCGGCCCAGCCCGTCCGCAAGCATCCGGCCCAGATCGTGCATGGCCAGCGCATTGCCTTTTTTGCGCCTCCTGTTGGAACAGGGTAAACGCCTGCTCAAGATCCTGGGGCTGATCCTTGCCGCCAAACAAACAGCGGCGGGCCAGGCGGTACTCATCGCTCCAGTTCATCTGCGCTTTGGCTGGCGCAGACACCGTTTTGTCTGGGACATCGTCCGGTGGGGACTCCGAGAAATCATTCCAGTCATTATCAGGCTGGGGCGCTCCGGCAGCGGCGCTTCTTCCTGGTCCTCCACAGGGACACGGTCTTGCTGGTCATCTGGATGGAAAACCTGCTGGCGCGCCCCCAGTGTTACCGCTTCCTCAATGACGATGTTTTTGATCCGCTTGAATGCCTTCTGCTGGGAAAGGGGAAGGCGTGGAGGCAGGTCATCCTTGTAGGTACGCAGCACATCTTCCCGCAGCTCATACCACAGGGCATAGCTGCGGCGACACATGGCTCTTTGGCCAGCTCGTCCACAATCTCATCCACTACAGCCTTCAGCGGAGCCTTGAGGTAGCCGTACTGCTTCCGGCCTCCGGTGTGCCGCAGGCGTTCCGCCAGATGCTCCATGAGCTTCTCCATGCGGTGGTTGACCACGGCGCCGCTCCACATCTGTTCAATTAACTGCTCCAGCATAGAGCGGGCATCCTCATTCAGCGTGTCCCTACTCTGGGTCTGCTGCTGGTAAAGCTCTGTCAGCTCCTGCCGGAAGATCTCTTTTGCCAGTCCCGACTTGATTTGGGCGATGCCCTGCGTGGTGAGAAAGCCTTTCGACGGATCGGCGCTGTAGCAGACCATGTGGATATGGGGATGGTGTGCTTCATCATGGAATGCAGCGTACCACCGAAAATCCTCCCAGGGGATCTTCATCGCCTCCGCCATTTCCATGGCATACTCGGAGAGCAGTGCTTTCCATTCTTCCGCCTTATCATAGCCGAGACGGGCAGCGTCTTCCCGCCGCAGAGAGATGATGGGCAGCCACACATTACCGGGGTGGGCCGCGACCGCTTCCGCTACCTGCGCCAGTACGAGCTGATCTTCCTCACCGGTAAACAATCCATGGGAACCGACGCGCTGGGCGCGGGGGGCGGGTGGCGATGTACTTCAGATAGTTATCCTTCTTGGCGATCTGGTTATAGTTGTCCTCCAGAGCGCGAGTGATGAACTCCGATGCGTTGGTGCGTGTCGGCTCGGCCGCATAGTCCTCGTATTCAAACATCCCACGGCTGAGCGGGAAGTCCCGCAGGATCTGTTCCACCATCTTTTTCTGCTTTGAGGTGGCCGGCCACTCACTGCGTCCCGGATCGATGCGCTCCACACCATTCCGTGTGGCCATATATTTCACATAGTTTTCAAGATGAGCGGTGGCGGAGGAGGTACCGCCCTTGATGTAGGGGCACTTGAAAATCAGGCGCGGCACAGACTGTCACCACCTTTGTGCATCACTCCACGCCCCGCTGGTAGTCGATGGCGTCCTTGAAGCTGATGCGCCCATTGGTCTGCTTCACTTCACGGACGGACCGGGCGCGGAAGTGTCTTGAGATCCTCGTCACTGATTTCCATGCCCGCCGCCAGTACATTCATCATCATGTTGACCTCCACCGCCAGTTTGAAGAGCAGGCGGGCGATGCGGTTCTCACTGTCCTGGACGGTTCCGCGCATGGCTGCCACCAGTGCGGGCGGCAGATATGCTGTGGCTTCCTTGCCGGAAACATAGCCGGCATAGAAGCGGATTGCCTTTTCAATAAACTCGTTCTGGCTCTGGCAGTTATCCCTTTCACAGAGTTCTTTGACCAGTTGCTGTGTTTCGGGAGCAATACGCAGAGCGAACTTGATTTTTTCTCTCGCCATACTTTCCTCCAATCAAAAATCCCTGACCTTTGCATGGCCAGGGATTCGTTTTCTTTAAGAGGCTTCTTTACTTCAAAGCTGAATGCCGCCCATACTTTGCTTTTGTGCCTCCTTTTCTGTCCATATCCCTGTTATAATGCCGGATAAACGCCGAAGTGATGGGCCATTCCAGCCGTGGTGACCCCCGGTGTGATCCCATCCCCTGAAAAGTGACCCCCGCAAAACCGTTCCCCGGCCCGCATTGCGGGGCGGTGTGAGCCGAGCGGGGGACGCTTTGCGACCCCCGCTCTTTATCCTGCACTGTTTTCGACCCCTCGGTTCACCCTCGCTAAAGGCGAAAGTGAGAGGCCATCAACGCAGGACGGTCACTGCTCATTTTAGGAACGGCCCGCACAAAGCCCCCACAAATCGCCGGGAGGGACGGCAGGGGTACGGATGCCACCCAGCCCCGGAAAAGGGCACACAGGGCGGCACAGCGGCCAACAGCGGGGAATCTCCCCACATAGAGGAAAGCCGTGCGAAAGCACGGCTTTCCTCTCCTGTCGAGACTTAGGTGAAGTTCTGTATCAGCTTCTCTTTTTCTGCATCTGTTTTCTCAATCCAATCCAGCAGGTTTTGAGTTTCAATCAGGAGCATGGCCATATCGAACAGGGATCTGCGTTCAGGTGCGGTTTCCAGTAAGGTAGAGGTTTCGAAGAGACCCTCCAGCACCTCGATACTCTCCAGCCCAGACCAGTTCAGGAGCAGTTCCTGCCTGATATGCTCGGCTGACTCCCCATTTTCGATGCGGCCCATGACTGCCTTTTCCTGCTCAATGAGAGCAAGCTGTTCTGAGGTTTCCTCCG
>ENA-OQCP01000823-OQCP01000823.1-human-gut-metagenome-genome-assembly--contig:-NODE-823-length-13126-cov-2.234864_pt1 | contig 13126 bp, 20 predicted proteins | sample MGYA00242760_ERZ504583 | MGnify/ENA primary metagenome ERZ504583 (study PRJEB26092, sample SAMD00036308) | human gut metagenome | host: Homo sapiens | study: EMG produced TPA metagenomics assembly of...
GTGGACGCATATTCCCGCTTCCGGTGAAATGACTGCTGTTTTGAAGTTTAGTCCGCTTCCGATGGATACTGAGAGCTTTGATTTTGTAGAGACACCGGACAGTGATGAAGGATGGGTAATTTATGGTATACAGCTCAACGGAGAGAAACCTCGGGTGGATATTCCCGAACGTTTGCGGAATAAGAAACCGGATGAGGTTTTGCCATTGCCCGGACCGGAACTGAATGTGGGAAAGACTGTCATAAAGGGGCGGATATTGGGGTATAAACCAGAGTATGGAGTGACGTTACGCTACTATGACTCGCCTTGGTTCTTCATGTATTTCACCGGTAAGGACTTGAAGATAGCGGAGGATGGCACGTTCCGCTATGAGACGGAGGTGCTGTTGCCGAGCGGTGCTACGCTGTGGATATCCCGTTCGAAAATAGAATTGTTTCTCGTTCCGGGTGGAGAACTGGATGTCACAATCAATCTGCCTGAAATATTCTATTCGCAAAGCCGTCTTTTAAGCCGGAAAAGGGATGGTGTAACGGATAGCCGTGTTTGGTTTGAAGGAGACTATGCCGGTCTGAATACCGAGTTGCTGCGGTTCGGTGAAATGAAAAGCTTATCGGGAACTGATGATTTTTATGCAGATATTTGTGGGATGACTCCGCAGGCATATAAAAAGTATCTGTTCAGGCATTATGAAGATGTGCAAAAGAAACTTGTAAAAAACAAGGATATGAGCCAGGCTTGCCGTACTTATATCCGGGCAAATCTGGATATGAATCTGTTCAGCCTTATCTATAATTACAAGAGTAACCTTAGTTATGCCCCGATGTTTTCGGGCAGGAAGGGGGTGAAAAGGGCGGACATGACGGTGGACAGTACCTCATACTTCAAGGAAATACTGCAACTGGATATTCTGCATACCCCCGAACAGAAATATTACAATTATTATACGGACTTTGTGAAGACCGCTACCGGAAATCTCCGGGATAAGTTTGTGCAAGATCCTCTTTGGCCGGACATGCTTCTTGCCGGGCGTGCTTCCCGTAATCTGAGCAAGTACATGCCTTTGACTGAGGAAGAGTGTCGGACGGTGGACAGCATCGCTTCTCCCGACCTTAGGCAATTGTTCCTGATGAGAAACGGAGGATTGAAGCCGAACTGAAATCAGAGTTGGAAGCTACTAAGGGAAAGACCGGATATAAGATTGTTGAGGTGGAAAAGGAGGTAGCGGCAGACAGTTTGTTGCAGGTCATTACTCGTCCTTATCGTGGCAAGGTGGTACTGGTGGATATGTGGAACACCTGGTGTGGTCCTTGTATGCGGGCCATGAAAAGCCTGAAACCGTTGAAAGAGGAGCTGAAAGAGGTGGTTTATCTATATATTGCCGACGAAACATCTCCTGAAGGAAAATGGAAGTAACGATACCGGATATACCCGGTATTCACTGTCGCATTAGCAATGAGCAAAGTACGGCATTGGCAAAGCTGTACGAATATCCGGGTATCCCGACCTATTTCGTCGTGAACCGTGAAGGAGATATCTCCTACAAAGCAACCGGATTTCCCGGAGTGGAGATACTACGGAATGAACTGACCAAGTAACTGTAAATAGTAAATCGTAAATCCTTAAATAGTAAATAATTCCATGGGTCTGTTTTTTGTTTATATACTCAATCTTCTGTTTGCCTGGCGATATTCTATCTGTTTTATCGCTTGTTGCTGGCACGCGAGACGTTTCATCGTTTCAACCGTTTTTCATTGTTGGGCATTTTGCTGTTGTCCTGCCTATTGCCTTTGGTAGAGGTAAGTGTGAAGCAGGAGACGGAAGTGCACCAGACGATGCTGACATTGGAACAGTTGCTGATGATGGCGGATGCAGTGAATGCCACTGAGGCCGGAGCAAGTGCTGAAACGGCAACAGTCACCTGGATACAAGTGGCACTGCTTGTCTATCTGGCAGGAATCGTTTTCTTTGCCTTCCGCAACGTATGTTCGTTGGTACGGTTACTGATGTTGCTGAAATCGGGTAAAAAAGAGGATATCGGCAGCTACTTACCGAGCAGAAGGAACGTGTCACTCTGATTGTGCACAATCGTGACATAGCTCCGTTCAGTTGGATGGGATATATTGTCATTTCACGGAAAGACTTGGAGGAGAACGGACGGGAAATCCTTATCCATGAGCTTGCTCATATCCATAACCGCCATTCCTGGGACTTGCTGGTGGCCGATGTCTGCATTTTCTTCCAGTGGTTCAATCCGGCATCATGGCTACTGAAGCAGGAGCTGCAGAATATCCATGAGTTTGAAGCGGATGAAACGGTAATAAAGGAAGGTGTGGACGCAAAACAGTATCAACTATTATTAATTAAAAAAGCTGTCGGCACAAGGCTCTACTCTATAGCCAACAGCTTTAATCACAGTAAACTTAAAAAACGTATCACTATGATGTTAAAAGAAAAATCAAGTCCGTGGGCACGTTTGAAGTATCTTTATGTACTTCCGGTAGCTGCTATTGCAGTAACAGCTTTTGCCCGTCCCGAAGTCTCCAATAAAGTGGAGGAGATTTCAAGCGTCAAAGTTAACGATTTGGCTGCAATTGTAGAAACAAAAATGACGGAAAGTGTAGGAGACACAATGAAACCTGCTGATGTGAAGTATGTACCGACGGAAGTCCGCAAGCAGTTGAAGGGGACTCCGGTCTTTGAAGTGGTAGAGGAGATGCCGGAATTTCCTGGAGGTGGAATGAGTGCTCTTATGAGTTATCTGAAAGACAATATGCGCTATCCGGCATCTGCCAAAGAGAAAGGTACGCAAGGGCGTGTGACTGTCCAATTTGTGGTGGATAAAGATGGAAGTATCAAGGAACCGAACTTCTCCGTTCTGTAGATAAGGATATGGATGCTGAAGCGTTACGTTTGATAAGTAATATGCCGAAGTGGAAACCAGGGAGACAGAAGGGGCAGCCGGTGGCGGTGAAATATACGGTTCCGGTGATGTTCAGTTTGGATGATGACAAACTTGAGAAAACTTCTTCTGCCAATGGTATTACAGTTGAAGGATATGCAGGTAATGGGAAAGAACCACTGTATATTGTGGATGGAAAAGAGGTGACGCATCTGTCATGAGTGCATTGGATCCTAATAAGATAGAGCGTGTAACGGTTTTGAAAGATAAATCTGCCACGGAATTATATGGAGAAAAGGGAAAGAATGGTGTTCTTTTGATAACCCTGAAACAAGGAACTCCAGGTATAGTTATCCGTCGGGATAAAGAGGTGACAGAGAACGCTAAAGTACAGCATAACGGTAGTCTTGATTTAACGAAGACTATTTATATTGATGGAGAAAAGGTTGATTTGGGTACTAAAACTATCGATGATTTAATACCTGCGGAGAATATTGAGAGCATTGAGGTGAAGAAAGAGGCAGGTGGAAAAGGTGAGATTACATTGCTACTAAAAAAACTAAAGCTGTAGAAAAGACTTCCGTTCAAGGTAATATGAAAGTGGAAGGCAAAGTGGTGGATGAGCAGGGCGAGCCTATTATTGGTGCGGCTGTTCTGATAGAAGGTACCACTACGGGAAGCGTTACCGATGTCAATGGTAATTTTGTCCTTTCTGTACCTTCTAAGGATGCTGTATTGGTTGCTTCGTATATAGGCATGGCTACCGGCAAAGTGAAGGCACGACCCAAGCTTACGATTACACTAAAAAATGAATAGTCTCTAACAACTATGATAAAGAAAATTCTCTCTTTGTTTCTAATTCTGATAGCTGTGGGGGCAGGGCTTTGCTCTGCCCAGACAGCCGGTAAGAAATATTATTTGGTGGACGGGCTTTTCTTCGAAGGCATGCCGCCTTGTGTGAGTTCGGACAATGTGGCAACCTTCATTACACATGAGGACGGCGTGGGACACGAGGTTACGGAACTCCGTTTGCGCAAAGGCTTTGCGCTGCCTGAGGATGTAAGAAAATACGCCACTCCTGCCGAAGAGGTCCTTGGTGCGGAAGCCTTCTTGATGAGTTACCGCGGAGGGATGGGGAAGAAATGGCCGATAAGCGGTGCCGTGCAGACTTTGAAGAAGGAAGAATGGATAGGGAAGGCTTTCCCGGATTTTAAAGTGAAAGATACGGAAGGGAAGGAGTGGAGCAATACCGATGTGACGGGACGTCCTATGGTCCTGAACTTCTGGTATACCGGCTGTGGTCCTTGTATCCGTGAAATGCCGGAGCTGAACAAATGGATGGAAGTCTATCCTGATGTAACCTATCTTGCTACGACTTTTGACAGTGCTGCACAAATAAAGAAAATTGTAGAGAGCCGTCCTTTTCTCTTTACCCAGATAGCCGATGACTTGTTTTTCTTCGAGACCTTTCATGTGAGCGGTATGCCGGTCACTATACTGGTGGATAAGAAAGGCATTATCCGCCATATAGAACAAGGTACTGGAACTGCGAAACTTCGGTATATGCAGGATAAGTTGCAGAAACTTGTCAGCGAATAATTCTTTCTTGATGAATAGGGGATAAGGATTTCAGAGGATTTCTTTTGCTCTTTCACAGATTATCATACCTTTGCGAATATAAATCTAAGGAAGGGGAAGGTTATGATAAAACATCTTTTTTTTAATATTGGGACTGCTTGCTGCGCTCACTCTTGCCGAGCCGGTTCTGGCTTGTACATCTGCCGTCGTTCCGGAAAGGTTACTCTTGACGGCCGTTCGTTGCTATGGAAAAACCGTGATACAGACTATCTGCGAAATCATGTAGCTTATGTGAAAGGTGAGAAGTATGACTTCATTGCCGATGTGAATAGTGACAACTTCCCTGATTTGAAGGAGGCATGGGTCGGTACCAATTCCGCCGGCTTTGCCTTGATGAACACCCAATCCTACAATCTGGTGGAAGTGAAGGACGGGGAAGAACGGGGTACCGCCAACGGGAGGATTATCTACCGTGCTTTGGAGGTTTGTGCCACGGTGGAGGACTTCTGCCATTTTCTTGATACCATCACCAAGCCCAGCCTGATAGAAGCCAATTTTGGCGTGATTGATGCCAAAGGCGGTGCCGCCATGTTTGAGGTGGATTACTATAAATATACGATGTATGATGCCAATGATCCGAAGGATGCTCCTTACGGTTACATTGCCCGTACGAACTTTTCTTTTGCCGGTGAGGTGAACCGGGGAGCGGGTTATGTACGCTATATGGAGGCAGACCGGGTATTGATGAAGGCTTCTGCAACGGGTGGGGTGACACCTCAGGGTATCTTCAATGACCTTTCACGTTCGTTCCGCAATTGCATGCTCGATATTGATTTGAGGAGCGGGAAGTTTAATCGCCCGCAAGGTTCCGGTTGGTTTGTCGACCAGGATTTTATTCCCCGTAACAGCACTTCTTGTTCCATTGTGGTGCAGCGTAAAACCGGGTGAGAAGGCGGAACTTACTACGATGTGGACAATGCTGGGATATCCTCCTACGGGCATTGCCGTGCCACTTTGGGTGAAGGATGCGGATAAATTTCTGCCTTCGATGGTATGTTGGGACAAGGCGTGTGCTGCCGCTCCGCTCAGTGATTGGTCACTCCGGCTTTCCAATAATGTCTTCTGTTACAATCAGGGGATGGGAACCAATCGTTATCTGAATTGGGAAAAACTGTACAATATGGAGAATAACGGCTATATGCAACAGCTTGTTCCGGTGGAGGCGGAGGTGTTTCGCCGTACATGCCCATTGTTGGACAGTTGGAGACAGCAAGGAAGCATTGATTCTCAAGAAATGCAGAAGCTTTATCAAGATGTGGAAGCACTTGTCCGAAAGGCTTATACGCCTTTGATGGAGCAATGACAGTATTCCAGTATTTCCCTTTCCTGCTCCGGGTGGAACCAGCGGATTTCCTCGTCCCGTTTGAACCAGGTCATTTGCTTACGGGAATAGATGCGTGAGTTCTGCTTTATCTTCTCAATGGCAAAGGGTAATGTCCATTCGCCGTCCAGGTACTTGAATATTTCTTTGTAGCCTACTGTATTCAGGGAATTTAGACTTTTATGCGGATAGACCATGCGCGCTTCTTCCACCAAACCCTCTTCCACCATTTGGTCCACCCGGCAGTTGATGCGTTCATAAAGCTCTTCCCGGTCACGCGTTAATCCTATTTTGATAATACGGAAGGGGCGTTCTTTCTTTTGTTGGGTGCGGAAGGAAGTGTAGGTCTTGCCCGTCATATAGCAGATTTCCAAAGCATGACTACGCGTTTTGGGTTTTTCAAATCTACTATTTTGTAATATTCCGGGTCCAACAGCTTAAGTTCCGCACAAAGTCTTTCCAGACCTTCTGTTTCGTATTTGTGCAGCATGAGCTGGCGTGTATCGGCATCTACGGTCGGAATGTCGTCAATGCCTTTACAGACTGCATCTACATACATCATTGAGCCTCCGGTCAGCAGTATGGTGTTATGCTTTGTAAACAAGTCTTCCAGCAGCTTCATCACTTCCGCTTCGTATTGGGCGGCACTGTAATAGTCTGTCAGCTTTAGGGTACCGACGAAGTGATGCTGTACCCGTTGTAGCTGCTCCGGTGTAGGGGCAGCCGTGCCTATCTTTAAATCTGCATAGAGTTGTCTCGAATCGGCCGAGACGATACAAGTATGGAAATGTTCTGCCAATCGGAGGCTTAATTCTGTTTTGCCTACTCCGGTGGGGCCGATAAGTACGATTAGGGTGTGCATGCGGGTATAAAATTCAGGCGCGAACCATAACAATCCGCGCCTTTCTGAAGGGGAATAATGTCTGTTTAATATTTTTCTTCTTCGAAGGAGTTCCCGGCTTCGTCCAAACCGCCGAAACCCTCTTTGTCGAAATCTTCCATATCGAAGTCTTGGTCGCCGTAAAAGTTTTCGTCCAAATCCAGGGAACCGCCGGCAGCTGCCATTTCTTCAAAGTCAACGGTCTGCTTGGGAGCTTCACCCGCTTTCTTGGTGCATTTGGCGCCTTTCATTTCTTTTCCGGTAATGATTTCAGAAAGCTCGATGAAGAAGCAGCGTTCAGTCATATAATCGAATACATAGAGAAGTTTCTGCTTCTCGTCTTCAACCAGTTCGCTCAGCTGGGTCTCTTTCATCACCCAACTGTCCATTTCCGGATTGTCGTCCATTTCTTCCAGCGTAATTTCTTTCTCTTTTTCCCAGTCATCATCGCAAATGAAGAAAGAAGTCATCTGGTCGTTGGTGTAGCCTGCCGACTTTAGAATCGCTTCATGGAAGTCATAAAAGGTAGCTTCCGGGTCTATCTGTATTTCTCTGACAAAATCGTCCACCTCATCAGAGATGATTGTAAATCTGTAGATCATGATGATTTATAATTTATGATTTCTGACTTCTGATTTTGTGTAAATCATACGTTTTTCATTTTCCTGCGGGGATAATGCCGCGGCTGATTCACGTATAAAGTTTACGATATAGCTTATTTCCGGTGTCATTTCCATTTCATCCTCGATTTTCTTCAAGGCATCCGTATTGTTCAGACCGCCTTGATAGATAATACGATAGGCATCATGGATTTTCTCGATGGTCTCGTTGGAGAAGCCACGGCGGCGTAACCCTACCACATTGATTCCCGCATAGCAGATAGGCTCGCGTCCGGCAATGATGTACGGCGGGATGTCCTTGCTGAAACGGCAGCCGCCCTGTATCATACCATAACCGCCCACATGGCAGATTGGTGCATCAGTACATTGGCGCTGATGATGGAATAATCGTCGATGACAATTTCACCCGCCATTTTTGTAGAGTTGCCAATAATACAGACGTTGCCTATCAGGGCATCGTGCGCCACGTGCACACTTTCCATTAGGAGATTGTTATTGCCGACGATGGTTCTGCCTTTGGCAGCTGTACCGCGGTTGACAGTTACGTTTTCACGTATGATATTGTTGTCTCCGATTTCAGCAGTGCTTTCCTCCCCTCTGAACTTTAAATCCTGGGGAATGGCACCGATAACGGCTCCCGGGAAAATGGTGTTTCCATTACCGATGCGTGCACCGTACAGAATGTTGCGTTTGCCATAATCTTGTTGTTATCACCGATTACCACATTCTTGTCAATGAAAACAAAAGGAGCAATCTCTACGTTTTCCCCGATTTTAGCTTCGGGATGAATATACGCTAAGGGACTTATCATATTATTTACGATTTAGCTATTTACGATTTACGATTGAGAATACTTGCGATTTACTGTATATACGATTTTATCCGAATGTGATAATTCTCACGAGTAATTTGAATCGTAAATCGTAAATAGTCTAATCGTAAATTTTATTATTTGTTCTTAACTATTTGTGCCATAAACTCTGCTTCGCAGACCACCTTTTCGCCTACGAACACATAACCTTTCATGGTGGAGATGCCGCGGCGTATGGGGGCCATCAGCTCTACACGGAAGATGAGCGTGTCTCCCGGTACCACTTTCTGGCGGAATTTCACACCGTCAATCTTCATGAAGTAGGTGGAGTAACGTTCCGGTTCGTCCACTGAATTCAGTACAAGCAAACCTCCCGTCTGTGCCATTGCCTCTATCTGCAATACACCGGGCATTACGGGTTCCTGCGGGAAGTGTCCCTGGAAGAAAGGTTCGTTGGAAGTTACGTTCTTGACACCTACAATGTAGTTGGCACCTATTTCTATGACTTTGTCCACCAATTGCATCGGGTAACGGTGAGGCAGAAGTTCTCGGATGCGGTTTACATCCATAATCGGTTCGCGGTTGCAGTCGTAGGTAGGAGCCTGGATTTCGTGCAGGCGGATTTCCTTGCGCATCTGGCGAGCGAACTTATTGTTGATGGTGTGTCCCGGGCGGGTAGCGATGATACGGCCTTGATGGGCTTGCCTATCAAAGCCAGGTCACCGATGACGTCGAGCAACTTGTGGCGGGCGCATTCATTGGGCCACACCAAAGGTTTGTGGTTGATATATCCAATTGTTTGGCGTCCATGTGAGGAACACCCATCACATCGGCCAGCTTGTCATAGTTCTCCTGGGACATTTCGCGTTCGTAAATAACAATCGCATTGTCAAGGTCACCGCCCTTGATAAGACCGGCTTGCAGCAACGGCTCAATTTCGCGTACAAACACGAAAGTACGGCTTGCGGCGATTTCATCCTTGAACTTCGTCATGTCCTCCAGTGTTGCAAACTGGTTGGGGAGGATGTTGGAGTCGTATGATACCAATACATTCAAGCTGAAGTTCTCGTCCGGCAACACGATGATGGAAGAGCCGGTTGTTTCGTCACGGAATTCAATTTTGGACTTGATGATATAGAAATCTTTTACGGCATTTTGTTCTACAGTGCTACGCGCTCTATTTCGTTGACATAATATTGGGCGCTTCCGTCCAGAATGGGAAATTCCGGTCCGTTTACCTGTATCAGGCAGTTATCGATACCCAATGCATAGAGGGCTGCCATACCATGCTCCACTGTGCTCACCTTTACTCCGTTTTTGGAGATTACAGTTCCACGGGTAGTTTCGGATACGTTGTCTGCAACGGCATCGAAGGTAGGCTGTCCTTCCAGGTCGATACGTTGGATTTTGTATCCATGGTTATCCGGAGCAGGATTGAAAGTAACGGTTAGGTCAAGTCCCGTATGAAGACCTTTTCCACTAAGCGAAAAGCTATCTTTCAGAGTCTTTTGTTTTAACATTGGTTACTTATTTAATTGTTGTTTAAGTTCATTCAATTCTTTGCGGAGCTGGCGTAGCTCCACTTGCATTTCCGGCAGACTTCTTTGTACGATGGATGCTTTGAATATTGTTTCAGCTCCATAGGAGGGGTGCCGATAAGCTGGCTGCCGTCCTTTATGCTACTGGGAACACCGGACTGTGCACCGAGGTTCACTTTATTACCGATATGTATATGGCCTGCAATGCCTACCTGACCGCCGAACATACACCATTCGCCTATCTTGGTAGAACCTGCCACACCTACTTGCGCTGCCATAACGGTGTGGGAGCTATTTCATCATTGTGTGCCACTTGAATCAGATTGTCCAGTTTCACACCACTATGTACGATTGTAGCCCCCATAGTGGCACGGTCCACACAAGTATTGGCACCGATTTCCACATGATCTTCTAGAATAGTGATGCCGATTTGCGGAATTTTCTCATAACCTTCGGGAGTGGGAGCGAAGCCGAAACCGTCTGCACCAATGACACAACCGGAGTGCAGGATACAATGGTTTCCTACGCGGCAGTCGTGATAGACGGTTGCGTTGGCGTAAATTATACAGTCACTGCCTATTTGGGCACCGCTACCAATCGTGACATGCGGATGAATGACTGTATTATCTCCTACTTCTGCATGTTCGCCAATGCAGGCAAAAGGCGCAATGTAAACATCCTTGCCAATTTTAGCTGTCTCGGCAACAAAGGCCAGAGAGTCAATTCCCATCCGCTTTGGCTTGCTTTGCTCATAAAGATTTAGCAATTTAGCAAGACTTTCATACGCATTGTCCACTTTAATCAAGGTGGCTTTCACTTCTTGTTCCGGAACAAAGTCCTTGTTTACCAGAACAATGCTTGATTGGGTTTCGTATATGTAGGGGGTATATTTGGGGTTGGATAGGAAAGAGATGGCTCCCGGTATTCCCTCTTCGATTTTCGCAAAGGTGTGAACGGTAGCATTCTCGTCTCCAACAATTTCTCCTTGGATAAATGTTGCAATTTGTTTAGCAGAGAACTCCATGTCTTATTCTTGTTAGATGGTTTCAAAACGCAAATAACGGACTTTTTTTTATATTTCCTTGTCCTGAGGTGAATATTTTATACTTATCTATGCAAACGTTGGTAGCATAAGTAGTACTTTTTTACTTTCTTGGACAGAAGAGAGATATTGAGCATATCCGATGCTTCGGCAATATTCTTGATGCTGCCGTCGTTGTAGAGGATGTCAATGCTGTCATCTGCCTCGTCGTACATATTCTTCTCGATGCTGGGGGTAGAGATGAAATATCTCGCTTCGGAGAGAGGGATGTCCAGTTGTTCACTGATTTGCAAAGTTAGTTCTTTTTTCCGTTCCTCGCTAATAGGTTTAGTAGAAATCTCAACTTTGAAGATGTTTCGGTTAATCATGCCGGCGCTTAGTGTGGACAGAACCTTGTCTGGATGATGGCTCCAGACTTTGAGGGCAGTCCAAATGTCATTATCGTCCAACTGAATGAAATTTTCCAAACATTCGGGATTGTTGTAGAATGCTTCCCGGTTGATGTCGTTATATAAGAAGAATTGCAATGCCGGTGATGCAAAGAGGTCTATGCCACGGCTTGCCAACTCCTTGGCACGGAGCAGGCGCTTATCAGCATCTTCTCGTAGGCAACAGATGTCTTATGCAGGTAGACCTGCCAGTACATCAGGCGACGGGCGGTGAGGAAGTTTTCGATGGAGTAGATGCCTTTGGACTCTACCACCAGATGGTCGTCCTTTACATCCAGCATCTTGATGATGCGGGCGGAGCCAATGTTGCCTTCGGTCACTCCGGTATAGAAACTGTCGCGGCGCAGGTAGTCCAGGCGGTCCATATCCAGTTGCCCGCTTACCAGTTGGTGCAGGAAGCGTTTGGGATATTCGTCCTTGAAGATTTGAATGGCGAGTGTCAGCTGTCCGTTCATCTCCTTGTTGATGCGTTCCATCAGCATCAAGGAGATGTCTTCGTGTGAAACGCCGCGCACGATGGTATTTTCCAGTACATGGGAGAAAGGACCGTGACCGATGTCGTGCATCAGGATGGCTGCTTCCACAGCTTCGGCTTCGCTGTCGAAGATAAAGTTTCCTTTGGTGGCAAGTTGTTGGATGGTCTCACTCATCAGGTAGAAGGCTCCCAAAGAGTGTTGGAACCGTGTATGCTGCGCACCGGGATAGACCACGGAGGACAAGCCCAGTTGCTTGATACGGTTTAAACGTTGCAAAAGGGGATGCCGCACGACATCGTACAGCAGTCCCTTCGGTATGTTGATGAACCCGAAAACCGGGTCGTTGATTATTTTACGTTCGTGGGACATAGTCGGGGATTTAATTTGTTCAGACTAAAAAGTTCATTACTAATCTCGTCATTAGTTCTTTCTCCTCAATTCCGGATTCGGCAATCATGATGGTGATTGCCACAAGAGTGCTGTCATCAATGCGTTTTTCTCCGTTCTCGCGGTAGAGGATTCCGTTCTTTTGCAGAAAATAAAGGAATATTGTAGCTGCAATGCGTTTGTTGCCATCGCTGAATGAATGGTTCTTTGTCACAAAATAAAGCAGGTTGGCAGCCTTTTCCTCTACAGAAGGATATACATCTTCTCCGCCAAAAGTCTGATAGATGGCACCGATACTGCTGTGAAAAGAATCGTCTTTCTCATTTCCGAAAAGGTCGTTGTCGGTATTGAATTTCATGTCATTGATTACATCCCGGCATTCTTCGTAGCTTAATATATAGGTTGCCTTGCTGCCTTCAGGTTTCCCGATGCATTGGTGGTCGTAGTCATCCAGCAGGTCGAGTGCCATTGTGTATTGCTCTACGACGGCAAGCACCTGTTTGGCATCAAGCTGGTCGGTGGTGCGTTTCAGAATCTTGATGGCTTCTCCTAACTGCTTCAAGCGGTTGTCGTTGATGGCTATGCCGCGAATAAGGTATTCTTTTAATATATTTGTAGCCCATCTACGAAATGTTGTAGCTCTTCTTGAGTTTACCCGATAACCTACACTGATAATAACATCTAGGGTATAGACAGCTACACTTTGCTTCACTCCAACAACACGCATTTTTTGCGTGTTGTTATCTTTATCAACTTCGCCTTCTTTGAAAACATTATTTATATGCTTTCTGATAGTTTTTTCATCTTTGTCGAACAATAAACTCATTTGGTTGGCAGTAAGCCACACCGTATCTTGCTCCAACTTCACGTCAATAGAAGTCTTCCCGTCTTGGGTTTGATAGATAACAATCTTGTTTTGGTCCATGAGGTAGATAATTAGTGCTCAGTAAGATTGGTGACAAGCATACTGAGGTGCAAATATCCGAATCAAATCCCGAACTTCAAAATTTAATCCGGATATTCGTTACTACTGTGTAAAAATCCCATTTCCTACCTCGCTTGGTA
>ENA-OQCP01000826-OQCP01000826.1-human-gut-metagenome-genome-assembly--contig:-NODE-826-length-13097-cov-2.045027_pt1 | contig 13097 bp, 16 predicted proteins | sample MGYA00242760_ERZ504583 | MGnify/ENA primary metagenome ERZ504583 (study PRJEB26092, sample SAMD00036308) | human gut metagenome | host: Homo sapiens | study: EMG produced TPA metagenomics assembly of...
TACATCGACTATTACAACAATCGCCGAATCAAATTAAAACTAAACGGCCTGAGCCCTGTGCAATACAGGATTCAGACCGTTGGGGTCGCTTAATTTGATTTTTGTCTAACTTTTGGGGTTCATATCATCCTGTTACGGAAACCGGGGCGGGTTTATTTTACTTATGAAGTTTTATGTGTACTCTCTCACGCTCTCACGCAATCGCTTGCGGGGATTTTTAATAGCAGCCTGAGCAAGTGCCAAAATTCAGGGCATTTGGGAAGAATGATAGTACGTTCTTATCTTCGCATGAATTCTACTCCAGAAATGTTTCTTGTTCGATTGTGACCCCATATTGCAAAATCTTATCAATTGCATCAACAAACAGCGTATGTCTTCCCGCATTCCGCTCTTCCTTCAGCTTCTTCAGATACTGCTCCGGCCGCTTCAGGCCATTTTTGTGGTACTGTTCCACAAAGCGCCCTTCCATACGCATGGGTTCAAGCTGTGGGAACACCGTTTGCAGGTTTTCAAACATGCAAAAACCGCCCAGATCAATATCTGCCCAGAATCGAATTTGCATGGTTTCCCCTGCCGCAGCAGCCAGTTTTTCAAAAAGTTTTTTCTTCCGCGGGCTCAGAAAGCCGCCGTGATAAACAACAAGTTCTTCCGGCTGTTTTTCCGCCAGCAAATATTCATCATAGTTCGTTTTATTTTCGATAAAGGTAATGCAGCAGATGTTTTTCAGTTCAATGTCCACAATCTCTGACACAAGTGTACTGGGCAAAGCAATCCATAAGGTTCTGCTGCGCTGAGCTGTAGTTCTCCCTTCTTCAAGCAGATCGCGCAATCGCCCGAGAGTTCGTAAAGCTCCGGGCGGGCATAGATTCCCAGAAATGCAAGCTGATCCCGCTCACCAAGTTCCGCTTCTGTACAGGCCGCCGCCAGTTGGGTATTGTACTTTCGTGCAATGGTAAGAAACAGCTCCCGTACATTTCGCTCAAAATACTTGGTATCGTGAAAACACTGGCTGCTGAATGCACGCATCGTCACACTGCCGGACAGCTCCGCATACCGTTGAAACGTGAGCAAAAGCTCCTGCAGCAGACCGTCGTTTTCCCTGCAATACGTTGGCACTTTCATGCTGTTCCGCACCTGAGCACATACAGCATTCCTCCATGCCGCGATCCATGGAACGGGATTGTCTGCCAGCTTCTGCATGATGATGTTTGCAACCTCTTCTGCCTTTTTTCGCGGATGCACTCTGTCGGCGCATTCATAGCACTGTGCGACCCGTTCCAGATCCAGCACAATGCAGGAGAGAACGCTCTGCTTTCTCGCCCATTCCAGACGCACCAAAGCCTGCTGCTCCAGCTCCCGCGCTGCAATATTGTAAGCATCCCGAACCACCGCATCTTCGTATTGATACTCCGGCAACTCCCTTTTATCAATGCGCAGCATTACCCGACGTCTGGATGTGTTGGGTTCAGAAAGATGCTTACTGTTTTCAAACTTATCCAGCAGACGATTCAGGATCACCTGTGCTTCCTTCATTCTGCATCTCCTTTCCAAATGGAATGATGTGCATCCGGTATCCGGATTTGTCCACTAATAATGTACGGTCTGCAATGGGCATAATGTCCGAGACCTTATCCGGCGGCGTACAGATGATCGCCTGCAGCCCCATCTTTCGGAGAAGGAGTACACTCTCCGTGATCCGGTCACTATCCATTTTATTGAAAGCTTCATCGAACACCACCAGACGCACCGTATTACCAAAACGGGTAGCATCGTTGACGCGGTACAGCTGGGCAAACGAGGCCAGCACCGCAATATAGAATGGCGTTTGTGTTTCACCACCAGACTTCATATTCAGTGTTTGAGAAAGCAGCTGCTTGGAACCGTTCTGATCGGTCGTTTCCAAATCAAACTTCAGATACGTCCGGAAGTCTGTATAGCGGACGATATTCTCCTGCAGTTCGCTCTGTTTGCGGGCATTGAGCTGCGTATCGTCTGCCATTGTGATCTGGCTGAACAGTTTTTCGATCAATGGGCCGTATTTTTGCTGAAAGGGCAGTGCGAATAGACCGGATTCGCCTTCCATCAGTTCATCTGCCATGATCATGTTATAGTAATCCAGATAATCCGGGTTTGGCCCTACACGGAATTGGTACTTGTCTGTGCCAAATTGTGCCTGGCGCAGGGCCTTGTTCAAATTGTGCACCTGTTCTTGCACCTGGTCGATGCTGGATTTCAGTTTGGCAAGGAAATCGTTCTGGAATTGCTCCATTGCGCTTTCCCGTGCCGCCCGAATTTTTTCTTTGTATCGGGGCAGCTCGCTTTCCTGCAGAGTACGCCGTTCTTCCTCGTATTCGGTGTTATCCATCACCTCGATCTGGAATGCACAGGGTTTGAACCGTTCTGCATATTCTCTGCGTGCTGCAAACAGTTTCTTCTGAGCCCCGTCCATCGCCTTTGTGCTCTGCGCCAAACTGTCGCCAAAGTTCTTGCGGATGACATCTGCCTTTTTCAAGCGGACAAGCTCCTGCCGATAGCGGGGAACGCCGATGGTTTCTCGGTATTCCTTCGTGAACTCCTCGTTCAAAACATCTTCGATAGCCTCATACCGTTGGTATTTTTCCGGCAAGATCTCATATTCCAGCTGATGGATGCGGTCTTCCAACTTCCCTTTTTGCACATTTTTCGCATCTTTTTCCTTATTGAATGCAAGGATCTCTTCTTTCAACTGTTCAATGATGCGTCGCTGCTCATCCAACCAGAACAGATTCAACTGGGAAAGCTGATTTTTGACTTCTGCGATTTCCTTGATGATCGTCTGGACGCGCTGGTAGTCCTCCTGCTTTTGCGCCACATCGATTCGGACGAATCTTTGGGTAAAAAGCGGCTCCTGCAGGCCGGTCAGCTGCTTCTGGAGCGGCTGCCAATGCCGCAGCTCTTTCTGCAGACAGGCCAGTTCCTTTTCCAGATGGTCGATGCGGAGCTGCACCGCACGTCGCCCGATGAAGCGTCTTCCATCCAGCCTTCCGAAGTGCGCGGGCCACATAGCCCTGATACAGCATTCCCTCTGCCGTAATTGCCGTCTTATAGCAGCGCAACTGTTCTGCCGTGTCGCAGCATATCACCCGACCCAGAAGATAGTCCACATAGCTGCGTGCCAGCTTGTTTTCTGTCTCCACTTTTTCTGCCAGACTGCCGGGCAGCGGTCGAAGTGTTTCTTTTTCCCGCAGTTTTCCGATATCTACCAGACCAAACGCACGGCACTCTGCTTCCTGCTTCAGCCGGTCGTAAATGTTAAGTGCATCCTGATAACATCCCGGCTCCACCAGCAGATAATATTTCTGGTTATTTAGGTAGCCTTCTACCGCTCCACGCCAGCGCTCATCTGCCATTTCCAGCACATCAGCCAGAATATAAACGGGAACCGCATGCCCCGTTTTATCCGCCAGATCCTTTTCCAGCCGGTCTTTGAACAGCAGAAGTCCATGGGGATAATCTTTTATGTTCCTGCGCAGATTTGCAAGCACCGCACTTTTCTGGTCGGCTTGCTTCTTCAGCTCTGCAATACGATCCTCTGTTTTATGAGCCGCACTGCGGACAGCATCCGACAATTCGGCCACTGCCTGCTGCCCCGTTTCAAACAATTCCACAGGCCGGGCAAACAATCCCTTCTCGTCACCAGTAAATACAGCATATGCTTTCTGCGCCGTGTTCGCCGCTTCCTGCACCGGTATGAGAAGTTCTTCCGGTTCCAGTTCTTGTATCTCCCCACAGAATCTCTGCAAATGCCGTGCTTCCCGCTTGATCTCCACTTCAAGATTTTGCAGACCCTGTTCCAGCTTTTTCTGCTCATCTCTCAGAGCCTTTTCCGTGTTGAGCAGACGCTCTTCCTCCTGGAAAACGTTGCTCTGCCTGTAGGCCAGCTCCAGCTCACTGCGGCGCGTTTCTTTCTGTTCGATCTGCCGCTCAAGCTCCTCCCGTTGCTCATTCACATTTGCAAGGTTCTCCTTGCATTCAGTTCGTTCCAATTCCCTCTGGTCGATCTCTGTCTGCGCAGCTTCTTTTTCGGCCCACCGTACCAGAAACTTCTGGATCTGGCAGCGGTCTATGGCTTGGTTCATCTCCTGATACAGCCTGCTGATTTGCTGCAGCGCATCCAGCTTTTCCTGCTGACGCTGCGCCAGCAATTCGTGCCGTTTATAATCCCGGATGTTTTGCTGCATCAGCTCAATATTGGTTTATCCGGAATATCGCAGATGTTTTCCGTGATGAATTTTGGATATCCACAATTGGCCGGAACGAAACAGCTTCTTCATCATCCGTAAGACCTGCTCGTTGTGGACGTTCCACTTTGCAAGCATGTTGCGGCGATACTCTTTTTGGGTATCGTAAAATTCTGCCCGTGCATAGTTCTGCTTCAAAAAACGGCGAAGTGCAGAAATCTCCATTGCCTCGCCCTGCTCAATAAAGCAATTTTCCGGCAGTGTCCCCGTGTAAATAAAGAATGTATCACGGTAACTTCCATCGCTGCGGCAGTCAAAGGTAACGCCCGTCACAAAGCTGCTGCCCTCCATCTCATCCTGAAATTCGCAGACAATATAGGTAGAAAAGTCCTTACCACGGCGGGAATACGGGCTGTTATCATCCATGTCGGCGCGCAGATAGCCTTCCAATGTGCGCTGCGATTTTTCGTTGGCTGCTGATTGAAATTGCGGGAATTTGTCTCGCCCAGCAGCACGATCTGCAGTGCATCGATGACCGTTGACTTTCCGGCGCCGTTCTTGCCGGTCAGGAAATTGATGTCGCCCACTTCAATCAGTTCCTTACTGAAATAGAGCCAGTTGATCAGCAGGATCTTCTTCAGCTTCTTCATCTGTTTCCTCCTTTTTCAAAACAGACACCACCAAGTTCAGCTTTTCGCTGGAGACCGCAGAAAGAATGGTTGGCAATATTGCGATCCTGCAGCTGCCCTGGTTGAATTTTCCTTCCAGTCTTTGAATCACAGAATGGTTTTCCAGTACCGTAAACGCACGTTTGACCTCTTCCATATTCGGCTTAGCCGGAAAAACTGGATAGTCGGTCACCACTTTTCCAGCACATCCCGCACAGTACATACGGCATCCTGCTCCAAACCCAAACGCTCCATATTTTCTTCGTAGATCAGCCGTAATGCCAGCAAAATCGCCGTTTCTTTTTTATTGAGGTTGCAACGGTTAGCCTCGTCTGTGTTCAACACATAAAAGTATCCGTTCAGTTCATCCCTGCGCAAATCCCAGTCCAGCAGACTCAGGTACTCCTGTACAGCCTCATAGTGCCGTGATAGAAAAAGATAGTCTGGGTTATCCACCCTGCCTTTTCCCGGCTGGTAGATGGTTCGCACAATGTATGTGCGGCTGAGCAGCTGATTGCAGACAGATTTGAATTGTTCCAGTTCTTTTGCCGTTGCATTGGTAACAAAATCAAAATTCACGGCTTCTTCTCCTTCCTCCGGATCTGCATTTTCGGGATCGAATAGCCATTTTGCAAAAAATGCCATCGAGTTCCTGGACCACATAACCGGCAGATGTATCCTTGCTTCCAAGGATTGCCAGCAAACTCATGATATAATCCTTGTCCTCTTCAAGCGAGAGCTCCTCCGAGCAACGAATGTCAGCGTCTCCCAGCCATCCCTGCACGTAAGCATTTACTGCTGCCCGGCCATATTTCGATTGCAGTAACTGTGCCGCTCTGACCTGTTCTTCCGTATTCGGTGCCTGATCATCTTGTATCAGCACCGACGCGGTTTTTGTCCGTTTTTCGGGACGCTTACGGTACCACAGACTTTTTTCTGACAAAAAAGACTGCTCATACAATTGAAATGCCGGTCGTATCTGGTCCACCAGCTCAGATGCCCTGCGGTTTCTGGACAGTGCCGTCAGCAAAACATTCAAATTGCCGCGCACGCTTTGATCTCGGTTCGTCAGGTTCTCGATTTTCTGTGTTGCTGCCCTGGTATAGCGCCGGACCTGCGTATCAATTTCTTCAAGATAGTCCTTCTCTAAATTGTCATAGCGTTCTTCGATCCAGAAAATTTTCCTCAGCAGATCGGCACGCAGTCTTCCAATGTCTTGCCCCGCTTATCACGCAATGCTTCATTTGCCATCGTCATCAGCAGCGCGTCATCTTCTTCCCACCGTCTCAGTATAGATTGAATTGGGACACGATACTTCGGCACTGAGTCTTTGATTTTCAGCGGACGGATGTATGCCTCCACAACTTTTTGTCCGAAGTCATTGAAGTGTGCAGCCAGCACCTGGTTGACATCCTGCATATCGATCTGCATCTGAAAGTAATGCTTTACGTTATGATAGACCATTTGCAACAAACTAATCAGTGCCGTTGTGTTATCGTAGGCACTGTAAAGCGCCGTCATTTTTTCGTAAGCATTGTCGCTATCGTCAGCGACCTTTAATGCAGAGAACGTTCCGAACACATAGGAATATCCACGAGCCGGGCTATCATCGCGGAGTTGGTGGAATAATTCCAGCAAGCGGCTGCTGTAATTAGGAATCGTGATATACTCTTCAAAATCATCCCCACGTTCCTTCTCAAACCACCCCTTACTACACAGCTTGCGGATCAAAAAACGGGCGCGGCCAGAGATATCCCTCAGTTCCTCTTCGTCAATGTCTTCATCTTCAAACGTAGCATCCGCCAGTTCCTGCTCCAGCCTGCCGCGCAGCATTGAATACAAGACATCTTCCCGTATTTTCAAGTTTTCTTGGTATGCTGCGTACAGTACGTCCAGTGCATCCGCATATAAAATACGGTTGGGCGAAGCCAGCGGCGAGAAAAGTTCACTGGGAACCACTTCGAAAAACTTCATAGGCCTACCACCTTATTCGACTGATATACGCTTTCTTTTCTATTATTGTAACCTCTTTCCGCTTACAAAACAAGATGCAAAAAGCTCTTGGCCTCCATTACAGAAGCCAAGAGCTTTTATCTTCTTTACCCTACCAGATTTTATTTCCGGGGAGACTTAATCGCAACCTGAGCGGGTGCTAAAATTACAGGGCGTTCGGAACAGTGTTCTGCCGTTTCTTTAACACGCTGTATCTCCAAAGAACGGCTTCACTGTACTAAGAGAAACTCCGTTACGCTTTGCTTTTCCTGTTCATAAGTCACACGGGTTAACTTCCTCAATAAAAGCTCGGACTTCCGGCGTTGCTGTTGACCATGTGACATTAAAGCGTCTGCAAATTTGATAAAATGTGCGATAAAATGTCTCTCGCTCTGCATCACGCTGAAAATATTCTTTTGCACTCATCAAACACACCTCATTTCAAGTAAGTTACAAAGATGTTCATTGCTGCCTCACCAGAAAGTTCATAACGCGGTGCTCCACCAAAACTCGGCAATGGACAAGCTCCATAGTCCCGGACATAATGCTCTGCCAGCTCCGGAACCTTTGCCTCCGAACGTAACCGTCCCGCCGCATTCAATGGTCAATCGACAGCTTGATTCCGTACGCAATCAACACCCGGCCAATGCCCTGATACTTTTTAGAATGCCCGACAATTGTCGGATTGCTTTCCGGCTGGCTCTCAATGTAGGTAATATGAACCATCACGTCATTTTCCAATATTTCGTATGCAGCCAGCGCAACCAATTCGCCATTACCCGTCTTTAAGGCATACTTTTCAAAGGCATCATCCTGAATATAATCTGACAACCAGCTTGTTTGCCAGACGGGTTCTTTTTCAGTCTGTACCGCATCAGACTTTTTCATGCGCACGATTTTCACACTGATATTCTGACTGCCGTCTGTTTTTATAATAAATGGTACAAACTTTGCCATACAGACCTCTTTTCCTAAATAAAGCATTTTACAGTTTTATTATACTCAGTCGCTCTTAAATTTTCAACCAGTCACCGCCTCCGCTTCTTTTCAAATCTTTTTGTGTAAATATGTAAAATAAATATAATCCATGATATAAAAACCGCCCCGATCTCCTGTTACGGAAACCGGGGCGGTTCACTTGCATTATTTGTGCTTTCTCAAGCCCTCACGCAATCACTTGCGGGGGTCTTGATCGCAGCCTGAGCAGCAGCCAAAATTGCAGGGCATTCGGATTTACGGTGGTACGTTGTTTGCATTTTAAGCAGGCTATAAAACACATGATATTGAACCTAGCAGCAGACGTTGTGCGTCAAGCAGCGGCACATAAGCCTAACACTTAGCACGAAATCACTTCTTCATCCAATGCTTGAGCCAGTATTCATAGACCCCAACATATTCCCGATAGGCCCCTGTTTTTGTCCGGCGTACAAAACAACTGCCATGCCTGCTGAAGAAATGGCTTTGACCATTCACCTATGGGCTTTTTGGCTTTCAGAAATCTTACCAACTGACTGTAAGCGGTTTCACGATTTTGCGGTAAGTAGGCCGCTTCACTGTTCAGGTTGAGCTTGTCGGAAAGCTCCTTGTTAAGTTCCGTGTCGGTTGATCCTATCTCACCATTTCTTTGGTAGAAGATTGTATCCATCTGAGCTTCATCCAGCGGATTCAAGCGCATTGTCTGCTGATCTTCTTCCAAGATTCCACGGTAGGCATCGCAAGTCTTTTTTGCATTTTCCGTAGAACTCCGATTTCCGGGACACACGCCCAGAAGATTTGAAAAATCTGTAGTTGCCTCATCCGGCAACTGATTTTGCGGGTCAAGGTGTTCAATATTCAGATAGTTGAGTTGGTCCGCCGGATCGAGACTAATGCGGCGCATACAATATGCGCAAAGATAACCTTGGTCGCGTGCCAACTGCTGCCGTGTACCGTCCTTTGGCATATCTTTATAAGTAATTTTTAACGGCGGGGATGCTTTGCGGCAGTTCTTTTTATACTCTCGCAAATCTCGCGGTTCAATCTCTGACTTTTTGATATACCTCATTCCGGCCACTCCATTTGCTCAATTTCCAGACTGTTTCTGGCATCATAGACGGACGGATCATTATATCCCAAAATCTGTTCCAGATTTTCCAGAACCTCTTTGGCCTTTGCATAATCCTCCTTATGGAGAAGCTCCGAGAATTTATCAAACAGCTTTTCAATTTCAATCGGACGATCCCCAACCAGCAAGATACTTCGCAGAACAGTGTTTACATCCTTGCCGTAGGCAGAATCGATTTGTGTTGCACTGCCCTCGTGTTTCAGCAGAATAAGATTTGCATCCTTATAGGAAGTAATCACTTCCGGAGAATGCGTGGATACAATAAACTGAATATTGGGAAAAACCGTTGTCAAATCATTCAGGATTCGCTTTTGCCAGCCGGGGTGCAAGTGTAATTCAATCTCATCAATGATGATGATACCAGGTGTTTCCAAAACAGAATCGCCGAGCTGAGGATTCAAAACAGCCATCCGGTGCGCAATATCTGCTACCATATTCAGCACAGACCGGTATCCATCGCTCATCTCAGACATCGGATGAAGCTCATGTTCGCCATTCCGATTAACGTATTCAACAACAATCGCCCGATATCTCTGACGATATTCCACCTTAACATGCTGCGTTTCATCGTGGTCGATCAAATCCGCAAAGCAGCGTTCCACGCCCGCTGAACCGCACTCACCTGCGGAATAGGTCCTTCCTGACTGACAAGGAGGGTCATGTCACTGAACCACTCCATAAGCTGCTTGTCCGTAGCCTGCTCAGCGATGCAGTCCTGATAACCTTCAAAGCGGGACTTCAGCTTCTGTTTTTCCTTCTGTTTCGCCTGCTTTTGTGCCCACAGGCGGCCCGTACCATAGTAAGCAATGAGCGGAAGTACCGTTTGCGAAGAAGGAATTGCTGCTTCTTTTTGAAGTTCAGATGCAATTTTTTTCAGATCCGATGCAGCACCATAGGTAGTGTTGGATTTTGGTCCACTCAGAGAGCGAGACCATGTACAAGCATTACCGTTTATAACACCCTGACAGGACACCTCAACCGGATAAACTTCGCGCTGCTGATAAATTTTATTGGTTTCATACGCCACATGGCGAACGTCTTCCGTTTTGATACTGCGAGGAGAAGCATAGTCAATTCCAAGGAAGAAAGTGCTGGCAGCGGTCAATGCCCCCATAAGCAGAGAACTTTTTCCACTGCCATTGTTGCCGATCACAATATTCATTTTAGGATTCAGCGGAATCTCGCATTTTCAAAGTTCCTGAAATTCTTCAAGGTCAGATTGTCAATACGCATAGCTGCTTCCTTCCAAAATCCAGATTTCATGCAATTGATAGGCCGAGCACCCGGCGATGGGCATAATCCCCTATCATAAGTTGATTTTATCACATATCTTTTGGTGTTTCAATCGAAATCAGGCTGATCTTCTTTGGCAGGCGGCGAAGTCTGATACGTGTTGGCAAAAACATATCCTGAATCCACTTACAGAGTGCCGGGTTTTCGTTCACTGCCTTGTACAGTTCAATCGTCGTACTCATGGAATCGAGAATCGCCCGCATCGTTGCACGGTCGCTTTCAACACGAGCATTCTGTGCATCTGAGTTTTTTATAGCATTCTGATAGGCTTCGTCTTTACTGACGATGGCGGGCAGATCAGCAACCTGCTTTTTCACTTTATCTTCGTCTGTCCAGTCAATGCCTCCAAACGCATCATGGAATTCCTTCAGAATCTGCGTCAGAGGATCAAGCTCTGGCACCGAAATACCAACATCCCTGCTGACGGGGATCGGATTCAATTCACCATTTTCATTGTCCAGCTGAATCCGCATGGTATCCTGTGCCACTGCACGATAGCTTTCCAGATCAATATCTTCCAGTAGACCGCTGATATTGTCATCTTCAGCGGGAGACGGAAGTTTGCCGATCAGCAGCTTCAGGAAATCGACAGCTTTTCCCACTCTACGCTACCGTAGGCAAAATCGCCGAGAGAAAATTGTATGTCCGAACAAATCCTTTGGCATTGGATTTGAAGAGAATCTGTTCTTCCGGGATTAGCTCTTTGTAGTTTTCTGTACATCTGTCCAAAATCGGATCAAGTTCCTCACGAGGCGCATTATCCAAATATGCCTCGACAAAGGAATCCACATCCTCGTGGGTGTAAACCTGAAGCGATTCCATTTCCGAAATCTGATCGTTCAGTTTATTGACATCTGTTTCGCCAGACAGAATCGTTGTTTTGTAGTATTTATCAAAAGCTGCTTTAATCACACCCGGATCGTTTACAAAATCCAGAATAAACGTATCATTTTTATCTGGTGCACTGCGGTTCAGACGGGAAAGTGTCTGAACTGCTTTAATATCAGAAAGCCCCTTATCCACATACATCGTATGCAGCAAAGGTTCATCAAAACCGGTCTGAAACTTATTCGCAACAATCAGAATCCGGTAAGGGTCTTTCTTAAAGGTACGCTCGATTTTGGAGCTTGTAAAACCATTCAGATCCGCTTCGGTAACTTCCCTGCCTCATACTTGGTTGTGCCAGAGAAGGCAATGATCGTCTTATAAGGACTTTTACGCTGTTCCAGAAGAGCATTGATTGCTTTATAGTATTCGATGGCGCGCGGGATTCCACTGGTAATCACCATGCACGGGCTCGACCGCCAATTTTCCACGACCAATCACTTCTGTGTGGAAATGCTCTACAATGATGCCCGCCTTCTGCTCGATTGCATATTGATTGGATTCCACATAATAGCGGAGCAACCGCTGCGCCTTCTTTTTATCAAAGAGCGGATCATCCTCAACCGTTTTGGAGAGCTTATAAAAGCTCTGGATCGGAGTATAATAGCGTAAGACATCCATGATGAAGTGCTCCTCAATAGCCTGCTTCATCGTGTAGACATAATGCGGAAAAAAACGTTTACTTCCGTCCGGCTGAATTTCTTCCCGGCCAAACACTTCCAGCGTTTTATTTTTGGGCGTGGCAGTAAAAGCAAAATAGCTGGCATTTTTTGCAAGCTTTTTGCCATCGATCAGGGTGTTGATCTTATCTTCCAGAAGATCGTCATTGTCGTACTCGCTTCCGGACAGAACGATGTTCATTTTTGTGGAAAGGTCGCCATTCTGACTGGAATGAGCTTCGTCGATCAAGATTGCAAAGCTCCGGTTGGTGTGGAGCTTGGAGATATCCTCCAGAATGAACTGGAACTTATGTACAATGGTGATGATGATCTTTGTACCTTTTTCCAGCAGTGTTCCAAGTTCCGATGAGTCCTTGGCCCAGCCGACTGTAGAGGAAACCTGCATAAACTGCCGGATCGTATTCCGAATCTGCTTGTCCAGATTAACGCGATCCGTAACAACGATCACAGTATCAAAAATATTGTGGTCGGTTGCGTCTTTCAACGTAACCAGCTGGTGCGCCAGCCATGCAATGGAATTAGACTTTCCAGAGCCCGCACTGTGCTGGATCAGGTATCGCTTTCCAACTCCATCTCGCTTGGCATCCGCCAGCAGAGAAGTGACCAGTTGCAGCTGGTGATAGCGCGGAAATATCTGCTTGTAGCTCTTTTTATGCGTTTCTTCATCCTCATCGCAAATGATCTGCACATAATTTTCAATGATGTTGGAGAAATCATCTTTGCGAAGGATTTCTTTCCAGAGATAATCTGTCTTTATGCCGTCCGGATTCGGTGGATTGCCCGCACCATCGTTGTAACCTTTATTGAACGGCAGGAACCACGACTTTTGCCTTTAAGCTCGGTGCACATCCGCACTTCATTGTCATCTACAGCAAAGTGAACGATACACCGCTTAAAGCCAAAAAGAACTTCATCCGGAGTGCGTTCATCTTTATACTGCTTTACAGCATCCGCTGCATTCTGCTTCGTAAGCTGATTCTTCAGCTCCATGGTAGCGATGGGCAAGCCATTCAGAAACAGGCATACATCCAGTGCCAGCAGTGGATTCTGGCGGGAATACTGGAGCTGCCGGGTCACACTGAAAATATTCTGTGCGTAGAGTTTGGCGGCAGTTTCATTGCCGGGAGACGGACGCACATAAACATATCCAATACCAAGTGCTTATAACGGAACCCCTTGCGCAGCAGGTCGATCACGCCATTGGTATGGAGACTTTGATCCAGCCGCTGCAAGAATTTTTCCTTTTCCAGAGGGT
>ENA-OQCP01000827-OQCP01000827.1-human-gut-metagenome-genome-assembly--contig:-NODE-827-length-13096-cov-12.772920_pt1 | contig 13096 bp, 13 predicted proteins | sample MGYA00242760_ERZ504583 | MGnify/ENA primary metagenome ERZ504583 (study PRJEB26092, sample SAMD00036308) | human gut metagenome | host: Homo sapiens | study: EMG produced TPA metagenomics assembly of...
GCAACGTGGTCGATCGACCGTATGCGTGCGTGGTGTGCGGCGAGTGCATCGAGAGCTGCCCCAAGCGCTGCCTGACTATGGACACCGCCCGCACTCCAGTCGCAGCGGACAAGACTCCCACGGTAGAAACTAAGCCGGAGTAGCGCGAGGACGGACCAAAAAATGGGCCGGTGATTCGCCGGCCCGCATATCGGGGCTTGCCAATTGTCTGGTGGGCCCCGATTTATATGATGGGGAGATATGGAGGGAAGTTACCCCTGCTTTTTATGGATGCCGGCGATGTGCCGTGCGGTGTTCTTGAGCTTTGCCATCATGCTCGGGTCGGGGCGCGCGGCCTCTCACGCTTCGCGCTCGCGACGTTTCACATACTCGTTTTGGATGGGCCCGCCGTACTCCTCGACAAGGCGTTTGTACCAGTCGGCTGCTCCTTGGACTTCTTCTGCGGTGGGGTGGCCCTTCATGACGCCGCCCACGAGTTTGAAGGGTCCGAATGTGTCATAGCCGCATGCGCCGTAGGTTCCGATATACGTTGCGCGTTGAGTCCTTGCGATTCCCTCGAGATCGCGCGTGTACCATTTGTTTTTGCCGCCATAGGTCATGAGGCCAAAAACCATGTAGCCATCGATCGGCCAAGGGGATGATGCAGATCGGGGTCGCTTACCGTTATCTGCATCGACGGGGTTAATAAAGTAAAGGTGCGCCGCTCTTTTGACATCCTTGATTAGAGCAAAACTACCGGATCGAAAGCTACGCATACACTGGTATTTAACAACAATTACCAGCGGTTTATATCATTGATACCAATTGGTATCAATGATATAAAACCTCTACTTATTCAATACCGTTGGGGTATTAATATCGACCGTTTGCTAGCTGCTGGCCGATTGCCAAGGTTCGTGCTGAATGGCTCCTCTATCATGTTTACATTTGCTGGATGCGCTAAGAGAGTTGCGTCTGATGACCGTAGGGCGCGGCGCAGATTGAAGAGAAAGGGGAGCGAATGCTCAAAAAACGCTATTTTGCCGCCACCGTTCTTGCAATGGTGGGCCTCTTGGGGCTGTCAGCTCCGCCCGCCGCATACGCGGACGGATATGGCAGCGTGGGCGTGGACAAATCGACCGGTATTATAACTATCGGGAATAATGCGATTTCTAGAACGTTTAGCATCGCAGACGGCAAGCTTACGACTGTCGAGATTAACAATAAGCTTGCCTCGACCAAGCTTGTTCCCGGATCGGGATCCGAGGAATTCGTCATTCAGTCGCTCGCCGAGGCCACGCGTCTAGAGCCGACGGCTGCGCTCACGAGCGTCAAGCCTACGGCGGCAACTGCCGTGGGGTCCTCTGTTGATTCGAACGAGGGCGCGCTGGCGTCAAAGGCAATCGATGGAGATGCAAGTACCTACTGGGCTTCTTCTGCGGAGACTGCGGGCACGGCAAACCTCGTTGTAGATTTTGGAATCAAAACCATCGCTAGCGTTAGCTATACGCCGCGTCACCACGATTCGGCGGGCTATAACTGCACGGGTCGAGTCAAGACGTACAAGCTCGAGTACCAGAAGGCCGACGGTACGTGGGCGACACTCGTGGGGAATGGCACCATGGAGGATACGGGTGCTACCACTATCACCTTTAAAGCCGTGGAGGCAAAGGCGATTCGCCTGACCGGTCTCACCACATACCATTGGCAGTCTTCCAATGAGAATAAATACATGAACGCGGCGGAACTCGACGTACTCGACGCTTCGGGCCATTCCGTTGTGCGCGAGGCCAAGGGCTGGACTGTGACGGGAACGTCCGTTGCTACCAACGAAGGCGGCGGATATGAGGCTCTGATCGACGGTGACCTCACCACCTACTATCATTCTCGCTATGGTGCGGGCGAGGGCGACACGAAGAAGCTTCCTGTCGATTTGACGATCGATCGCGGTGAGGGAGCGAACAGCTCCTTCCAGACGGTCGGTTACGCAGGCCGCAACGTCAAGGGTGCCAACGGTACCTTCAAGAAGTTCGCCGTGTATGTCTCGGACAGTAAGGATAACCTGTTCGATAACGCTAACAAGAAGGGCACGTTCTCGGTCGATTTGAGCTCTTCCTATAATGATGATGGCACCTGCAAGATGACCTATTTTGGGCTCGATAAGGCTCAGACCGGTCGTTATGTAGGTATTCGCGTGCTTGAGGCGCAGGGCGCAGCTTCGCCTCCGGCGCGAACTCGACCTGTATCAGGAGAAGTTCGATACGTTCGAGAGCGGTTCGGGTAAGCCGCAGCTCAAGACGAGCAATCTTGAGCTTGCTGGAGAGGCTCAAGTCAGCGATACTTCCGCGACAATCAACGATGTCAAGAAATCCGGCAAGATGCTGACGTTCACCTTCAAGCCGGTGCAGTTCGGTAACGGTTCGGTAACGGTTCGGCCACGGTGACCGAGAAGGTCGTCATGTATGACGGCGACCACTTCATGCGCAAGTTCCTCGAGGTCAAATCCGAGGATAAGGACATCCGTTTCGACTATATCGACGGTGAGCATCTCAACGTTAAGGATGCGGGCTACACCTGGACCATTCCCACGGGCAAGGGCGGCGTTGTTGAGATGACCGAGGCCCGTGCCAACCTGGGCCAGCCTATCTACGTCAACGGCATGTTCATGGGCTCGGAGTTCCCCGAGACCGATACGCAGATCGTTGATAGCCTGGGCCGTATGCGCTACTGGACCGGTAAGAATTTTGCTGATTTTGAGCGCGATGGCCAGCTCACTTCGGATGGCAAGTACGTCTCATGGCAGACTGTTGTGGGCGCTACCCATTCCGACGGTTCGAACAACGATGTAGTCCGAACCGATTTCTACAGCTATATCAAGAGCATTTCAAAGCCGAGCGAGTTCCGTATCCAGTACAACTCCTGGTTTGACAATATGATGCTTATCGACGAGAACAACATTCTCGATTCCTTCAAGGCGGTGGACAAGAACCTCTCCGCCACGCGTGTTCGCCCGCTCGACTCCTATGTCGTTGACGACGGTTGGAATAACTACAACAACACTGAGACTTCGGTTGACCCGGGCCGCTCCGGCACGGGCAAGAACACCGAAGGTTTCTGGGCGTTCAACTCCAAGTTTCCCAACAAGCTCTCGACGTCTTCGTCGCTTGTGGAGAAGCTCGGCTCGAATTTCGGCGTTTGGGTAGGCCCGCGCGGCGGCTATAACTTCTACGGCCAGCTTGCAGACATCATTTCCAAGGCGGGCAACGGATCGGCCGCTGGCGGCTCGATTGACGTCGCAGACCAGCGCTATGTCGATAAGTTCCAGGAGCTCGCACTCCAGTGGATGACCGATTACGGCGTTAACTACTGGAAGTGGGATGGCTATGCCGATAACGCACAGTACAACGCATTTGCTCAGGGCGAGGGCGTTGTTGGCTACGATGAGAATCACCATCATATGTATGGTGGGCCAAACGGTTTCTATCATTCCACCGACTTGTGGGAAAAGTGGATCGTCCTGTTCGAGAACGTATGGGACAAGGCCGACGAGCTCGGCATCGACAACCTTTGGGTCTCTCTCACCTGCTATGTGAACCCGAGCCCCTGGTTCTTGCAGTGGTCCAACTCGGTGTGGATCCAGTGCACGCACGACCGCGGTGAAGTCTCCAATTCAACGCTCAACAACAAGATGGACAACATGTTGAGCTATCGAGATGGAGCGTACTACGACTTCGTCAAGAATCACGACTTCCAGTTCCCGCTTTCCAACCTCTACAACCATGACCCGATTTACGGTAAAGAGGCACGGGTATCACGGCGACCTCTATGGACGGAGCGCAGTTCCGCAACTATCTGTACATGATGGCTACGCGCGGCACATCGTTCTGGGAGCTCTATTATTCCGATAGCCTGTTTGACGATGAGAAGTACTTGGTGAATGCCGACTTCCTCGAGTGGGCTGAAGAGAACTTCGATAAGCTTCAGAACGCCAAGATGATTGGCGGCGTTCCGGCCTCGGGCGTCAAACTCGGTGGCATTAGCGGTGCGGGAACGCAGGAGGCTTACGGCTTCTCTTGCTTCAATAGCGACGGTGACGAGGGTATCGTCTCGATGCGTAACCCGTCGGCCAGCGAGAAGACCATCACCTTCAAGCTCGATGCCGGTGTAGGCGCCTCGCACGCTGGCACCTTTAAGCGCTCAATCGTAGAATCCTACACTTCGGACGGAAGCGCACTCGGTTCTTCGAAGGATAGCTATGCCCAGGGCGATACGGTTACCGTGACGCTCAAACCGGGCGAGACCCAGATTTGGAATCTGAGCCAGAAGGGTGACACTCAGGCTCCGAAGCTCGACACGATGTATGTCAAGGGTGCAAAGAGCCTTCGTGTTCAGGCAAGCGAGCACGTGACCGGTGCTAAGTTCACTGTTACGGTTGACGGCAAGCAGGTCGAATGCAAGAGCGTTGAGGCATCTGCTGATATGCGCACATTTGACATCAAACTTGTTGACGCCGTGAAGAGCGGCAGCAAGATTGAGGTTACGGCTGCCCAAGGCCAGGATGCTTCTGGTAACGGCCTCGAGGGAAGTGTCTCGGGTGTCTATCGTCAGAATGGCATCATCGCCTCTGCGGAGACTTCGGCTGGCGGAGAGCTTTCGAATGCCAAAGACAGCGTAGAGGGCAAGAACGGCTTCACTGTTGCCACGAGTGTTTCCGACGCGGCGCCCTCGACGGTGCTTCTCTCTCAGGGTGAGGAGTGGAAGCTCGGTATCGATAAGGACGGCAAGGCGTACTTTATCGTTAACGGCACAACTGCTACCTCCGATGTGACGGTTTCGGGCGGCAACGTAACGATTGCAGGCGTTCGCGAGAACAATGGCATGCTCAAGATTTACGTTGACGGTGAGCTTGCCGGCAGTGCCTACCTGGCGCGAAGAATGCCGACCACGCCGTGAACGCCGGTGCGATTACCGCTGGTAACGGTACGAAGCAAACTTCGCTTGCCGTCTACGATCATGCCCTTGCCTACGACGAGGTGCCTACATCTGCGCTGGCGGAGTTGATTGCGACCGTCGAAGCGAAGAAGGATTCGGTGAGCGACAAATCCTGGGCAAATGCCGATATGGACAACCTGTTGGCCCAGGCAAAGGCGGCGCTTAAGGGTGACGCTGCTGCCAAGAAGGCCGCATATGACAACCTTTATGCGGGTTATCTCAAGCTCGTTCCTGCGAACAAGACTGTGAACCTTGCCTTGGGCAAGGTGCCGACGGCTGCTTGGGTCGATGGCGACACGGCCACTCCGGTGACGAATTCTAACGCTTCTCGCGCCCTGACCGTTGCGACCGATGGCAACAATGCAAGCGCAGACGGCTATTGCATCTTTGGCAACGATGCCAAGGAGGCAGGTTCGTACATGCAGGTCGACCTCGGATCTGACTGCGAGATCACCGGAGTGAACCTGTGGCGCTATTGGACGGACTCGCGCACCTACAAGGCAACCGCACTTGTGGTTGCAAGCAAGTCCGACTTCTCGGATGCTCAGGTTCTTTACTATTCGGGCGATGACGACGTGTTCGGTTTGGGCGAGGGCCCGAAGGATCGTTTGTACACCGAGACATCTGCGGGCAAGCAGCTCTTCGACGCCTCCAACTCCGAGACAGCGACGACGGCGCGTTACGTGCGCCTGTACGCCTCCGGTGTCAAGGGCACAGGTACTTCGAAGGAAACCACGTGGTTGAGCTTCAGGTTTTTGGAATCGCAAAACAAAACGATCCGTACGACCTGAACGGCGAGAACGGTTTGCTTTCCCTGATCGCTCGTGCAGAGACCGCTCAGAAGAATGCCGATTCGTATGAGTCGGTGGAGGGTCTTGTCGATCCCCTAAAGCGCGCACACGACGTCATCGATCGTATCGATGCTGGACAGGATGTGACGTACGGCGAGGTCAAGGATGCCGCCGAGGCTCTCAAAGCGGCGCTTGACGCTCTGGTTGTCAAGGCTCCTGCAAAGAAGGTTACCGTGACGTTTGATGACGGCTGCGGGAATAAGTCTACGGTCGAGCTTGACGAGGGCGGCAAACTGGCCAAGCCTATTGACCCCACGCGAGAGGGTTATGACTTCGCTGGGTGGTGCACCGACAAAGACGGCGAGCATGCGTTTGACTTCGACTCTGCGGTGAACGCCGACATTACGCTCTACGCCAAGTGGAACAAGCAGCAGTCCGGCGGCTCCGGCTCCGGTAACGAGGGCGGCTCCGGCTCCGGTAGCGCTTCTAAAGATAAGGACACCACGTTCCCAGAACAAGGGTAACAAGAAGGTACCAAGGTCGATCTTCCCGGTACGGGTGACAGCTCCATGTTCTTCGTGGGTCTTGCGCTTTGCCTGGGCATGATAGCCATTGCGGCTTCTCGTTTCCTCGGGCGCAAGCGTAAGGAGTAAGTCCTGGCGACAGGTGCCTACAAGGTGCTTTATGTGGGTGAACGGGTACGGTGCGCAGGCGCCGTGCCCGTTTTTATGCCGGGGTTTGGGGAGCTAAAACGCGCCCATCTGATTCGCCGCCAGCATCAGCTGCGGGGCGTGTCTGCCTCTCTCGGCACGGTTCTCGATTTGACGAGCGACGATTCTCTCCGGATCGCGGTCCGTGACGAGGGTATCGATTTTTTGGCCCGCCTTTTTGAGTCTCCCCCGTTTTCCTGCGAAAACCCTCGTGTCTCAATGTTGGTGAGACATTTGTCTCACGCCCTAAACCGAATCTGGAACGTGTGTCACCTGCCCAAATTGTGTCTCATTTCGTAACTTTAGGCTGATACAAGGTCTAAGACCGCGAGAAGGGAGACGCGATGAGTAAGTACACGAGGGGTCTCTTGGCGGTGATACTGGCCGTAGTGCTAGTGCTGCCGGCTGCAGCATTTGCCATGCTGCCCGAGGCCAACGCCAGGTCCAGCACCGGAATGGACGGACCGACGGTGACCGGAAAGATCGTCGACTACGACACCAACAACCACTGGAAGTTCTGGGCCGGCGGCTATGACGGCAAGGAAGTAACAACTCAAAACATCGGCCGAATCTGGACCGACAAGACGGTCAAGAAAACCGGGGATAACGAAGATTCGGATTTCTTGACCACGTTGTCTGCCATCTCTTCGACATCCGATACGACGATTTCCGGCAAGCCACTCGACATCGTGATGGTGCTGGACGCTTCTGGCTCGATGGATGACCCCATGGGTAAGGGCGACCGTACAAAACGCATCGATGCGCTGAAGACGGCCGCCAATAGCTTTATCGATGCCATCGCCACACAAAACCAAAGCATCGCAGATGCGTCCAAGCAGCATCAGGTTGCCATCGTTAAGTTTGCAGGCAATAAGACTCCTGAGGTTGGTAACAAAACATATCGCGATGGTTGGCGGGGAGGACCCATCTGCAACTACTCACAGACCATGAAGAACCTGACGCCCTGCAAGGGCAAGGACGCGGAGAGCCTTAAGAGTACGATCGACTCCATCAGTCCCGCTGGCGCCACGCGAGCCGATTATGGCTTACAACTGGCTGAGGCATTTCGTCTGATCGCGCCGACGCCAAGAAGGTCGTCGTCTTCTTCACCGATGGCTCGCCCACGAGTTGGGACGAATTCGAGAACGAGGTTGCCAATGACGCTATCAACAGCGCCAAGAAGATCAAGGATAAAGGTGCCGACATTTATACGATCGGTATCTTTAGCGGCGTAAACCCCAGTGCCGACCCCACGGCTGAAGGCACAAGCAGAGAGAATAAGTTCATGCATGCTGTGTCGAGCAATTATCCTGTTGCCTCGTCAAGCATTACTTACAAGAATCGCCGTGAAGTGTGGACCATCGATTATGGCACACGTGCAGAAAACTCCGATTACTACAAGTCGGCAACCAGCGCTTCTGAGCTCGAGAAAATCTTCGAAGAGATCTCGGGAAGCATTATCCAAGCTGGTTACCCGACCGAAGTTCACGGCGGTTATGGCGAGCATAAGTCTGGCTACATTACGTTTACTGACGAGCTGGGCGACTTTATGCAGGTCGACAACTTTACGTCTGTCGTGTACAACGGCGAAACGTTTGCCAAGCCGGCAAAGAGCACCAAGGGCAATGTCGACACCTATACATTTACTGGTGCGGCCGCGAACCTGGACATTACCGTTCAGCGTGCCGAAAAGGGTAAGCCCCAGTCCGGCGATATCGTAACGGTTAAGATTCCTGCGTCGTTGATTCCGCTGCGCCACTTTAAGATCAAAGATGGCGTGCTTACGGTCGATAATACTGAGCCCGTTCGGGTGAGCTACACCTCGAGCGTTAAGAAAGATGCGCTCGATAACCTGTTTACACCCGATCAGGTAGCGGGGCTTAAGGACTACATCAAGAGCAATACAACCGCTGCGGAGAACGGTTCCAAGACCGTAAACTTCTACGCGAACAAGTGGAACGCTGGCGCGCTGGGCGATACAATCGCGAACTTTGAGCCCGCGGATTCCAACCGCTATTACTATTTCCAGAAGCAGACCCCCATTTACATGGATGAAAGCTGCACAACGCCTGCGACGGGCTCGCTGACTGCCGATGGTATCTATTACTACAAGGATGAGTTCGAGGCGAAGTACAGACGACAAGGCCGAGCCCCGTACAGCTGTTATCGAGTTTACCGGCGGACACGCTGCAAGCTTTAAGGCGCCATCGTGCCCGATGCGAGCGGAAACCTGTCGTTTAGCAAGGGAACCGCACGTCTTGCCTTTATTGACGAGCTCCACACCACCAAGGAGCGCGTGGGCGGTAATCCCACCGGCACCGCGACCGACGTGCTCAACCCCAAGTGGAACAACATGTCTGCCAAGTCGAACGCCACGGAGGTTGACGTTCATCTGGCAACAACGGCAAGATCAGCTATAAGTACGACATGACGCCGGCGACGGTGGATACCAAGACTGACTTTGGTCTGACCAAGGTGCTCGAGGGCCGCGAGTGGGCGGATACGGACAAGTTTGAGTTTGAGCTCTCCGCGACGTCCGAGAACAATGCCCCGATGCCCGAGTTTGCGACCGTGACTGTTAAAAACGCCGATCTGGATGATAAGGGCAAGGCAGCCATTAATTTCGGTGAAATCACTTACGACAAGCCGGGTGAGTACACCTATGAGGTCCGTGAAGTTAATGGCGGCTGGGTGGCATCACCTACAGCGATAACGTTGCCGCGTTCAAGGTGACTGTGACGGTTAACGCCAAGGGCGAGCTTAAGGCCGACGTTGAAAAGGCATCGGGTAAGACTAAGTTCACGAACACCTATACAGCTGAGCCCGTCAAGTCCAGCGTCACCGACAAGATTGAGGTCACCAAGACCCTGACTGGGCGTGCTCTTGCGGAAGGCGAGTTTAGCTTTGAGCTGCGCGAGATCAAGGGCAAGGACTCTGAGCTTATCGAGACCGTCAAGAATGATGCCAACGGCAACGTTGTGTTCAGCCCCATCGAGTATACCAAGCCCGGCGAGCACACCTATACGTTGCACGAGGTCAAGGGCAATGCCGGCGGCGTCACCTACGACGAAACCGTCCACACCATCGTGACCACCATTGCCGACAACGGCAAGGGTCAGTTGGTGGCTACGCATAAGCTGAAGGACGCCGATAACGGCAAGAAGATTGAGTTTAAGAATGCCTACAACCTGACGCCTAAGGACTCCAGCGTCACCCACAAGATCACCGCGTACAAGTCCCTGGCCGGCCGTGCCCTTAAGCCGGTGAGTTCGAGTTCGAGCTCGTCGAGGGCGATAAGGTCGTCGCCACTGGCAAGAACAGTTACGACGGCATGATTGCGATGAGTTCCATCAGGTACACCGAGCCCGGTGAGCACACCTACACGCTGCGCGAGGTCCACGGTGGAACCAAGAGCAATGGCATCACCTACGACGGCACGACCTACACCATCGTGACCACGGTTACGGACAATGGCGACGGCACACTTGATGTCCATCATGTCCTGAAGGGTGACAAACCTGCTGAGTTCAAGAATTCTTACGGCCTGACCCCCGAGCGCTCAAGCGTCACCGACCAGATCGTCGCGACCAAGTCTCTGGTCGGGCGCGACCTCAAGGACGGCGAATTCTCCTTCGAGCTCGTGGAGGGCGAGGGCAAGGACGCCAAGGTCGTCGCCACCGGCACCAACAATGCCGACGGCAAGATCACGATGAGCCCGTGAAGTACGACAAGGCCGGCAAGCACACTTACGCGCTGCGCGAGGTCAACGGCGGAACCATCAGCAAGGGCATCACCTACGACGGCACGACCCATACCATCGTGACCACCATCACTGACAAGGGCGATGGCACGCTCGAGGCAAAGCACGAGCTGAGGGGCGCCGAGGACGCCAAGAACATTAAGTTCGAGAACACCTACAGCGTGGCCCCGCTCGAGGCTGAGGTTGACTTTGGCCTGAGCAAGTTCATTGATGGCCGCGGCTGGACGGACGCCGACAAGTTTAGCTTCACCATCACCGCCGCCGAGGCACCGACGCCCCGCTGCCCGATCCCGCGACCGTAACCGTGGACAATCGCGATTCGAACGACGAAGCATCGCCGCCATCAATTATGGCAAGATCCGCTTTACGGCTGCCGGAACCTACAAGTACGAGATCCGCGAGAACGCGAGCAACGCGGCCGGCATGACGTATGACTCCCGTGTCGCGACCACCGAGGTGACCGTGACCGAAAACGGCGAGGGCAAGCTGATCGCCAACGTCACCAAGAAGGAAAACGGAGACTTTACCAACAAGTACCGCACTGAGCTCAATTACACCGCGGCCGGCGGCCTCAAGCTCAGCAAGACCCTCTCCGGACGTCCCATGACCGAGGGCCAGTTTACCTTTACCGTGACGCCCGCCGACGAGGCTTCGGCCAATGCACTCGGCTTGCACGAGGGTGCCAACAACTTCAAGTCCCATGCGACGGCAGAGGTGCTGTCGACCGGATTAACATTCTGGCCGGCAAGGAGGTCAAGTTTACGCAGGCTGACGCCGGTAAGACCTTCAAATACACCGTGGCCGAGAAGAACGACGGCAATCCCGGTTACACCTACGACGATGCTGTCCGTACCGTGACGATTGCCGTTTCCGACGATGGTGCCGGAACGCTTACCGCTACGACGACCGTCTCCGGCGGATCCGACGTCCCGCTGACCACCGAGTACAAGACCGGTGCCAGCGCGGTCGAGAGCGCTGTGGTCCCGTTTGCCAACAGCTATAGTGCATCGACCGTTAAGCCTGCGCAGATTGTCGCCACCAAGAAGCTGACCGGTCGTCCGATGGCCGACGGTGAGTTCTACTTTGGCATCGCCTACGCGGGCGAGACGGAAGCCATCGAGGGCACTGTTAAGACCACGCTCAATGGTCAGGTGAGCTTCGGTGCGCTGCATTACAACACCGAGATGCTTGCTAATCTGGTGAGCGCCGGGCGTGCCATCCGTACCGACGCGGACGGCAAGCTTGCGTGGACCATCAGCTACACGGCCTTTGAGTACACATCCCCGCTCGCGGCAAAGGGCATTACCGCCGCGAAGTCGAGCTTTAACTTCAAGGTTATCGTCGTTGACAACGGCGACGGCACCCTGACGGCAACGCCCGACTATGATGGCGCCGAGCCTGTGTTCGAGAACGTCTATGGCGCTGAGGCCGTCGATGCCGCACTCGCCGGCACTAAGAAACTCAAGGCCGCCGAGGGTCTGACCCCGGCCGACATCGCGGGCAAGTTCACCTTCACCGTGACTGCCGACGAGGCGGGCGCCCGATGCCCGAGCTCACGACCGCAACCAACGACGCGGTCGGCAACGTGGACTTTGGTAAGATTCACTTTACGCTTGATGACCTCAACCGCGCCCTGGGCGTGATGGTTGACGCTTCTGACGATGCGTCGAGCGACGCCGAGGCCAACGCCGACAAGGCCGAGGTTGACGCTGACGAAGCCGAGCCCGAGCCCGCCCCCACTGCTCCGCGCTCGCACACCTTTACCTACACGGTGTCCGAGTCCGGTAGCGCCCCTGGCGTAACCAACGATGCCAACGTCACGCGCAAGGTTTCCTACACCGTGACTGATGACGGCGCCGGACATCTGAGCGTCGTGCGCAACGGCGAGGACGGTGCGGACTTCACGTTCACCAACACCTATGGTGTGGCGCCCACCGATTCTTCCGTGACCGATCAGGTCAAGACGGTCAAGCGTCTGACCGGACGCGACCTTGCAGCTGGAGAGTTCACGTTTGAGCTGCTCGAGGACGGCGTGGTTGTCACCAGCGGTACCAACGATGCCAATGGCACCGTTACGCTGAGCCCGATCCGCTACGAGGCGCCCGGCACGCACACGTACACGCTGCGCGAGGCTTGCCCCAACGCGCTCGGCCTGTACAAGGGCGTCACCTATGACGGCACGACCTACACCGTCGTGACCACCGTCTCTGACAACGGCGATGGCACGTTGACCGCGACGCACAAGCTCGAGGGAACTACCGAGTCGGCTGCTTTACCAACAAGTATCACGCCATGCCTACGCAGATTTCTATCGGCGCCATCAAGGTGCTCGAGGGACGCGAGCTCAAGAAGGACGAGTTTAGCTTTAAGCTCGTTGGCGAGGACACCGAGTCCACCGTCACCAACGATGCCGACGGCAAGATCAACTTCGACAAGTTCGAGTACGACGAGCCCGGTACGTACGTTTACACCATCAGCGAGGTCAAGGGCGACGAGGCCGGTATGACCTACGACAAGTCCGTCTTTACCGCGACCGTCAACGTGTCGATAACGGTGAGGGCAACCTCAAGGCGAACGTCGCCTTTACCAAGGGCGACAATAGCGTCGAGGGTATCGTGTTCAACAACACGTACAAGAAGCCCGAGCGCCCGTGCCGACGCCCGATCCCGGCACGCCCAAGACCGCGACGAACATCGTCAAGACGGTCAAGGGTTTCCTGCCCACCACGGGTGACCAGCAGCCGCCGCACTGCTCATGGCATTCGTCATCGCCATGGCCGGCGTCGGAGCCTGGTCTGGGGTATCCGTAAGCGCTAGGCACGTTGGCAGCGCCCGGGGCCAAAAGGCCCCGGGCGGCCGGCGGGG
>ENA-OQCP01000828-OQCP01000828.1-human-gut-metagenome-genome-assembly--contig:-NODE-828-length-13077-cov-12.764556_pt1 | contig 13077 bp, 15 predicted proteins | sample MGYA00242760_ERZ504583 | MGnify/ENA primary metagenome ERZ504583 (study PRJEB26092, sample SAMD00036308) | human gut metagenome | host: Homo sapiens | study: EMG produced TPA metagenomics assembly of...
CAGTGGACTCCCTCATGGCGCAGATTTCGTCTCAGGTGCCTCCGCGCCAGCAAATGAATATCCCCGATCCGGCCTCCGCGCCTGCGCCCTCTTCGTCGCCGCTGGCCTCGGTCCCGATCCGTCGCTGCCTTCGATGCAACAGGCCAACGTCGCGTCCCGCACGTCGCTGTTCGATCTTCCCGATCCTTCGGCACAGACAAATGATCCTTTGCGACGGCGCAGGGCCCCGAGCCCACATCGGCACCGGTCGCGGCCCCCATGCCCATCTCCTCGGGCGCACAGCCGCTCGAGACCATCTCGCTCCTGCTTCGACGGGCGCAAGCCGCAGAAGCGTGGCCTGGGTGGTTTGTTCGGTCGCAAAAAGAAGAACGAGCAGGACAGCATGAGCGACTGGCTGGGCGTCGAGGACGATTACGATGCCAAGAAGTCCGGCCGCGGCATTGGCTCGTGGGATAACTTCGAGGATGACGACGACGGTTGGAAGGGCGGCGCCACCTCCTCCGATGGTGCTTCTGCCGAGGATATGCTCTCGGCCGTTGCCTCCATGGGCGACGATGAGCTGCTCGGCCACGATATCTGGTTCGTCGCAACGGGCGCGTCCGATTGCGACGGCGCCGGCATGAGGCGTTTTTGGCCTCGCATCGTGACAAGCTCCGCGGTGTGTTCTTCATCAACCTCGAGTCTATCGGTGCCGGCAGGCTTTCGGTGGTAACGGTCGAGGGCGAGCAGCAGCTGTTTAAGGGCGATCGCCGCATCATGAATCTTGTCAGCAAGGTGTGTAAGTCGTTCCACGTCGATTGCGGCGCGTTCGAGATGCCCTATGCAAAAACCGATGCATCCGCAGCGCTCGAGGCGAGCCGTCGCGCCCTTACGATCGCCGGTGTGGACGGCCCGCGCCTTGCCTGCGCTCGCACCGAGGATGACCTGCCGTACAACGTCAATCCGACCAATATCGCTACGGTGTCCGAGGTCGTGACCGAGGTCATTCGTCGTTCGTAGACAGACCCGCTAAGGAGTCAGCGTGTTTTCGTACATCAAGCGCCATTGGCCCATCTATCTGATTTTGACCCTGATCGCTATCGCATTGGGTTTTGGGGCCGCGTATGTCGTTGGCGTTAAGGCTCGACGCCCGAGACGACAATGAACGAAGAGGTGGAGCAAGAGCAAAGTTTGGGTGCTGACGGTATTTCCGAGTCCGATCAGGCAGCATCGATGGCGGTTCGTCATCTGCTGAATAGCCGATTTATCGTTTATGCCCAAGGCGGCGAGCCGGGAGACTGGCTCGCCCGCTTTTTCGTCGTACTAGCGCCTCTTTGTGGCTGACCTAAGGCGAGCGAACCATAGGGCCGCAGTGCCCGAGGTCAGGAGTGCGGTGATGCATGCGGCGACGGTAACAGACCCCGTTGCCGGCAGGTTCTGAGGCAGGGCGCATCGTTGGATGACGCGGTCCTCATCATGCGCCTCGAGTTTATCGCCACCGCCGTTGCGGCAAAGATCGACGCGCGCGCTGTTGGCAAGTGCGGCTTGGGGCGTATAGGACGACGTTGCCTGCATATGCACGACTGCGCCTCGGGCATCCGAGTTAAGGGCCGCCTTGGCATCGTCAAGATCGTCGTGTTCGTCTTTAAGGTCATCCCTGGTCCAAGAGTCCGCCTCGCTTCTGGTTGTAAAGTCGGCGGCTACCGCACCGTATTCAAAACGGATGCCCGTGATGACGCGTCGCCTGTAAGATCGATCTCTTTCGTATCGAGTGTGACGGACTTGTCCGTCGGGATATCCGCTTTCCATAGGTGCCACCCGTCGTAATCGACGAGACGCACATCGTCGCCCAGCAGCTTTGCAACCTCTTCCGTTTCGAGCCAAGGATTGCGATGCCCGTCGTCAAGCGTTGCATTGACCTGCTTGCCCGTATCGCTTGTTCCTGCCGGAGACGTTCGATACCACACGTTGCACAGCCCGTTTAGATCACCGATCGCAATAGGGGTTTCAACGGCAACAAGTTTCGCTGCGCCATCCTTGGCACACTCAAGGTCGTCGGTGATGGTCAACTCGTCGACCCAGGTGCTCGACTCATTTTTGGCGTCGATGGTATAGGAGAAGGCGCCCTGCGTATTGGCCCGTGCTTTGGCTCGGTTTTTTCCGTCGCCGTTGGCAACGAGTTTGCTTACGACTGGCTGTGCAATCTCTTGGCGCTTATCGACGCTTCCCCCGATCTCGATGGGGGTATCCTTCATGGCTACGGTTTGAACTTCTCCCGTGGCTTTTACTTCAAACGTTATATCTTCGGCGAGGTCGTAGGTACGCGGAGACATCGTTTCGCGCAGGGTGTAGGTGCCGGGTGAAAGGTGCTCAATGTGGTGCGGTTTGCCGGATGAAGTCCAAGAATCGATTTCGTTGCCATTGGAGTCGCAGAGGACAAGCTCGGCGCCTGTCACTTCCTGACCTTCGCACGCGTCGACTTTGGAGACATCGAGCTTGGTGTAGTCGTTGGAAACGTCAAGGCGCACTTCGATCACGGGCGTTTGCTGGTCAGCGTACGACAACTTCACAGTGTGTGGGGTCGGGTTGAGCAGATAACCTTCGGGCGCTTGTGTTTCGACGACCTCATAGGTGGCGGTACCGCATCCCAGCGAAAGATGGTCGACTCGCGCTTGCCCCCGTTCGTCGGTCGTAACGGTGGCGACGGTTTCGCCATCCAGGGCGACGATGCTGCCGTCGGTTCGCACGATGTCGCCGTCAGCGCGGATGTCAAACGTGGCCCCAGCGAGGGCGCGCCCATCTACGGCATCCGCCTTAATGATTTCGATGCTTCCGGTTGCGGCGTCGTCATAGAACGAGGCGACGGCGACCGGTGTCAGATTTCTGTCGGCGGGAATCGTTATCCCCAGGTCTTCTCCGCGCAGATACGGTTCCTTGGCCGATACCTCGTGCACGTAGTACGTTCCGGGATTAAGTGATTCGGGCAGCGTGACGGCGCCGGCTGTATCGGTTGTGAAGGTATTCATTATATTGTGGGCCGGATACCAACATGTTTGCGAGACGGGCTCGTGGTGGCTATCGAGCAGCTGGAACGTAAAGCCGGCAAGTGGTACGGTGCCGCCGGTCTGAGCATCGCGCTTTACGATTTGAAGGTGTGTCGATAGGGCATGGTTGTCAATGATGTACTGAAGCTCGGCGCCGTCTGCGGTCTGCTCTGCTGTGATGGTCCATTCACCTGCCTGCTTAAATCCTTCAGGGACCGTTTCTGCAACCTCGCGAACGGTGTAGCCCGCGCGGTCGTAGGGAATGGCACCGTGAGCGCCGGCGGGTCGCTTGCCTGCGCCAAACCATGCTTCGGGCTGGTCTTTTGTGGAGGCAAAGCCGTAAACGTTTGTGGTCAACGTGCCGACGACTTGTTGTGAGCTATTGCTGACAACTTCAAAGACGACGCCTCCCGCCGGCTGCTCAAGGCCGGACTCATCGTTATCGCCATAGTCCTTAAACTTCGAGATTTCAAGGTCAAAGGCGATGGGGATGTTGGGAATACGGCTTTCGAGCTCAACGATGCCCGTATCTCCGAGTTGCTCGCACCGACGGTGTAGCTCCAACAGTCGTTTGAAATCAGGTAGCCCTCGGGCGCTTTCGATTCGTAGATGGTAAAGGTGCCCAGAGGAACGTCATTGAGGATCGCCCATCCGTTTTCGTCGGTCGTAAGGGTGCGAGTCCAGCCGGGAGTTGATTGCGAGACGCAGGTGAATTCAGCGCCCGCAAGCGACGCTCCAACCTGGGCGCCGGCATCCGTGGCGGCATCGATTTTTACAATACGCAAAGTGATGGTGCCGGGCTGCTCATCGATGGTGACATGCCCGCCACTGTCCGAGGTGTTGAAGGCTATGCGGTCGCTGCGGGGGATATAGCCTGCCGGGGCTTTGGTTTCGACCAGGTAATATGCCGTATTGGGCAAAAGCGTTGCTTGTGCACGCCCGTTTTCGTCCGTCTGGATAGTGCCGACACGTGCATCGCCCGCACTTTCAAAGATATCGAAGGTTGCGCCACCGAGTCTGTAGGTGTCGTTGCCGGCGGTGATGTCAGCCTGGGACGATTGTTTTTGGAAAGATACGGAGACGGCGGGCAGAACATAGAGCATGTCCTGGTGTCGGCCCTCGCCCGAGACCGGGCCGTGATAACGCCTGGCTCGATGTGGGGCTGCCTTAATGGATCCGGACTTAGCGCTGTCGTAGAGCCAACGTGCAGCCGCTACGGCCTCGGCGTTTTCGTAAAACCTACCACTCCTGGCAACTCCCTTGCTATTTGTATACGAATAGGTGCCGTCGGGGTGCGTGGTTCCCTTGAGCATCCACACGGCAATCTGGGTGGCGGCACGGGCGAGATCGGGCGACAGGTTGTGGCCGCCAAAGGATGTATTGGAGGGGTATCCGTGACAGACGATGGCGGCAAATTCGTCATCGAGCCATGTCCAGCCCTGGTTATATGTACGCCATGGCCCTCCCGGCTTGCTGGGGCCGGGGCAGTCTTGATTCATGCAGTACGAAATTGAAGTGTCCTGTGCCTCGTATTTACCGACACCGAAGGGACCGCAGCCGTCGCTTATGGTGCGGAAATTAAGAGTGTCACTCCCATCGACGGCGAGTGCGGCCCCTGGTGCCAGGCAGCCGATCAGAAAAAAGAGGAGCAGGAGCAGCGGACCTGTTGCGATTGCGCTGTGGACAGAGTGCGTGGGTGCGTTGGACATGGCTGCTCCTTATCCCTCGTGCGCCGCACGGGGAGGTTGCGACGCGTAGGATGAGGCTACCCCCGAGGTTCATGCGGGTAAGTACCGGAGCCTGACCAAAAGCTTGCCCAATTCCTGACAAATTGAGCTCAAATACAACAATCAGGCAAAAGCGCAGGTAGAAGATAAGGAGAACAGGAGGCCAAAGGTCCTCGTCTCCACAATTGATGCGATTTTCAAACGAATCTCCACAGCTAAAACAAGCATCGCCACCCTTGTATCGAACAAGACAACCGCGTTATACTAGCCAACACACAAGCGGGCATCGCCAAGTGGTAAGGCATCAGCTTCCCAAGCTGACACTCGCGGGTTCGAGTCCCGTTGCCCGCTCCAGAAAAAGTAAAAGCACGACACCGTTCCGGTGCCGTGCTTTTTTCAATAAAGCGCCGGGACTCGAACCCGCCAGGGTGCGAGCGTAAAACAAACGCGAAGCGTTTGTAGCGAGCAGGCGAAGGCGCCGGCAGGCGCCTGAAGCCGGTGCGGATTTGCGAAGCAAATACGCGGACGTCCCGTTGCCCGCTCCATCGAGCGCGGGAGACTTTGGGGCGGCCAATTCAACAAAGTCTTCCCCATCGTCTCCGTGAATCCGAGGAGATCGACCGCAGCCGGTGCGGATTTGCGAAGCAAATACGCGGACGTCCCGTTGCCCGCTCCAATTCCAAAATGTTAGGTTAATGCCTGCTGCCCATACTTGCACCTGCGCACGGTACAATGGTTGGGTTACGACCAACGTGCCAATAACCAAAAAGGAGCCGCTATGATCGATCGCTATACCCGCCCGGAGATGGGACACATCTTCTCCCTCGAGAACAAGTACGCCATTTGGCAGGAGATCGAGGTCCTGGCCTGTGAGGCCCAGGCGGAGCTCGGCAAGATCGGCATTTCTAAAGACGAAGCCAGTGGATCCGCGACCATGCCAACTTTGAGAAGGCAAAGGTCGACGAGATCGAGGAGGTCACGCGCCACGACGTCATCGCCTTCCTGACCAACATGAAGGAGTACATCGACGCCGATGTTCCCGAGGGCGACCCCAAGCCCAGCCGCTGGGTTCACTATGGCATGACCAGCTCCGATCTGGGCGACACGGCTCTGTGCTACCAGCTCACCCAGGCCTGCGACCTGATCATCGAGGACGTCAAGAAGCTCGGCGAGATTTGCAAGCGTCGCGCCTTTGAGGAGCGCAACACGCTCTGTGCCGGCCGCACTCATGGCATCCACGCCGAGCCGATGACCTTCGGCATGAAGTTCGGCTCTTGGGCTGGGAACTCAAGCGCGATCTGGATCGTCTTGAGGACGCCCGCAAGAATGTTGCCTTCGGTGCCATCTCGGGCGCTGTTGGCACGTACAGCTCCATCGAACCGTTTGTCGAGGAGTATGTCTGCGAGCACCTGGGTCTGGTTCACGACCCGCTGTCCACGCAGGTTATCAGCCGCGACCATCACGCCTATCTCGCCGGCGTTCTCGCCACCACCGCGGCCACCTGCGAGCGCATCGCTACCGAGGTTCGCAATCTGCAGAAGACCGATACCCTCGAGGCCGAGGAGCCGTTCCGCAAGGGTCAAAAGGGCAGCTCCGCCATGCCGCACAAGCGCAACCCGATCACCATGGAGAAGGTCTGCGGTCTGTCGCGCGTCGTGAAGTCCAACGCCCAGGTTGCCTTCGATAACGTCGCCCTGTGGCACGAGCGTGACATTTCGCACTCCTCTGCCGAGCGTGTCGCCCAGGCCGACAGCTTCATCGCCCTCGACCACATGTTCCAGTGCCTCATCCGCGTTATCGACGGCCTGCAGCTGTACCCTGCCCGCATGATGGCCAACCTCAATAAGACCCGCGGCCTCATCTTCTCCTCCAAGGTGCTGCTGGCCCTCGTCGACACGGGCATCACCCGCGAGGACGCGTACGCCATTGTGCAGGAGAACGCCATGGCAACCTGGCGCGAGGTGCAGGATTGTGTCTCCGGCCCCACCTTTAAGGAGCGTCTCGAGGCCGACCCGCGCTGCACCGTCAGTCAGGAGAAGCTCGACGAGATCTTTGATCCGTGGGACTTCCTCACCCGTATCGACACGGTCTTTGATCGTCTGGAGCAGCTGAGCTTCGAGTAGGTTCGGGCATAACGTTAGCTTTTTAGGGCGCTTTGCTGGTAATGTGTGTTGCCGGCAAAGCGCCTCGTTGCATTTAGGGAAAGACGGGGATAATAGTCGTCTCGAATAACATTCTGAGAGGGGATCGCATGATTTCGTTTGATTACAAGCCGCAGGGTGTATGCTCTCGCAATATTCACCTTGACCTTTCCGATGACGGCAGCAAGGTGCTGGGCGTTGAGTTTACCGGCGGCTGCGATGGCAACCTCAAGGCCATCTCCAAACTGGTCGAGGGCGCTCCTGCTGACCGTGTGATCGAGGTTCTTGCCGGCAATACCTGCGGCATGAAGAAGACCTCTTGCGCCGATCAGCTTACGCGCGCTATCGAGGCCGCTCGCGCCGAGATCGCCTAATGGGTATCGCCGACCACATCAAGAACGGAATATCGCGTCGCGGCTTTGTGCTCGGTGGAGCTGCCGCGGGCGCTGCCACGGTGCTTGCCGGATGTTCGAAAAAAACAGGCACCAGTGATGATGCCGCTGGCGAGCCGCAGGTTATCAAGGACGATTCGAAGATTGTCTCGATCACTGATGAGTACGAGGCAGTTGACATCGATCTTGAGCCGGCGGCATCGTGGACGCTGCCGCTGGGCACGTTGCTGTACTACTGCGATGGTGACTATGCTGCGGCAATGATGGCGCCCGCATCGGCACTGCACGCCAACACACTCGGTGTGCTCAACCTGGGCGATGGCTCGCTTACCACATTAATTGAGAATCCTATCGAGGGCACGGGATATGCTTTTTACGATGTCCGTGCCGGCGACGGCGTGTTTGCGTGGGTTGAGATGAACTTTGCCAGTTCATCGTGGAAGCTCTACGCTCAAAATCTGTCGGGCGCTTCGCTCTCTGGCGACGTGGTTGAGCTCGATCGAGGTGGCAAGGACTACGATCCGCCACTGTTTACGACGTTCGGGTCATCAGCCATCTGGTATAAAATGCCTTCGGCAGGCGGCAATAAAACGAGTAGTGATTCGTTTTGCTATCGTCGCTCGCTTGATGAATCCAAGGCCGAGACAATTTGGAAATCGACGGGCCGCTTTGCGTCGGCCCCGCGCGTGAGCGACGGCATTTTGACCATCTCGCCGCGTGTCCGCAACGACGAGGGCGTCTACTACGGCATAACGGCAATCGATCTGACCGATGGCAACAACACCAAACGTGCCCAGCTAGTCCTTCCCTCGTCAGTCTCGCCTTTCGAGGCCGTATATATGGGCGATACCTTCGTGTTTTCTATCGAGGCGACCTATAGTGGCGTGGGCACCTGGGCAACATGGGCACGTATATCGGTAATGAGGGAGGGCCATACCTCTTCCTGTCCCGCGAGCCGCTCGCATGTGCTGCCGGCAAGAAGAATAAATATCTCGTTAAGGTACAGGCATCGCATTTTCTCATCGACACCTCTGCCAAGACCTATGGCTCGCTACTGTCGCCCGACCGCGCTTTGGAATATGGCGATTATCCAGCTACGGCGGGAAAATCGGACTCATTTCTTACGTACGCCACGGTGCGCAACAGCCAGGGTATACCCGAGACGGTCACCGCACGCCTATTCTCTCTTTAAGCTTAGAGGGGTTAAAAAGGCGCCAACAGGGGAATAAACGCGTTGTAATTGTGAGTACCGCCCGCCGAGCTGCCGCGTCATAGTGGCATCCGGCGGGCTCAGGTGCGTTAAAATGGGCTTGTTCTTAGCTGATTGAGACAGGGGGGCCGTGTTATGGCTTCAGATGCAAAAAAGATTCTGCTGGTCGAGGATGAGAAGGCAATCCGTGACGCCGTCGCTGCCTATCTCGAGCGCGAAGGCTACTGGGTTGTGGGTGTCGGCGACGGCCAGTCCGCGATCGAGGAGTTCGAGAAGCATCAGTTTGACCTGGTCGTGCTCGACCTTATGCTCCCCAAGATCCCCGGCGAGCGCGTTTGCCGCACCATTCGCGATACCTCGGATGTCCCCATCATCATGCTGACTGCCAAGGGCGAGATCGAGGACCGTATTATCGGTCTTGAGCTCGGCGCCGACGACTATCTGATTAAGCCGTTCTCGCCGCGCGAGCTTGTCGCGCGCGTTCGCGCTCTGTTCCGCCGTGCCCATCAGGCCGACGAGCCAGCCGTCGAGGTACTCGACTTCGGCGATCTGGTCATCGATATCTCGGGCCACAAGATTTTGGTCGAGGGCAAGGAAGTCGACCTGACGGCTTCCGAGTTTAAGCTGCTCACCACGCTTGCCCGTCACCCCGGTCGCGTCTACAACCGCATGGAGCTGGTCGAGAAGGTGCTCGGCTACGACTTTGAGGGCTATGAGCGCACCATCGATAGCCACGTGAAGAACCTTCGCGCCAAGCTGGGCGATGATCCCAAGAAGCCCAAGTGGCTCTACACCGTCCACGGTGTCGGCTATCGCTTCGAGGCTCCGGCCAAGACCGATAAGTCGGACGAGAAATAGGGAAATCACATATGACACCTGCGCGCTTTGAAATCGGACAAAAGCACAAGCAGGAGAGCGAGGCGGGTTCCAAGGCTAGTTGGAACACGCCTCGCTCCGATTCACGGCCAACGATGAGCTATCCCTCGCGCATGGCACTTGCTTTTGCTCTGACATCGCTCATGACGGTATTGGTGCTGGTGGGCGTGGTCTCTGTTGTGTGGGGCACGGTCTTTTCGGATTACACGCGCTCCAATATCGTCGAAATCGCAAATTCCGCTGCCGAAAAGCTTGCGACGTCGTATGAGGAAAACGGCAATTGGACTGCGGGCGAGCTACGTACGGTCGCGACATCAAGTTTGGTGTCCGACGACCTGAGTATGCAGGTCGTCAACAAGAAAGGCGTTGTCGTTTATGACGACTCATGGCCTTCGGCAAGCGCGACCGCCGATGTGCGCGAGAACGAATCGCCGTCGAGCAGCTCGAGCGGGAAAAAAGCATCGCATAGTCCGGTCTCGTCGGCTCCCACCGGCTCCGATAGCGTTGCAAACGTCGAAATCATAACGTCTTCCGGCGAGCATGTCGGACAAGTAAAGCTGTGGGCCATCGGCTCCGATGCCTTGCTCACCAAGGCAGATTCTGCGTTTAGGGAGAAGACCTTTAACGCCATGGCCCTTGCTGCGGTTGTTGCAGTTTGCATTTCGGTCGTTATCGGATCACTCGTGTCGCGCATGCTCACCAAGCCGATTCACCGTATTACCAGCACGGCCAAGCAAATTCGCGATGGCGATCTGTCTGCTCGTACGGGCTTGCGCGGCGATGACGAGATCGATCAACTGGGCGAGACATTCGATGAGATGGCCACATCGCTCGAGAAGGATATGAAACACGAGAAACGTTTGACCTCGGACGTGGCTCACGAACTTCGCACTCCGCTTATGGCCATGCTCGCAACGGTCGAGGCCATGCAGGATGGCGTATATCCTACCGACGATGAGCACTTGGAGACTGTTGCTTCCGAGACGCGTCGCCTGGCTCGTCTGGTGCAGCAGATGCTCGACCTGTCGCGCATGGAAAACAGCACGGCTCCGCTCAACCTTGAGCCGGTGGACATGGTTCCTTTCGTGCGTTCCATCGTCAATGCCCAGGAGCGCCTGTTTGTCGACCGCGATCTGCGCTTGCGCTTTGCTGACGAGACCCAAGGTCACGACGATGTCGTCGAAGCCGATCCCGACATGATCACACAATGCGTCATCAATCTCATGAGCAACGCCATGCGCTACACCCCCGAGGGCGGTTGGGTCGTGGTGTCGGTGCTCAGTGACCGCAAACACGTCAGCATCGCCGTTTCTGATACCGGCATCGGTATTGCCAAGGATGACTTGTCGCGCATCTTCGGCCGTTTTTGGCGCGCCGATGCCAGCCGTGCCCGTGAGGCGGGCGGTCTGGGCGTGGGCCTCGCCGTGACTAAACAGATCGTCGAGCGCCATCACGGCTACATATCCGTGGAGTCGGAGCTTGGAAAGGGTACGACTTTTACGATTCATCTGCCTCGCGAGCACACGGCGGACGCGGCATCTACTACAATGGAGCACTAGCTTTTCGCTATTCGGTGAAGGAGGGGTTTCGTCCCTGCCGCTCCGAGTTTGCGAAAACGTGCGGGAAAGAACCCGCATTACTGTCGTATTTTGGTAAGGAGTGACTCACGTGACAACGATGGAGCGTCGTCCGGATTCCCGTGGCAAGGTTCGTGATATCTACGATGCCGGTGAAAACCTGCTGATGGTCGCCACCGACCGCATTTCTGCGTTCGACTTCATTCTTCCCGACGAGATTCCGTTTAAGGGAGAGGTGCTCAACCGCATCTCGGCATTCTGGTTCGATAAGTTTGCCGACATCGTTCCCAACCACCTCGTTTCCATCGACCCGGCGGATTTCCCTGAGGAGTTTGCTGAGTATCGTGACTACCTCGCCGGCCGCGCCATGCTGGTTAAGAAGGCCCAGACGATTCCTATCGAGTGCATCGTCCGCGGCTATCTGACCGGTTCGGGCAAGAAGACCTACGACGAGAACGGCACCGTCTGCGGCATCCAGCTGCCTGAGGGCCTGACCGAGGCTTCCAAGCTTCCCGAGCCGCTGTTTACGCCGTCCACGAAGGCCGAGATCGGTGACCACGACGAGAACATCTCGTTCGAGCGTTGCTGCGAGATCGTGGGCGAGGACATCGCCACGCAGATTCGCGACCTTTCCCTCAAGATCTACAAGCTGCCGCCGAGTATGCAGCGACCCGTGGCATCATCATTGCCGACACCAAGTTCGAGTTCGGTGTCATCGATGGCAAGGTTACGCTGATCGACGAGTGCCTCACGCCCGACTCCAGCCGTTTCTGGCCTGCCGCCAGCTACGAGGAGGGCAAGATTCAGCCCAGCTACGACAAGCAATTCGTCCGCAATTGGCTCAAAGCCAACTGGGATATGACGGGGGAGACCCCGCACCTGCCCGCCGAGGTCATCGATGGCACGTCCGAGCGCTATCGCGAGCCTTCCAGATCATCACGGCTCCCAGTTCACAAGCATGAAGGAGAACGCATAAGTGAGTACCCGTAGCGCCACGAACAAGCGCACGCAATCCCACGAGGTTACCGGGGTTGCGCGCAAGTCCGCTGCATCCGCCAAGCCCGCCCGTCAGGCAGCGAGCTCTGTCCGCGTCGTGCCGGCTTCGTCTAAGGCACGCCGCAAAGAGCTCGAGAAGGGCGAGAATCTCGAGGGCCTCTCTAAAGAGGAGAAGCGCGCCCGCAAGGCTAAGCAGCGCGCCAAGGAGGACCGCATCTACACGGTGTCGAATATCCTTCTCAAGCAGGATGAGGACTACACCAAGCGCCGTCGTATCTGGTGGGCCGTGCTTACTATCGGCATGGTACTCGTCGTGGCAATTTGGGCTTCGCTCTACTTCGCTCCCGCTGGCATGGTGTCCAGCCCTGTCCAGATGGTCGGCATCGTTTTGTCCTACGTCGTCATTTTGGGTGACTTTATTTACGACTTCGTTCGTATTCGTCCCCTGCGTAACATGTACCGCACGCAGGCCGAGGGCATGTCCGAGAACAAGCTCAACGCTCTTATTGAGCGCGCGGCTGCCGAGGAGGACAAAAAGGACTCCAAGAAGAAATAGCGTTTGCATGCATACTTATCGCTAAGATATAAGGCGCGTCGTTTTTGCGGCGCGCTTTTTACTGTTCTATAGATAGATGGAGTGGCACATGATTCGAGCTGCCCTGACGGTCGAAGAAGCTCTGGAGGGCATGAAGGCCTGGAGCCCAAGATTAAAAACTATGCGCGTCTGGTTGTCCGCAAGGGCGTAAACGTCAAGCCCGGCCAGGAGGTTGTCGTTCAGTCTCCGGTCGAGTGCGCGCCTTTTGCCCGCGTGGTGGTCGCGGAGGCTTATGCCGCCGGCGCTGGCCACGTGACGGTCATTTGGGCCGATGATGCCGTGACGAGGCTCACGTACGAGCATGTCGATAAAAGCTATTTTGAGCAGACGCCCGAGTGGAAGCGCATGCAGCTGGATTCCCTGGCCCAGGATGGTGCCTGCTTTGTCTTTATCGAGGGGGCGGATCCTGCGGCCCTCAAGGCATCGATCCAGCCAAGCCGGCCGCGGCATCCAAGGCGAGGAATACGCAATGCAAAGTTTTCCGCCGTGGACTGGATTACAACATCAATCCGTGGTGCATCGCCGGCGCTCCGGTCGTGG
>ENA-OQCP01000829-OQCP01000829.1-human-gut-metagenome-genome-assembly--contig:-NODE-829-length-13076-cov-3.695498_pt1 | contig 13076 bp, 21 predicted proteins | sample MGYA00242760_ERZ504583 | MGnify/ENA primary metagenome ERZ504583 (study PRJEB26092, sample SAMD00036308) | human gut metagenome | host: Homo sapiens | study: EMG produced TPA metagenomics assembly of...
GAGAATATATCCCAATATTGCAAGCGGCAGACCTATAGTTGAACCGATATTGCAGACAGGGATAATCGTCGTTTCTGATTTTTATCGGCATATAGCCTCTGCATGCTGCGCGGCGTGCCCTGCCTCGTGGCATGCAACGCCTATGGCGGCTATAGAAGTGTTGTTATAGACTTTATCCGAAGTCTTATAACATTCGTCCTCGGGTCATAGTGATCCGTTAAGTCGCCCGCTACGCGCTCTATGCGAACATCGTTTATTCCGTAATATTTGAGTACCTGCATCGCCGCCTGCGCGCCGGTAAGGCCGCGCGAGCTGAGTCTTTTTGACTGCGAAGCGAAAGTGGTCTTTACTTTTATCTGTGCCCACAGCGCAATAAGCATCGCCGGGACAACGAGAATCAGAAAATAGTAATCATAGTAATACATCCAGCCCATAAGCCGAACCTCCTAATGGTCATTCAAAGAATGCGCCCTTTTCAATCGGATTGCCGCGCAGGAAATCCTGAGCCGGCATCGCCCGTTTTCCGGGAGCCTGAAGAACGAGTATCTCAACGGCGTTGCCGTCTCCGCAGGAGACAACAAGGCGTTTGCCGCTTTCAATTATCTCTCCCGGCTTTCCGCTGCACGCACCCGCAAGGCGCGACAAATGTATCTTTATTACCTTGCCGTCGAATTCGCCCGACGCACCCGGCCATGAATACAATCCTCTTATCTTATCATGTATATGCTGTGCGGTATCATTCCAATCTATTTTTGAAAGCTCCTTGGTAAGTATAGGAGCATATGTGCTCTTTTCGTTATCCTGCTTCACAGGATGGAGATCGCCCGCCTGAAGCGCAGATATATCTCGCGCATGACTTCCGAGCCAAGTGATGACAGCCTGTCATGGAGTTCTTCGGCGGTCTCGTTTTCGCCTATTTCAACGCTCTTTGAGATAAGCATATCTCCAGTATCAAGTCCCTCGTCCATCTGCATGGAGGTGACTCCGGTGCGCTTTTCTCCGGTGATTATAGACCATTGAATGGGTGCTGCGCCGCGCAGTTTCGGGAGCAGCGAGGCGTGCATATTGATGCAGCCGTACTTCGGCGCATGGATAAACTCACCGGGAAGTATCTTTCCGTAGGCGACGACTATCGCAAGGTCTGCATTGAGCGACTTAAAAAGCTCTTTTGCTTCGTCTGTTTTCAGTGTTTTCGGCTGATATACGGGGATATCATATTTAAGTGCAAGCTCTTTGACGGGCGGCGGAGTCAGAACGCCGTGGCGTCCTTTGGGCTTGTCCGGCTGAGTGAACACAGCGCAGACATCGTGTCCGTCGTCTATAAGTGCCTGAAGCACGGAACGGAAAAATCCGGAGTGCCCATAAAAACTATTCTCATAAATTCTCCTTATGCTCCATCGGGTCTGCGAGTCTCTGAGTGAACAGGATTCCGTCAAGGTGATCTATCTCATGACAGAAGCATCTCGCCTTGAGTCCCTCGCCCTTTAGAACCTGCCACTTGCCGTTTCTGTCCTGCGCCTTGACTTTCACCACCGCCGGGCGGATAGTCGTGCCGTACTCTCCGGGGATTGAAAGGCAGCCTTCGGCTTCGCGCTGTTCGCCGTCGCGGAAGATTATCTCGGGATTCACGAGTTCAATGCAGCCGTCGCCGACATCGAGGACAACTACCCTCTTGAGAATACCGACCTGCACCGCCGCAAGACCGCAGCCGTCGTTTGCATACATTGTCTCTTTCATATCGTCAATGAGCTGCGCCAGACGGTCATCAAACTTTTCGACCGTCCTGCTGTGCTTTTTAAGCATCGGATCGCCGAGCTTAACTATGTTTCTCATCGCCATTTTATTGTCCTCCTTCGATCATACGGTTATTTCGGGGTTCATGTCGGCATAGACGGAGACATCTGAGAATTTGCTGTCGCCGTAAAAATCTTTTAGTATCTCCGATATCATACTGCGAAATCCCTTTGTGTTTCTGCATTTTATTATGAGTCTGTATCTGTATTTTTTATTGACGCGCGGCACTCGCGCAGGCAGAGGTCCGAGAACGATAAGCTTTTCGTTTTTATATTCCCCTGCTGTCAGTTCTTTTATTTTGTCGAGCGTACGCTGAGAAGCAACGCGGGTTTGACTTCGTCCGCGCCGGAAAACCCGACAACGCATATATCGCAAAACGGCGGATATATCATCAAGCGTCTCATGCGTATTTCTGTATTATAGAACGCATCGTAGTCCTGCTTTGCCGCAAGCCTTATTATCTCATTTTCGGGCGTCAGTGTCTGAATAATAGCTTTTCCGGGGTGCTCTCCGCGTCCCGAGCGGCCGACGACTGAGTGAGCAGCGAAAAAGTGCGTTCAAGGCTTCTGAAATCGTCGTTATAAAGCTGCTGATCGACCGAAACGACAGCCGCAAGCGTAACATTTTCAAAGTTCAAGCCCTTTGCGACCATTTGGGTGCCGACGAGTATATCATAATCGCCTCTCGCGAAAGCATTCAGGCACTCTTCGTGAGCGAATCTCGACGAAGCGGTATCGGTATCCATACGCATAATACGCGCTCCGGGCACGGCCTTTTCAAGCTCGTCTTCTATTCTCTGCGTCCCGAACCCGGCATATCTCAGCGCGGGCTTGTGGCAGGACGGGCACTCCTGCGTAAAGCGCATGGAATATCCGCAGTAATGGCACATCAATCTGCCGTTTGCCGCATGATAGGTCATGGAAATACTGCAATTCGGACAGGTCACAACATCGCCGCACGCAGTGCACGAGACAAATGTATTATATCCGCGACGGTTTATCAGCACTATTGACTGCTTGCCGTCCGTGCGATTTTTGTTCAGTTCTTCTATAAGCTCGCGGCTCAGCTCGCGGTTTTCCGTCTGCTGTTCGTTGCGCATATCAACGGTAATGACCTGCGGAAGCACTGCTTTGCCGTATCTGTTCTTCAGCTCATAGAGAGAATACTTGCCGCTCTTCGCCGCAGCAAAAGACTCGACGCTCGGAGTAGCGGACGCGAGCAGAGTCAAGCCTTTATGCCATGCGGCACGGTATCTTGCCACGCTTTTGGCGTTATAGCGCGGAGTCTGCTCAGATTTATATGTATGCTCCTGCTCTTCGTCGATTATTATAAGTCCGATATTTTCAAGCGGTGCAAAAGCCGCAGAACGGGTGCCTATAACTATTTTTGCATCGCCGTTCTTGACGCGCTTCCACTCATCAGCTCTTTCTCCGGCGGACAGCGCACTGTGAAACACCGCAACACCGTCATTGTATCTCGAATGAAACACCGAAAGCGTCTGCGGGGTCAGCGAAATTTCCGGCACCATAACTATAACCGTCTTATTATCCGCAAGAACCGCGTCTATGAGCTTCAAATAAACTGATGTTTTGCCGCTTCCGGTAACGCCGTAAAGAAGTGCAGTCTTACCCGTACCGCCTTTATAGTCCTCGAGTAGACCGTCATAGGCTTTCTGCTGTTCGTCGGTGAGATGTATCTCGCCGCTGTCATATGCGCTTTGCACAGCATATCTGCTGACGAAGCTACGAAGCTCTTCGCGTTCAAAGCATTCGACAACGCTTTTCTTTTCGAGCGCGGATATGACCGACGGCGTATAGCCCGTGAAATAGCACAGCTCTTTGACGCTTACAGAGCCGACATCCTTCAGAACATTGACAACTTCGCTCTGTTTCTTTGTCATCGACACATCGTCCGAACCCTCGCACAGGCGCACCATACGGATGTTATTATCCCCGATGTTGCGCACAGCATCGTCGTTTGCGGCAAGAAGTCCGGCTTTAAGAAGGCGTTCCGGAATATCCGAAGAAACATCAAAGCCGAGATTTTTCAAAAAATTCTCGGGCTTGACATAGCCCGAACGCGAGAGCAGATAGTCATAGACCTGCTTCTCATCGGAGTCGAGCGAAGCAATAACACTCTCATCAACGCCCGGAACAGCGCAGAACGAACGTATTATTTTATGGTTTATCCCGGCGGGCAGCATAGCCTTGACCGCTTCATAGTATGTACAAAAAGTCTGCTCGGATATCCACCGGGCAAGCGACATCATCTCATTACTAAGAAGCGGCGCTTCATCGAGCACCGCTGAGATAGACTTTATTCTTTTTCCTTGAGTCGAATCGGTCAGCCGCGTGATAATTCCTATGCGCTTCTGTTGCCGACGCCGAACGGTACGGCAACGCGGCAGCCGACGAGAGCTTTGCCCTCGAGCTGCTGCGGTATGCTGTAATCATAGTCCTTATCGAACGTACAGTTGACGTTCTCGACGGCGACCTGTGCGTACATTTGAGTCACACTCCGTGAAAAAGCGTCAGATGTTGCGGATCTCTTCCGGCTCGATAATGATATATTTGCCGCTGAGGATCTCATCGATAGCCATGGAAACGGGCTTCTCGGTAAGGATTATCTGCTTCTCCTCGGCATCTTCGGAGATAGCGCGTGCTCTCTTTGCGGTTGCCGTAACAAGAGAATAACGGCTCAGGTGATTTTTAAGAACGCCTCTGAGATCAGGATTAAACATTGTTGATTACCTCACTTATAATGTTTTTGCAGCGGAAGTTTTCTGCTTTTCCGCATCAAGAATAGTGCATATATCACTCACGGCATATGAAACTATGTCGTTGATGACTATGTAGTCATATTCAACGGCGCGCTTTATCTCGTCAACTGCGATGGTAAGGCGGCGCTGGATATCCTCCTCGTCCTCACTCTCGCGCAGCGAAGTCTCTCTTCGAGCGCTGCCATTGACGGAGGCATAAGGAAGATGCTGACGGCTTCGGGATAGAGCTTACGGATTTTCTCCGCACCCTGAACCTCGATTTTGAGGAACACGGTTCTGCCCTGGGCAAGAAGTTCGTCAACGGGAGCTTTGGGAGTTCCGTAATAATTTATGCCGTACTGCGCATATTCAAGAACCTGTCCCTCATCTATCTTGCGCATGAAATAATCCTTGTCAACGAAATAATAATGTATTCCGTCAACCTCCCACTCGCGTTTTTTGCGCGTCGTCATGGAAGTGGACACTTTGATATTCATGTCGCGCTTGGTAAGCTCGGTCAGAATGGTATCCTTGCCGGAACCCGACGGGCCGGAAAGAATGACCAGAAGACCGTTGTTGTTATTATTCATCGCTTTCTTCCTCCTCAATATCAAGCTCATCGCCGTCATTGTTGAGGCGGTTTGCTACTGTCTCGCTCTGCAGATAAGTAAGAATAACATGGTCGCTGTCGGTTATTATGACAGCGCGTGTGCGTCTGCCGTGGGTCGCATCGATAAGTGTTCCCCTCTCCTTGCAGTCCTGAATTATCCTCTTTATCGGGCTGATTCGGGGCTGACTATAGCCACAAGACGATTAGCGTTGACCATATTGCCAAAGCCAATGTTTATCAGCTTCATTATGATAATACCTCCGCAGTTATTCGATATTCTGTATCTGTTCTCTGATCTTCTCGATCTCAGCCTTGACATCGACAACGCAGCGCGCTATCTCGATATCCTGAGCCTTTGAACCGATAGTGTTTATCTCTCTGTTTATCTCCTGAACGAGGAAATCCATCTTTCTGCCGATGCGCCGCCATCCTCTTCAAAGAGCTTTTTAAACTGATCAATATGACTGCGCAGACGAACCGTCTCCTCCGCCACAGCGACCTTGTCGGCATATATCGCCGCCTCGGTCAGCAGGCGCTGCTCGTCCACATGGACATCGCCGAGAACCTCGCGCATTCTCGTGAGGAGCTTTTCGTTATATTCTTTTACGGTCTGCGGAGAACGTTCTTCGATAAACGCGACCTTGTCGATTATGAAATCAAGGCGCGAAGTAACATCGTCCTTGAGCTTTCCGCCCTCGACTGCGCGCATAGCGATAAATCTTTCGAGTGCTTCTGCCGCAACACTGAGAACATCGGCACAAATCTTTTCTTCATCTTCGGGCTCTTTCGAGACGGTGAAGATATCATTCACTCTTGCAAGGTCTGATACTTTTATATCATTCTCAATCCCGCAGGTCTCGGAAAGTTCTTTGTAAGCCGCGAGATAGCCTTTTGCGAGCGCACTGTTGAGCTTGACGACAGCCGATTCTTCGCCCGCCGTGTCTATCTGGACATAACACTCGACCTTGCCTCTTGATATTTTTCCCTGGAAAAAGCTCTTGAGCTTTTCATCAAGGAAGCCGAAATTTCTGGGTACACGCGATGAAAATTCAAAGTATCTGTGATTTACGCTCTTGAGCTCAAGAGTTATATCCATTCCGTCGAACGAGCCTGTTGCCCGTCCGTATCCGGTCATGCTTTTTATCATCGGAAGGACTCCTTTTCGTCGGTCTTTTAAATCATTTTATTTTATCAGTTTAAGCATACATTTGTCAATATGTGAGGCGCATAAAAAGGGTTATTTAGTGCAGTGACCGCAGCTACCCGTAAGAGCGGACGGTATATCGGACTCATAAAAGCCGTTTTTCTCTTCAAACCGAGAGTTATAAACGGTTCTTTTTCAACTCTGCCGACATTCGCTCGCGCCATATAAGCATTGCGATTTGCGGCAAAATTCAGCGCGCTGCGTACAAGCCCCTCTGCAACGAGCCTGTCCCCGTCACGTTTTCACGCTCAGGATTTCAGCATAGGTTCCGCCGAGCGAGAATATGCATTCGCCGATATTCTCCCCGTTTTCTTCTGCGCGGTATCCGTGAGTTTTGTCATCTATATCAAACGGCTTGAATTCAAGCATTTTTTCTTCTTTTCTCCTTTTTGTTCGACTTTGCGCCGGCAGCCGAAAGTATATGCGAAACCTCCTGCGGGGTCAGCTCGCGCCACTTGCCCTGGGGAAGCATGCCGAGCTTGACACCGGCTATCGCGGTTCTCTTAAGGCGTGCGACCTCGATTCCGAGCTCCTCGCACATTCTTCTTATCTGCCTGTTTCTGCCCTCGAAAAGCACTATTTCTATAACCGCTCTGTCGTCGCGCTTTTCGAGCACCGTCACCTGCGCCGGAGCGGTCATTCTGCCGTCGATCATCATTCCGTCGCTCATAGCAGCTATCTGCTCGTCGGATATGTCCGGTCTTATGGTAACTCTGTAGACTTTCGCGACGTGCTTTGACGGGTGCATTACGGCGTTTGCAAATTCTCCGTCATTAGTCAGCAAAAGCAAGCCCTCGGAGTTTCTGTCGAGCCTGCCTATCGGATAAACTCTCTCGCCTACATTTTCGACAAGCGACGCCACACATCTGCGCCCGAGCTCATCGCTCATAGTTGTGACAAAGCCGCGAGGCTTGTGAAGCATAATATATTTTGCAACCGTTTTATTTTCTATTTTTTTGCCGTTGAGCGTTATTATATCGCGCTTCGGATCTACAGAGTCACCTATCTTTGCAACAACGCCGTTGACTTTAACAGCGCCTTTTTCGATAAGCTCCTCCGATTTTCTTCGCGACGCAACACCGCATTCGGACATATATTTCTGAAGTCTTATTCTGTCATCTGACAAATGATTCACATCCAATTTCTGAGAATGTTCTTTATTTTTTCAATAAACTTTTTTATTCGGCTTTTTTCTTTTTGAGGCTCTTTCGGAACAATCTTTTGCACCTGAACCGCACCAGCCGTCAGAATCTCCGCCCGGTCAACTACATTTCCGTCTATTATAAGTTCGACCGAGCCAACCACCGTATTTTCTTCTATCGGTGCATATTCAAACTTTTTCAGGCTTATTTTCTGCTCTGTCCGCACCGATTCGCCTTTTCGCGAGATATACTGGAGCGGTCTTGATAGCTTCAGCGGCACGGTTTCGCTTTCCCCGCCCGCGATTTTTAATGAAACTGCGGACATGTCAGTATCCGCTTCATGCCGCTCAACAACCGAAAATCCGTATTCGAGCATTTTTGAATGGTCATTCCAGTCGTCGGGCGCATTGAGCGTCACAGCAACAAGCGTAACTCCGTCACGCCGCGCCGCAGAAACAAGGCACCGTCCGCTCTTTTTGTAAAACCGGTTTTTATTCCGACTGCGTCATCGTATATACGAAGCAGACGGTTGTGGTTCGTAAGCGTGCGGCGATACGGCGGATTGCCGTAGCACACGACGGCACTTTTTTGCGAACAAACGGCGGCAAATTCAGGATTTTTGATAGCTGTGCATCCGAGCATAGCCATATCATATGCCGTCGAATAGTGTTCCTTTGAATCAAGCCCGGACGGAGTCTCAAAATGCGTATCATTCATGCCGATTTCCGCGGCGCGCTTGTTCATCATCGAGACAAAACTTTCAACATTGCCGCCGAGCGTTATTGCAGTAACATTCGCGGCATCGTTGCCGGATTGCAGGAGCATTCCGTAGACAAGCCCCTCAAGTAACTGTGTCTCCCGGAAGAAGCCCCATCGAAGTGCCCTCGACGTTTAGCATATCAGCGCTGACAGTTATCTTCCTCTGCGGGGTCAGCGCTTCTATTGCGAGAAGCGAGGTCATTATCTTCGTTGTGCTCGCCATGGAGCGCCTGTCATGCTCATTCTTGCCGTAGATAAGCTCGCCCGTCTCGGCGACCATAAGAGCCGCGCACGAAGCCGAAACATCCGGCTGAGCAAATACCGTCAGCCCGGACAATACAAAACAGACCACCGTAAAAACAGCAGTCACAAAAGCAACCGGTCTTAAATTCACCAAACACACCGCCATTCATCATCCGTTACTGATAATGAATATGCGGTGTGCAGGAAAAAAATCAATATAATCCTTCGAGGTTCTCCTCGGTCTTCTTGCCCTTGCCGTCAACGAACTTGTTGACAACATCTGTGACACTGTTGACAACATCGGGAATCATGCCGATGGTTCTCTCGATAGAGCCTTCCTCGGTCGAGATATGTTTGATGCTGACCTCGCCGTTGTTGACAACGATAAGGCGATGGGAGTATGGTGATGCCTGCTCCGCCGCCGCCGCCGAAGAGCTCGGCGTTTGACTTCGACGGGAAGTCCGAGCCGCCCGACGCAAAGCCATAGGAGACCTTAGAGACGGGAATAATCTTTATGCCGTCGCCCAGATCCATGGGATCGCCGATGATCGTGCTGACATCAACAAGATCCTTTATCTTTTCGATTGAAGTTCCGAGAATTCCGGATGCTGACTGTTCTTTCATTTTAAAGTCCGCCTTTCATTGGGATTTCAAACAGATTTATTTTTCTTTTTACTGCCCTTGAGCAGCTTCAAAAGCACCTTGAACAAAAGCCTGAACGCAAGAACAACTACCGCGTTCGTAAGCTTTATAGGTCTGACGGAGAGCGAGAGCGCAAACTGAGCTTTATTCTCCTGCGAGATAAAGTCGGGAACAACATTCACCTCATATTTTTTGACCTTCATATTTGAGCATATAAAGCCCATTGAAGGATAGACTGCCGAACAAACTTTGCCGTATTTTATGGCATTCTGAGCCGCATCGTCTCCGGAGCTGACTTTCAAAAGGAGCTTCAGATTTTCTATGACAAAGGCTCTGTATATGCTGCCCATAAAGCCGCCGAGCTGAGCCGCCGCGGTCTGAATGAGTTCTACCGTTGCGCCGAAGCCCTGGTTCTCATAGAACTCTTTGAAGATGTTTTTCTTGGGTTCGGAGGGTTTGTCCTCCTCTTTCTTTTCTTCCTCGGGCTTTTTCTTTTTCTTCTTCTCTTCCTTTTTCGCCTTTTTGGCTGCCTTCTTTGCCTTTTGCTCCTCCGTCTGCGGGAAGATATGCGTCTTTATAAAGAGCCACTGCACATCGAGAGAAAACGAATCGGCATATTCGGCAGTTACACTGACTTTTATCGAAAACAGGATAACTATAAGCGCGATAATGCCCAATATTATGTAAAGAGCTGTCAAACTAACACCTCCTGATTATTCATACATATTTTCAAGCTCGCCTGCATCGACATCGAACTCGTCAAAATCAAAGTCCTCGTCATCTTCTTCAGGTTCAGGTTGAACGGGCTGTGCAGTGCTGTCCTCCGCTGGGACTTCAAAAGTTTTAGTCTCTTCCTTTTCCGGCTCCTGCTCTTTCTCTTCGCGCTCTGGAAGCTCCGGCAGTTCAGAGAGAGATTCGATGCAGAAGCATTTGAGAAACTCCGGGGTGGTACCGTAAAGCAGCGGTCTGCCAGGAAGATCGAGCCTGCCTTTTTCTTCGACCAGACCCTTTTGACAGAGCGTCGATATAACTCCGGAGCAATCCACTCCGCGAACCTGCTCGATATATGCCTTGGTGACGGCTGATTATACGCCACTACCGCGAGCACCTCGAACGCTGCCAACGAAAGCGGGACATTGCGCTTCATATCGAGCACGCTTCTTATGTTCTCGGCATATTCCTGCCTTGTGCAAAGCTGATATCTTTCGCCGAGCTTCAAAAGGCATACACCGCTCTCACGCTCGTCGAGCTGTTCGGCGCAGGAGCGCAGCACGGTTTCGGCATCCTCTATCTCTATATCGAGAGCCTGAGCTATTTTAGCCGTTTCTACCGGCTCGCCCGCCGCAAAAAGTATAGCCTCCGCCGCGGCGCGCATTTGATTGAATGTCAAGCTGATTCTCCCCTCAAAATCTCATCGTCTGTCAGTTATCAAAGTGACCTCGGCATCGCCGCCGTCACCGTTTATCTCAACCTTTTTCGACTTGACGAGCGCAAGCATCGCCATAAAGGTTGCGACCATCTCCGAGCGCGAAGTTGAACGCTCAAAGAAAGATATGAATTTCTGTTTTTTGTTCCTGCCGAGCTTTCTGAGTATGTAAGAAAATCTCGACGAGACGGAAACTATCTTTTTTGCGATTATTCCTGAAAAAGCTTCAACAGGCGGCGGCAATTTGCGCTTGCCCTTTCCGACTGCCGCCATATAAGCTTTGTAAAGCTCGGACGCTCATGAAGCCTCGTATATGTCATATCGACATCGATTTCCTGCGGTTCGCGCGAAAAGAAGTTGAAGCCGTTCGCCTGCTCCGCAAGCTTGCCCGCCATAAGCTGGCAGTCGCGGTACTCCGTGAGCTCGCCGCGGAGCTCTTCTGCGAGCCTGTCCGCCTCCTCATGGACGGGAAGAAGCGATACAGTCTTAATATACACCAAACGCGCCGCCATTTCAAGGAATTCGCTCGTGACCTCGAGATTTTCTTCTTTAAGTTTTTTCATATAATCAAGATACTGATTGATGAGATCCATTATCGGCACATCTTCGATCCTGACCTTATGCTTGCTGATGAGGTGCAGAAGGAGATCCATCGGACCCTCAAAAGATTCAATTTTATAAGAAAGAGTCTCCATAAAAACCTCACATCGCGGATAAAACTATCTGCATGAACATGTCGCCGTATTCGCCGAACGGCTTTGAAACGAGCCATGATATACCGTAGAGCACTTTATCGGTAAGCCAAGACAGCGGAGTCGAGAGCCAGCCGAGAGCGAGCAGAACAAACACCACTATTATGATATAGCGCTCATACTTCATTATCTGATAGTAGATTTTATTGGGTATAAGCAGCCCGACTATACGCGAGCCGTCAAGCGGCGGAATCGGAATAAGGTTGAAAACCGCAAGGCTGATATTTATCATCGCGGCGTAGAAGAAGAACAGAAACGCTACCCTTGCGACGATGGAATCGTTTGTCTTGCAATAAATAACAAACGAGATGTTCGACAGCAAAATAAAGATAACGGACATTATCAGATTTGAAGCCGGGCCTGCGGCGGCAGTCAGCGCCATGCCCGCTTTCGGGTTCTTGAAGTTACGCGGATTCACGGGCACGGCCTTTGCATAGCCGAAGCGACAAGCAATATCATCACGGCGCCCATTATATCGATATGCGCCAAGGGATTGAGGGTCAGTCGCCCGCTGAGCCTCGGGTATCATCGCCGAGCTTTGTTGCGACAAGCGCATGGGCATACTCATGTATCGGCAAAGTACAAAATACGACAAACACACTCGCACACAGCCCTATGAGCGTGTCTATTGAAAATCCGTTTCTCAAAAGAGAGCGTATCATTGGTCAAAATCCTTCCGCTTCAGAATATGTCTGCAAAGACTGCGCGCTGAAGTCCGAATATGTCCGTTACTATTTTTACCCGCATCGCATACGGCATGAGCATATCTGCAATTTCAAGCGTCTGCGACGGGTCGCATTCAAAGATTATTCCGCCGTGTTTATTAACATTCGGCAGCCAGCGTGAAGCAATTATGCGGTAGAAGTCGATGCCGTCCGTCCCGCCGTCAAGCGCGGTGGCGGGCTCATGCATGACTTCTGTTGAAAGTCCGCCGAGTTCATCCGTTCTGAGATAAGGCGGATTTGAAACTATAAGATCGGGTGTTTCAGAGATTTTGTCGTCGCAGCCGAGAGTTATATCATGCTGAACCGCCTGCACGTTTGTAAGCCCGAGCTTTTTGATATTGCGTTTGAGATAGTGAAAAGCTTCATCATACTTTTCAAAAAGCCACACATGGGCATCCGGCCGCTCGGCGGCAATCGTAAGCCCGACACATCCGCTTCCGGCGCAAAGATCGAACACCACCGGATATCTGACATTGCGAAGCTTCTCAAGCGCCAGCTCAACAAGCAATTCCGTCTCGGGTCGCGGGACTAGCACGCCCTCGCCGACTTCAAACGTTCTGCCGAAGAAGTCCCATTCGCCGAGGATATACTGAAGCGGTTCGCCGGATATACGGCGCAAAACCGCACGCTCAACAAGTTCAGCCTGCTCATCGGCAATATCATCGTCGCAGAGCATTATTTTTGTGCGCGAAAGCCCGGTGATATTTTCAACAAGACAAGATGCGTCAAATGATGCATTTTCTATCTGTGCTGCCCTGAGCTTCTCCGCCGCCGTTCTGAGTACCTGTTCAGCTGTCATGGCTTATATCCCCTTTCAGAATGTTTCGAGAAAGCTATATCAGTTTTCTTCTCCGTTCTCTTCGGATATGTTTTCGGTCTCGCCGACTTCTTCGATATTCTCTTTTTTCTCCTCCGGATGAGGAACAACTGCGTTTATCGCCGCTATTCCGACTTCTATCATGCTGTCGTCGGCTCCGCGGTGGTTATGCGCTGCATCCAAAGTCCGGGAGCCGAAAGTATC
>ENA-OQCP01000830-OQCP01000830.1-human-gut-metagenome-genome-assembly--contig:-NODE-830-length-13066-cov-11.686993_pt1 | contig 13066 bp, 20 predicted proteins | sample MGYA00242760_ERZ504583 | MGnify/ENA primary metagenome ERZ504583 (study PRJEB26092, sample SAMD00036308) | human gut metagenome | host: Homo sapiens | study: EMG produced TPA metagenomics assembly of...
GCTCTTTTGCTGAGCCTGCTGCTGATTGGCATCGACAACATCGCCGGAGTCTTAGCGGTGCTGCTTGTCGGCTTTTTGCTGATCGATCGATTCGAATCGTGCGCCGTTGCGTGGTGATTGGCGGTGCCGCGTGGGCCATGACGTTGGCGATTGGCGCCATGGCGCTCGGCGGCATCGAAGGGCCGGTGTTGTTCGATGCCGGCTTTGTATTCAACATGCTTGGCTTTGTGCTGGCGCTTGCCGTGTGCGTGCTGTTCTTTTGCGGCCGCGCCCTGTACTACCATGGCTACGAGCAGGGCGAGCAGCATGCCGATTGTGTGCTGGCCGCTCGTATTCAAGATCGCCTGATCGATCACCCCGACACCTGGGATAACATCGACGGCGACTTCTTGGAGGTCGAGGGCGCCTTAACCGCGTGCGTGACCGTGAGCGCAAGGTGCAGCAAGCTCTGCGTGACGAGTCGCATCGCAAGGACGATTTGGTCACGTACTTGGCACATGACCTACGCACCCCGCTTGCCAGTGTGGTGGGCTATCTTTCGCTGCTGCAAGAGGCTCCTGAGCTGCCGGTTGAGCAACGTGCGCGCTTTACGGGCGTGGCACTCGACAAGGCGCACCGGCTCGATGCGCTCATCGAGGAGTTCTTCGATATCACGCGCTTTGACTTCCACGATATCGTGCTCACGCGCGGCTATGTTGATCTGGGGTTGCTGCTGGCTCAGGTGGCTGACGAGTTCTATCCCATCCTCAACGAGCAGCATAAGGAAGCCCAAGTTGATATTCGCGAGGACCTGACGGTGCTCGTGGATGGCGACAAGATGGCCCGCGTGTTCAACAACATCATGAAAAACGCCGTCGCCTATAGCTACGAGGGCTCGACTATCACGATTGAGGCCAGGCGCCAAGACGATGGTGGCGTGCGCGTGCGCTTTATCAATCAGGGCGATCCTATCCCTGCGGCTAAGCTCAAGGTAATCTTTGAGAAGTTCTATCGCCTGGATGCGGCGCGTGCGACCAATCGCGGTGGTGCCGGTTTGGGCCTTGCTATTGCCAAGGAGATCATCGCGGCACACGGCGGTACCGTTGCATGCGAATCGACGCCCGAACACACGATATTTACCATCGAGCTGCCCGCCGCGTAGCGTAGGCGCCTTACAAACACTTGACAATGCGCTCACGTGCGTATGAGCCGCGATTCCTACTATCGATACTGCTGGATTGATATCGATATGGAGGTATGCGGTATGACGGCTGCTGCGGCTGTGGAGCCCACGGAGCTTGAAGAACTCATGGAAGCGCGAGCCGAGGCTGCGCACGAGCGCGAAGTCGGAGACGCGACGCGCCCCACGGCGCAGGACCTTGCCGCCTCGCCGACGCGCATCGACGTCGAGGGCCTCGATTTGTTCTATGGCGACCACCGCGCACTCAAGGACGTGTCCATCAAGATCCGCGACAAGCAGATCACCTCGTTTATCGGTCCTTCGGGCTGCGGCAAGTCGACGCTGCTACGTTGCTTTAACCGCATGAACGACGGCATCAAGGACTGTCGCATCGAGGGCAAGATCGCGCTCGATGGCCAGGATATCCTGGGCGACTACGACATCTGCCGCCTGCGCCAGCGCGTGGGCATGGTGTTCCAGCGCCCTAACCCGTTTCCCATGAGTATTTACGACAACGTCGCGTACGGCCCCCGTGGCATGGCGTGCGCGATCGCGCCGTGCTGGATGAGCTGGTCGAGGATTCTCTTCGTCGAGCCGCTCTGTGGGATGAGGTCAAGGACAAGCTCAAGGAGTCGGGGCTGGGCCTTTCGGGCGGACAGCAGCAGCGCCTGTGCATCGCCCGTGCGCTTGCCGTGCAACCCGACATCTTGCTGATGGACGAGCCCACGAGCGCCCTCGATCCCGTGTCGACGCTGGTGGTGGAGCAGCTTGCCTGCGAGCTCAAGGAGACCTGCACGTTGGTGGTCGTTACGCACAATATGCAGCAGGCGGCGCGCATCTCCGACTCGGTCGCGTTTTTTCTTGCTGGGCGAGCTGGTGGAGCACGCGCCCACCGCTCAGCTCTTCAAAAATCCGACCGACCCGCGCACAGCGGATTATTTGACGGGACGTTTTGGCTGATACCATCTCGTAAAGGTACCTTTAGGGTTAAGATGCGGTCATGTCGGCCGCAAAGGGGTTCAACATGATCTATTACGTCGAGGACGATGACAACATCAGGGATTTGACGGTCTATGCGCTGCGCAAGCAGGGGATCGAGGCCGAGGGCTTTTCGTGCGATGGCGAGTTTAAGGCTGCTGTGGCGCGACGGGTGCCCGATGCTGTCCTGCTCGACATCATGCTGCCCGATACCGATGGCCTGGCAATTATGCGTCGCCTGCGTGCCGACCGCCTGACGGCGACGGTGCCCATCATGATGCTTACCGCCAAGGACACCGAGCTCGACAAGGTGATGGCGCTCGATGGCGGTGCCGACGATTACCTGACTAAGCCGTTTTCGCTCATGGAGCTTGCGAGCCGTTGCCGCGCACTGCTGCGTCGCGGCGGCATGGTCAAGCAGGCGAGCGATGTGCTCAGTGTGGGCGACATCGTGCTCTCGCCCAGCCATCGCGAGGTGACCGTTGCCGGCGAGCCGCTTAAGCTTACCCTGCGCGAGTTCGACCTGCTTGAGTATCTCATGCGCAAGCCTGGCGTGGTCTTTACCCGCGAGTCGTTGCTGCAGAGCGTGTGGGGCTGGGACTTCGACGGCGGTTCGCGCACCGTTGACGTGCACGTGCAGACGCTTCGCCAAAAACTGGGCGAGCATGCCAGCGCCATCGAGACCGTGCGCGGCGTGGGCTACCGCTTGGCCGAGCCTTCTGCCGGTGATGGTGCCGAAGGTGACGACACCGCGGCCACCGCATCGGAGGAGTAACCCGTGGTCTTCGCCCCCCAGGGAAAACAAACGCTGTCGCACCGCGTTTTTGTGACGATCTTTGTCTGCGCCATGGCGGTTATCGTGGCGTTTACGGTGCTGGGTGCGTTTTTTTGCAAAACACCTTGGCGGATGCACGAGTGCCAATCTAGCGCAGGAAACCGAGCTCATTGCTGCCGCCCTCGACGAGCAGCAGGAGCCCATCCCGTTCTTGCGTAGCCTCGATCGCGAGGACTTGCGCATCACGCTGATTAACAAGGATGGATCGGTTGCCTACGACAACGAGGCATCGCCTTCCACACTGCCCAACCATGGCGATCGCCCCGAGGTCATCGAGGCCTTTGAGAGTGGTTTGGGTTCCGCGGAGCGCGCAAGCTCTACGCTCGACGAGATTATGCTGTATCGCGCCGTCGCCCTTGATAACGGCCAGGTTGTCCGCTTGGCGCAGGCCCAGCCTGGCGTTGCGGCGATTTTGCTGTCGATGGTGGCGCCGATGCTGCTTATCGCAGCAGCGGGTGCGGTACTCTCATTTTTCATGGCGCGCCGCGAGTCCCGTGCCATCATCGCGCCGTTGCAAGAGGTGGATTTGGACCACCCGCGCCGTAGCTATGAGCACGCCTATGCGAGATGGTCCCCATGCTTGAGCGTATCGAGTCGCAGCGCCAGGAACTCAAGCGCCAAATGGCGGTGCTAGCGGACAACGACCGTATGCGCCGCGAATTCACGGCGAATATCACCCATGAGCTCAAGACGCCGCTTACGGCGATTTCGGGCTATGCCGAGCTCATCGCAAACGGCATGGTTGAGGGCGAGGATGACCTGCGCAACTTTGGCGGTCGCATCTATCGTGAGGCGGGCCGCTTGGCAGCGCTTGTCAACGATATCCTTACGCTGTCTAACTTGGACGAGGCCGAGCGTGCAACTGAGGGCGAGGCGGTGCCCATTGGGTCCACGGAGCCTATTGAGCTCTCGCGTGCCATCTACACGGTTGAGCAGCGTCTTGAACAGGTCGCCCGTCAGGCGAATGTGACGATAAGTCATGAGACCAAGCCTGTGGTCATCGAAGGCGTGTCGCGCTTGATTGACGAGCTCATCTACAATCTGGCAAGCAACGCCATCCGCTACAATCGACCCGGCGGTACGGTTACGCTGCAGTGCGGCACCAACGACGAAGGCCATCCGTTCCTCGCGGTCGCCGACACGGGAATCGGTATCGCGCCTGAAGAACAGGGCAAGGTATTTGAGCGGTTCTATCGCGTGGACAAGAGTAGGTCCAAGGCACGCGGCGGAACCGGTCTGGGGCTTGCCATTGTCAAGCATGCGGCCCTGTATCATCACGCCACGATCGATCTATCGAGCGAGTTGGGCGTGGGAACCACCATTACGGTGATGTTTCCCATACAGCAGGACGAGCCATTGCATAGCGATACAACATAGATAATGATGTAGACGCCGCATCGGACTTTCGGGTGCGGCGTTGTTGTGCAATTTTACGATTGTTTCCGTCATTTTTACAGGAGAGCCTGTTTCTTATGTATAGAGTTTGGTCTCGGTAAAAAGATGCGATAACATACGGACAGTTTTGTCAATCCGAACTGGGGAAATGAAAGGCAAGCTGCATGACCCTTCTCGAACTGTTCCAGCTGCTGAAGAAGCACCTCAAGCTGGTCATCACCCTTCCGGTGGTCTGCGCGATCGCCATGGGCATCGTGTCCTTCGCTGCGATGGACAACACCTACACCGCGACGACGAGCATGTACATTCTCGCCAAGACCGACGATAGCGGTCAGATGAGCTACAACGATCTCTCGGCGAGCCAGATGCTTTCCAACGATATCGCCACGCTGCTGGATAGCGATAGCGTTAAGAGCGGCGCCGCCAAAGAACTGGGCCTCACCGATCTGGATGACTACAAGGTGTCTGTTTCCTCCGAGACCACCACGCGTGTCATTACGCTTTCGGTTACCGGCACCGATGCCAAGGAGACGGCTGAGGTCGCAAAGGCCATGGCCAGCTCGGTGAGTACGGTCGCTCAGAACGTCGGCGCTGCCAGAGCATCAACGTTATCGACGAGGCTAAGACCCCCGAAGCCCCCAGTGGCCCCAAGCGCGCGCTGTATATTGCCGTCGCGTTCCTCGCGGGCATCTTTATCGCAGTTGCCTATGTCGTTTTGGCAGACATGCTCAATACCCGCATCCGCGGCGCCGAAGAGGCAGAAGAGCTCCTGGGCATTCCCGTTGTTGGCCGAATTCCGGCTATGAAAGGTGGTAAATAGGCATGGCTAAGGCAAAGAACACCGATAAGCTCGTTGTACAGAATGCCGCCAAGACCCTTCTGGCCAACATCCGCTTTGCGAGCGTGGACGACCCCATTCGCACCATCACCGTTACCTCCTCGATTCCCAACGAGGGCAAGTCTACGGTTTCCATCAACCTTGCCCAGGCTATCGCCACCAGCGGCAAGAGCGTCCTGCTGGTCGAGGCTGATATGCGTCGCAGGTCCCTTGCCGATATGCTCGGCGTCCGCTCCCGCGGCGGACTCTATGCAGTCCTTTCCGAGCAGGTTTCTATTGACCAGGCGATTGTCGAGACGGGTCAGAAGAACTTCTACTTCCTCGATGCCGAGCCGCATATTCCCAATCCTGCCGACATCATCGTCTCTCACCGCTTTGCCAAGCTGGTAAAGGCACTGTCCGCCAAGTTCCAGTACGTCATCTTTGATGCTCCCCCGGTCGGCACCTTCATCGATGCTGCCGAGATCGCAAGTCTGACCGACGGTGCGCTTTTTGTCGTGCGTGAGGATTTCACCAAGCGCGAGGAGCGCTCAACGCCATCGGTCAGCTTAAGAAGTCCGAGAAGGTCAAGCTCATCGGTACCGTTATGAACTACTGCGAGACCGAGACCAGCGAGTACTACTACTCCTACTACACCAAGGACGGTAAGAAGGTGAAGAAGGCTCCGACGATCAGGGGACTTCCAAAAAGGGCATCTTCACCAACCGAGCAAACGTTTAGTTGATTAAGGCTGACCTATGCGTGACATTCATTGCCATATCTTGCCGGGTGTAGACGACGGCGCCGCCGATCTCGATGAGAGCTTGGCGATGCTCGAGGCTGCCAAGCGGGCCGGTGTAACCAGAATCGTTTGCACTCCTCACTGCCGTGATCCCTATTTTGATTACGACAAGATGTGGGATGCCTTTGAGCTGCTGCGTGATAACGCTGACGGTTTTCCGCTCCAGATGGGCTTCGAGGTCAACCATCGAAAGCTCGTTGAGCTTGGTATCGATGCCGCGGAGCACTTGCATTTCGATGGGACCAACGAGTTCCTGCTCGAACTTTCGACGCATGCCGATGCGTATGCGTTTAGAGAGTACGAGAACACGATTTACGATTTGCAGTGCCGTGGCTACCAGGTGATCATCGCTCATCCTGAGCGCTATCGTGCGGTTCAAAAGGATGTAAGCGTGGCGGAGCGTCTGGTCGATATGGGCTGCAAGCTGCAGGCTTCGGCGGACTTTATTGCCGGCGGTCGCTTTGGTCGCGAGAAAAAGCCGGCCCAGCGCCTGTTCGATCAGAACCTGTACAGCTTCATCGCGAGCGATGCCCATAACGTGGGTCATTACGACTGCCTGGCGAAGGCTCGCGCGAAGTTTAGCGTGCGCGGAGCTCATTTTCGCTAAAATCTGTCCCTAACGTTCGTGCTGAATGAAGGGGGCTGTCATGGATATCCAACTTAAGACGGGATGCTTTGAGGACGCGGCGCTGGTGCGCCGTGTCGTTTTTATGGACGAGCAGGGCTACGAGAATGAGTTCGACGCTATCGACGAGGATCCGAACTGCATTCATGTGACGCTCTATGTAGACGGCGAGCTTGCCGGTTGCTCGCGCGTGTTTCCCGAAGAGCTTGAGCGCGCGACTGACGCAGAGGCTCCGGTGTCGCCGACGTGCGACTTGGACGAAGGCGCGCGGCGGGGGAGACCTACATTATGGGGCGCGTGGCCGTGCTGCCGGCTATGCGTCGTCGTGGACTGGCGAGTGCGATCGTTGAGGCCAGTGGTGCGTGTGCACGCGATGCCGGCGCTAAGCTTATTAAGCTGCATGCGCAGGAATACGTGCTGCCGCTCTATGCCAAGGCGGGCTACACGCAAATTGCCCCGGTAGACTACGAAGACGAGGGCCAGCCCCATGCCTGGATGGCCAAACGGGTCGAGGGCGGCAGATAGGGACGTTCCTTTTCTGCCGGCAGTTGGGGACACTCCTTGGCAATTGGCGCATTGGAACGCTCGGACATACAGTTTTTCGATACCGTGTGTATATATGCGCGCTAATGGGTTATAAAATCTAAGTCTGAACATAGCAGGTCTGCGATGCGGCTCGGGCAACCGGGCCGTTTTTGCGGACGGGGGTAGCGCGAAAGGACTGCACATGCGTCAATTTAAGACCGAGAGCAAAAAACTGCTCGACCTCATGATCAACTCCATCTACACCAATAAGGAAATCTTCCTGCGCGAGCTTATCTCTAACGCGAGCGACGCCGTTGACAAGCTCAACTTTAAGAGCCTGCAGGATCCGAGCGTCAAGCTCGACCAGGGCGACTTGGCTATTCGCGTCTCCTTTGATAAAGATGCCCGCACCATTACCATCTCGGATAACGGCATTGGCATGACCGCCGAGGAGCTCGAGCGCAATCTGGCACCATCGCCCATTCCGGCTCCGAGGAGTTTAAGACCGAGAACGCCGAGCAGCAGGTTCGGATGTCGATATCATCGGTCAGTTTGGCGTGGGCTTCTACTCTGCTTTATGGTTGCCAGCATGTGAAGGTGGTCAGCCGCGCCTATGGCGAGGACACCGCTCACGTGTGGGAGTCTGATGGTCTTGAGGGTTACACCATCGAAGACGGCGAGCGCGCCGAGCACGGTACCGATGTCGTCCTGACGCTGCGCGAGAACGAGAAGCTCGACGCCGACGGCGAGGCCGAGACCTACGATCGCTTCCTGACCGAGTGGGGCCTCAAGAGCCTGATTCAGCAGTACAGCAACTATGTGCGTTACCCGATCCAGATGATGGTGTCCAAGAGCCGCCAGAAGCCCAAGCCCGAGGATGCTGGCGACGATTATAAGCCCGAGTACGAGGACTACCAGGAGCTCGAGACCGTCAACTCCATGACGCCGATCTGGAAAAAGCGCAGCTCCGACGTTGAGCAGAAGGATTACAACGAGTTCTACAAGTCCACGTTCCACGACTTTGACGATCCGGCACGCACTATCAGCTTCCATGCCGAGGGTACGCTCGAGTACGACGCCCTGCTGTTTGTGCCGGGCCGCGCCCCGTTCGATCTGTACAGCAAGGACTACGAGAAGGGCCTGGCGCTCTACAGCTCCAACGTGCTGATTATGGAGAAGTGCGACGACCTGCTGCCCGACTACTACAACTTTGTCCGTGGCGTTGTGGATTCTGCCGACGTGTCGCTCAACATCTCGCGTGAGACACTGCAGCAGAACCGTCAACTCAAGGCCATCGCCAAGCGTGTCGAGAAGAAGATCACCGCCGACCTTGAGGATATGCGCGACAACGACCGCGAGGCCTACGAGAAGTTCTTCGAAAACTTTGGCCGCGGTCTTAAGTACGGCATCTACTCGAGCTATGGCATGAAGGCCGATGAGCTCGCCGACCTGTTGCTGTTCTGGTCTGCCAAGGAACAGAAGATGATTACCCTGGCCGAGTATGCAAGGGCATGCCCGAGGATCAGAAGGCCATCTACTACGCCGCCGGCGACTCGCGTGAGCGCTTGGCCAAGATGCCCGTGGTAAAGGGCGTGCTCGACCGCGGCTATGACGTGCTGCTGCTGACGCAGGATGTGGACGAGTTCACGTTCCAGGCCATGCGTGAGTACGTGGCGCGCGATATGCCCAAGATCTATGAGGACGATGCTGCTCGCGAGGCTGCCGAGAAGGCCGTTGCCGACGGTGCCGAGCCCGAGGTCGAGGATCGTCACCTGGAGCTCAAGAACGTCGCTACCGGCGATCTTGACTTGGCAACCGAGGATGAGAAGAAGGAGGCCGAGGACGCTACCAAGGAGAACGAGGACCTCTTTGGCGCTATGAAGGAGGCACTCGGCGACAAGGTCGAGAAGGTTGCCGTTTCTGCGCGCCTGACCGATGCCCCCGCGTGCATTACCACCGAGGGCCCGCTTTCGCTCGAGATGGAGAAGGTGCTCCAGAAGGTCCCGAGGCGCGCCCGACGGCATGCCCAAGAGCCAGCGCGTGCTCGAGCTCAACGCCAAGCACCCGGTCTTTGCCAAGCTCGTTGCTGCTCAGAAGGCAGGCGATGCCGACAAGATCAAGCAGTACTCCGGTCTGCTCTACGATCAGGCCCTGCTGGTCGAGGGCATTCTGCCCGAGGACCCCGTGGCCTTCGCCGCAGCTGTCTGCGACCTGATGTAACTTAGTTACGCCGTTCTACCGAACGCGTAACGGCTCGACGCTGCGCGGGCCGCATTTGGACAATCTGACGTTCAACTTCAAGGGCGCGACCAGAAGGTCAGCGCCCTTTCGTTTCACGTCACCTTGCCTCAAATGCGGCCCGCTCGCTGTCCGTCCTCTACCTGCGGCGCCGTAATGGTCCAAAGTAGTCGTTGGGGACGTTCTTGTTTGACTAGTCGTTTAAGAACGTCCCCAATGACTATTCGGACTGCTAATTTGTGCGGGTTGTGGTTTTGTGACCTGCTGAAATTTAAGATACTGTACAACTGTACGTTAACTCATCTTCGTAGTATATTGCTACCCGCAAAACTCAATACCATTGTGCATCGAGACGTTAAAACGCCTTCGTACAATGGTTATCGATAGTACGATTCGATTCAACGACAGGATGGATGGTCCAAGCGTGAGTCTCGGCAGCAAACTATCCGATGCAAAGGTTTCCTTTGCAATCTTTAAACGCGACATCAAGCGATTGATCGTGAACCCCGTCGCCCTGGTGGTTACCCTCGGCGTGTGCGTTATTCCCTCGCTGTATGCCTGGTACAACATCGTTGCCAACTGGGATCCGTACGGAAACACCCAGGGTATCAAGATTGCCATCGCCAACAACGATCAGGCACCCAAAACGACTTGGTGGGCGAGCTCACGCGGGCGATAAGGTCGTCGATCAGCTCAAGGAGAACGATCGGCTGGGCTGGACCTTCGTCGATTCGGCGGCCGATGCCAAAGAGGGCGTTGAGAGCGGTGAGTACTATGCGGCCATCGTAATCCCCAAGAACTTCTCGGATAACCTGGTTCGATGCTCGACGGCAACTACCATCAGCCCAAGCTTACGTACTACGTCAATGAGAAGAAGAGCGCTATTGCGCCGAAGGTTACCGACACCGGCGCAAGCACCATCGAGGAGCAGATCAACTCGGAATTTGTCTCCACGGCGGGCGAGACCGTTGCCGGTATCGCCAAGGATGCCGGAGTCGATTTAAAGGACAAGGAACCCAGACCCAGGATTCGCTGGCAAGTTCGGTGTCCGAAGCATCCGATACCTTGGGCGAAGTACGCGATTCCATTGGCGACATGAACACCGCCATCGACAAGACAAGCAGCTCGATTGCTTCGGCCGATGCTGCGTTGGCGGGCCTGCAGGGACAGGCGCCTTCGCTAACGCAGGCAATCGCTCAGGGTAATGATCTGCTGGGCGAAGCTCGCACCACGGCTGGCAAGTCCATCACCTCGCTTTCCAAGGCACTCTCGGAAGGTAGCCTTGCACTCACCAAGACGTCAGCCTCCGCGAACGCTGCGATTGGCAAGCTAACGGGTACGGTCACATCTACGACCACCCGCATCGACAACTCGCTCGAGTCTCTCCAGGCGACGATCGATCACAATAAGGCCGTTATCGGGCACTTGGAGATTCTCGTTAATGACACGTCGACAGGTTCCGAGGAAATTGACGCGCGCATTGTATCGACCATCGATTCGCTTCGCGAGCAAAACCAGAAGCTGCAGAGCATCAAGGATGGCCTTTCTGCACAGTCGAGCGCCATGGCAAACGACGCTACGGCAATCTCGAACGCGAGCAACGCACTCAACGCGGCAATTCAGACCGGTACGGCTAACCTCGGTCAGGCTCAGACCGATCTGGGTCAGAACGCACTTCCGAAGGCTTCGAGCGCGCTTGACTCCTTTGCCGCCGTTTCGGGCGATTTGACCGGCATTGTGTCGGGTATGACCCCCACGATAGCGAGCGCGCGCGGCACGCTGGCGCAGCTCGACGCCACGCTCAAGCAGGCAAAGACCACGCTGTCCCAAACCGACGCTCCCTTGCCAAGGTTCAGGACAAGCTCGCGACCGCCGCCAATGACATTGCGGCGCTGCAGACCTCTGAGTCTATGGGCGAGTTAGCCGACCTCATGGACGTCGACGTCAATGACGTGGCAGATTTCATGGCATCTCCGGTTGAGCTGACGTCCAAGTCAATCTATCCGGTCAAGAGCTTTGGCTCGGGCATCGCGCCCTTCTACACCAATCTGGCGCTGTGGGTAGGCGGCTATGTGCTCATCGCTATCTATAAACTCGAGGTCGACCGCGAGGGCATCGGTAGCTTTACGGCGCGTCAGGGCTACTTTGGCCGCTGGCTGCTGCTGGTGATCCTGGGTGCGTTGCAGGCCATCATCGTTACGGTGGGAGATCTGGTCATTGGCGTTCAGTGCGTCAATCCGCTGCTCTTTGTACTGGGCGGCATCGCTATTTCGTTCACCTACGTCAACATCATCTATGCGCTGTCCACCACGTTTAAGCATATCGGTAAAGCCATTGGCGTCATCCTCGTCATTGTGCAGATCCCCGGCTCGTCGGGCATGTATCCCATCGAGATGATGCCCGGCTTCTTCCAATGGCTGCATCCGCTGCTGCCCTTCACCTACGGCATCAACCTGCTGCGCGAGACCGTTGGTGGCATGTATTCGTTCAACTACCTGTTCAACCTGTGCATCCTGGGCGTGTTCCTTGCCATCGCGCTCTTTATCGGTCTGCAGCTGCGCCCGTTGCTGCTCAACCTCAATCTGCTCTTCGATAAGCAGCTTTCCACGACGGGTTTGATGATCTGCGAGTCTAATGACCTGCCGCGCCAGCGCTATTCGCTGCGCACGGCCATGCGCGTCATGCTCGATTCGGATTCGTACCGTCGCGAGCTGCTCGATCATGCCGTGGCGTTTGAGCATCGCTACCCGTACTACATCAAGGGCGGTTTTGCCGCTGTAGTCGGCGTGCAGGTGCTGCTCTTCGTTCTGTCGACGGTTCTCGATATCGACAACAATGGCAAGATCATTCTGCTGGTCATCTGGATTATCTCGGTCATTGCCATCTGCGGCTGGCTCATCAACATCGAGTACATTCGCTCGAGCCTCAACACCCAGATGCGGATCTCGGCGCTTTCGGATGAGGACCTGCGCCGCGAGATGCGCGAGCATACGGCTGCCATTCCGGCCGCTCGTCGCATGTTCGGCTTGAATGCGAGCGAGCGGGGGTCTGAACCCAAGACTCAGACTGTCAGCCAATGTGGTCATCGCGATGCGGTCCATGTGCCCGAGAACGGGGATGACACGTTTGTGATGAATGAAAATAACGCCCCGATCGGCAAGCACTCCAAAGGAGGTGAGGCATAAATGAAAAACATCCTGCACCTGTTTAAGCGCGATGTCCAAAATGTGTCTCGCTCCGTGATCGGCATGGTCGTCGTGATGGGCCTGATCATCGTGCCATGTCTGTACGCGTGGTTTAACATCGCCGGCAGCTGGGATCCGTACGGCAACACCGGCAATCTTAAGATCGCCGTGGTCAACACCGACGAGGGTTACGAGAGCGATCTGATTCCCGTCGAGATCAACGTGGGCGAAAACGTGACGGCGACCCTGCGCGGTAACGAGAACTTTGACTGGGTTGTCCTCAACGACCGCGATAAGGCGATTGAGGCGTTAAGTCGGGCGCGTACTACGCTGCCGTCGTTATCCCTAAAACGTTTAGCGCCGACATGATGACGCTTTTCTCGACCGAGGTGAAGCACGCCGATATCGAGTTCTACGAGAACCAGAAGGCTAACGCCATCGCCAGATCGTGACCGAAAAGGGTTCGAGCGCCGTCCAGAGCCAGGTGAATGAGACCTTTACCAAGAC
>ENA-OQCP01000832-OQCP01000832.1-human-gut-metagenome-genome-assembly--contig:-NODE-832-length-13051-cov-2.896472_pt1 | contig 13051 bp, 19 predicted proteins | sample MGYA00242760_ERZ504583 | MGnify/ENA primary metagenome ERZ504583 (study PRJEB26092, sample SAMD00036308) | human gut metagenome | host: Homo sapiens | study: EMG produced TPA metagenomics assembly of...
TCATTTTTGAAATAGATATAGCATGATTATCCGTTTCTAAACTATCCTCGTACTTGACTTGTATATGCAATTTCCCATCCACATATCCCATGGCTGTAATATCTACCTCAGCAATAGGGGAACACAGAATACCTGTTGTTTTCAATGCCTGAAAATTGTTTTCCATTTCATTGTAGTTTGTTCCCCCACCACCCAAATTTGAGTCGGGGTAATTGTTTTTGGTGTAGCACTAATTTGGGTCAAATCCAAATCTGTCAATATCGCATCATATTCCTGCTTATTGCTCAGCATTTCTCGGACACAAAAAGTAATTTTCTCACCAATAATGTCTTTTTCATTCCATTGTGATATAGAAATTAGGAAAGTGGCGGTTTTTGTTTCGGTGTCATAGCTTATATTTTCACACGAACTGCTACAATCAAAAGGTGTATTGATACTAAAGCTATCAAACAAATCTGTCGTTTCATCAATTCTATCTCCGTCAATATCTTGTACGGAAATAAAAATCTTTGCTTCGCTACCCTCAACATAAGCCGAAATTACTTCAAACTTAATCCCATTATCCTCGCAGGACATACTAACAGGCTTTAACTTTTGGGCAATTGCCGGAGATACCTTGTAGAGTAGATTATAAGCTGGTCCAAAATCTGCTGCCGCTAATACTGGAACAGACATGGTAAAAACAAGGAGCAAACTGGCTACCATAGCTCCCCATTTAATCCAAATGGGCTTCTTGACCTTTTTCTTATAGTTAAGGGCTTCGTCAATGTATTTGTTGTCAAGCTCGCTCATAGCGTCGGAAAACTTCTTTGCGTTCATATAAAGACCTCTCTTTCAATTAAATATTGTTTCATCTTTTCGCGGATACGGGTCAGCCGGACAGAGACATTTTTCTCTGAAAGCCCCACAACCTCGGCTATGTCTTTGTAGCTGTCAGAAAACCAATAGCGGCGCATGAAAATAACGCGGTTTTCAGTAGTCAGCGTATCTAAAAAACTTTCAATGATACGGGCTAATTCTTTAGCTTCAATTTCTGCTTCTACTGTGTGAGTATCTGCTACATAGGTTTCAATTTCCTCCAAAGCAATCGTGTAATGGCTGCTTCGTTTGGCTGCTTCCTTTCTCCAATAAATTTTGATTGAAATGTTCCGAACGATTTTCAGAACATAGGATAAAAGTGGGTTAGGTCGTGCAGGGGGAATAGTGTTCCATACACCTAAATAAGCGTCGTTTACACATTCCTCTGCGTTCTGCCTACTTCCTACGATATGATAGGAAAGATTGTGGCAGACTGTTCCGTATTTTATATCCAACTCCCGTATGCCTTGTTCTGAACGTTCAAAAAACATTTCTATGATTTTTTCATCCTCTATCATTGCACCGCCTCCTCTCCGGCTTCACCTATATACTACGGTTTTAACGACGAATACTACATCAAATCTCAAACTTTTTCAAAAAATTATACCACACTTCGCGTGAGATTGCTTGCGTTAGCTTTCGCCGCTTCGCTGGCGGCTCTCCGGCGTTGCTCATTGTATGGGGCGGTCAGACGGAAAGAGAAACGCCCCTTTGCAATATCAAACTCCATGCAGCCTGTTTCGTGGTCTGTGTCGGTCTGGTAGCACTCGTCGGGGTACTGCTCGGCATAAGCGGCAAGCCGCTTTTTGAGGTTGGTGTTGTGGGTGCGGATATGGATAAGGGGGTCTTTCTCGTCAAACCATATATCGGTGGTCTTTTCCTGTTTGGTAAGCCCTGTTCTCATGCAAGCTCCTTTCTGCGTCCCTGTTACGCAATAGGGGTGTTTTTCGGGTGTTTTCCTCGGCTCTTGACTTGGGGAAAACTGCGTTTTTGACGATAAAAACCGCCCAAACGGGGAATGTATCGTCGGGGCGGCTGTTATCGCAAGATTTCTGTTTTTTCCGGCTCTTGACCGTCAGACGCAGAAAAACGCAGACTGTCGGCAAGTATCGTTTTCAGCAGCTTGTCGGAGAATGTTTCTGTGGCGTTGTGGTTAAAAAACAGCTCCGCAACAATGGTCTGCCCGTTTCTCTGTGTCGTGATAACTCCGTCCGGTTTGGTCGGTGGGGTGGGTGTTCCTTTCTTTTCTGTCAATAGGTTACTCCTTTCTCCGGGCGTAAAAAAGGGACTTCCCGTAGTTCGGAAAATCCCTCTATGATGTTGCTATTCTGTTTTATGGTGCGGACAGTGCGGCGGCAGCCTGCGCCTTTTTCTTCGCCCGATATTCCCGCGCTTTGATACGGTCGTACTCCCGCCTCTTTTCAAGATTTCTCGCCCGGTATTCTCTTGAATAGTTGCGTGGTAGGCGCGGCTCTTTTCCTTTCTTGCTTCTTCGATTTCCTCACGCATTTGCCGGATTTCCTGCTCTGTCGGCTCTGCAAGCTGTGTCAGTTCATTTTCAAATCTGCCGATATGGTTAAAATATATCCCGATATGCTGAATAGCCTGTTTCGCCCTTTTCTTGTCACGCTCATGCACTTCAATCCGGCTGATAAACTCGTTGAGGATAGTCGGGGTAAGGTCGGTAAAGTCAGCGTAACGGTCTATCAGCTTTACAAACTTCTGCGCCCGTCCTCCCGCGTTCTCAAAAGCGGATAGCTGTTCCCTAAGCTGTTCAAGCTCGGCTTTCAGTGAGTAGTATTCTTCGGAATACTTCTGCGACATCTGCTCATAGCGGTCTTGCGGGATAGTCCCCAGCGCGTTGTCCTCATAAAGTTTATTCAGCACCTTGTCAATCTGTTCAAGGCGCGTCGTGATTTGCGGGATACGCTTTTGCTGTTTCTTTGTCTTGTCGGTCTGCTGCATGGCAAGGCTCTTTTTCACTAAGGCTTCAAACTCTGCCCGGTTGCTGATAGAGTATTCCGCGATTTTTTTCAGCACATCTGCTACGGTCTGCATGAGCAGATCCGCGTCCATGATGTGCGGAGAGCTGCACTTGGGATTTTTGGCTTTTCCCTTGTGGTACTCGCTGCAATAGGCAACATGGCGCTTGCCGCCGTTTCGGTAATCTATGCGAATGTGCATTTTTGCGCCGCAGTCTTTACAGAAAAGCAAGCCGGACAGAGGGTGGATTTCTCCGTCCCCGTTGGGGCGTTTGACAGGTGCGTTTTCCAAAATCCGCTGCACATTTTCAAAGTCGGTGCGGTCAATAATCGGCTCATGCACATTTTCTGTGATGTGCCACTGGCTTCTGTCTACATAGTGGTTTCGCTTATCCCGAAAATGCTTTGTAGTCTTGAAGTTGACTACATCGCCGCAATACTCCTGCCGCGTGAGGATATGGGTCAGCGTGGCTTTGTTCCACTTGTAACGGTTATCCTCGTTGAGCGTCTTATTTTTACAAGTTCCCCGCCCGCGGTCTTTCATGTAGAAAGTGGGGGTTGGGATTTGCTCCTGTGTCAGATATACGGCGATTTGGTTTCGGTTTTTCCCGTCCAAAAACAGACGGAAAATAAGGCGTACAACCTCGGCGGCTTCCTCGTCGATTATCCAAAAATCCTTGTTGTCCGGGGCTTTGATATAGCCGTAAGGGGCTTCGGTGGCAATCGGCTTTCCACTCATGCCTTTGGTCTTAATGCCCGTTTTCACTTTCTTGCTGATGTCCTTTGCGTACCACTCCGACATGATATTGATAAAGGGGGCAAACTCTAATGTGTCGGGGTTTTCGCTGTCTATGCCGTTGTTGACTGCGATAAAGCGCACATTGTTCCGCCTGAAAATCTCCATAGCGTTTCCGACTTGGAGATAGTCGCGCCCCCAGCGGTAAGGTCTTTCATAATACACACACCGATTTTTCCGCTTTCCACATCTTCAATCATGCGGGAGTAAGCAGAACGGTCAAAAAACCTGCCGCTTTCGTCGTCGTCAATGTAGTGCCGGATATTGGTTAGGTGCTGCCCTTTGGCGTAGTTCTCCAAAAAGATTTTTTGGTTCTGTATGCTGTTGCTCTCGCCGCCGTCCCTGTCCTCGTCGCCTACGGAAAGGCGGGAGTAAAGGGCTGTGATTTTATTGTAATTGCTCATGTGCATATCCTCCTGCGTCCATAAAGTCGTTGTTTACAGTTAAGATTATGCACTCCAGCGGGCAGAACCATACTCGATCCCGTGGCGATACTTCTTAGCGTTCTTGCCTTTCAGGTAGACCGCCATGCGAAGGATCACCGCACCGGCTATGCCGATCAGCAGGTCCGTGGGATGGAAACTGAGCCACGGGGAGGAAAGCGCTGCCGTGAAGCCGTCCCCGATGGAAAGTAGCTTGCCGGAGAGGTCAGAACCGGGCGCAAGCCGGAAAGCCTGTGCCAGCTTATCGAAGGGATACACGAACAGAAGATACGGAAGGTTCAGCAAAAACAGTTTTTTCATATTCATCTCTGCACGCTCCGATCTTTGACCTTTACTTTCTCCCGGTCAATGGTGCGGTGTTCCGTTTTCTCTGCTGCCTGTTCCTTCGCCTGGGTCAGCCGCTCCCGGATGGATGGCTTTTCCTCACGGCTCATTTTCCGGCTGGCAAACTCCTGAAATGCCGCTGTGATGGCGTCTGCATCCCGGCTTTTGAAAAAGACAGGTAACGAGGCTGTTCGGCGGCGGTGTCCTTCTTCAAGGCAAAATCCACATGGTATTTCTTCGCCACATGGGAGAAAGCTTGATATTCTTGTCACTGATCTCAATATTGGCAAGACCGGCGTTCTGGCTGGCAAGCTGTTTAAGGCGCTGCCTGCGCGGTAGATTTTGGGCTTCTGGCTTTTCTGAATTTCCTCCAGGAATTTTTTAACGGCCTTTTCAAAGACCTGTTCGCTTAACTTGGCTCCGTCAACAATGAATGTTACGGCGCCCCGCGTTACTTCCTCCTGCATTTAGCCTCGCCCCCTTTGCCCGTCCCCGTACATATCGTGCTGCACCAGGGAAGAATAGTAGCTGTTGATGGTGGTCGGGGCGTTATACAGCGCCGCCAGAAGATATTTCTTGATATTGCGGACATAGGTGGTGTTGTCCTTCATGCAGTCCATAACATACTGAACATGGGAACTGTCCAGCTTCATAAACCTGGACTTTACCACCTCCGCCGGATAATCGTCTCCGGCAATGCGGATGACTTTGCGGGCAGAACACACGGTATCCACGATCAGGTCAACAATCTCGTCAAGCTGCTCACGGTCGATATGGCTGTCCTGCACCAGATAGCTGTACTCGATGTTATCCAAAATCACTTCACGATAACATTCTCTGGCTCCCATCCTATCCGTTCCCATCCTCACCTGCGGGGGTAGGGGGATTTGATTGGATAGGATTTGATAGTTCCGTACTTGATAAATCAGTTCTTGATGGATAGTTACTTGATTCTTCTTTATTTAATTGGGCGGGTTCTTCCTGAACAGGCGTGACCAATGTTGGGTTTGCCTGTACGGGATTTTCCCGTATAGGTTTTTCCTGTGCAGGTGTTGGCTCTTTAGGCTGCTCCAGAATGGTGTACTCGATCGAACCAAGCTGACCGTTTGCGCCTCTCACGCGCTCACGGATCAGATAGCCGTGTTCCTCCAACTCTCGGATGCCGCCGCTGATACTGTCGATGCCGTCCTTGCAGATACGGGCAAGCCCCTTCATGGTGTAGTCCCAGTTCTCTGGCAGGGATAGCATGAGGGATAGAAGTCCCTTTGCTTTCAGCGACAGGGACATATCCCGCAGATGGTGGTTTGACATGACCGTGTAATCACGGGTCTTTTCGATACGGAAAACTGCCATGCCTGATACCTCCTTCCTCATGGTTTGAAAAGTGTTGATTTTCGGTGTTTCCTCCGTCTGTATCTCTCCCATACCCTTCACATGGGAAAACATCCATGCCCCTTTCGGTTCGTGGCACAGAGGGGAAGGAACAGCGGATTTTCCACCTTTTTTGATACAGTTTTCAGTTCCCTACAATTCACGGTCTTTGTGGTCATAGCGGAGGTTGCCAGCTATGACCTTCGCATGGTTCTTTATTTTGATAAATCCCTTGTCCTGGTTCTCCAGGGCCTTTCCGTATCCGGCTTCGGTCAGGAACAGGCGCATTTTATCACCCTTGTATCCCATGGGGGACTCATGGGAGAGGACGTCAAAGACGATCATGTGGCGGGTATCGGGATCGAACCGCTCCAGGGCCATGATATCGTGACCGGTCATCTTCTGGGCACCGGATTGCTGCCTGGCCTCCGCCAACATTTCCCCGATAGTCCTTGCCTTGCCGGGCAGACGGTAATTCTTCTGAACATCCCGGATCACATCCATGCACTCCTTATCGGAGAGAGGACGGAGCTTTTTCAAAAGGCCTTCCGCCGTGTCCTTCATGGCCTTGTCAGGTGCATAGCGCCAGGTCATGTAAATTTCATTCAGAGCGGCCCCCTGGCTGGTGCCCTCGACCTGATAGATCATCCTTTTTTCAGCTTCACTTAAATTCATTTATCCGGCTCCTTCCTAAAATGGGCAACAAAAAAGCCACAGGTTTTTTATGCCTGCGGCTTGTGCCATGCTTCGCTTATGTGGGAGCGGAAGACAACAGAAAAGGGATACCATTCGTGAAAATAGTATCCCTGCTCTGTAAACTTATTCAATTTTTGATGGTTGCATTGTCTGTCACTGTCCACAAAGCCTTGATTTTACTTGTTTTTCTCAACCATCCTTATCAAAGCCTTGCATTTACAGGCTTTTTCGTATCTGCACATGCATGTGCGATAGAACCTGTACCAAGTCCTGCCTCATTAGAGAAGATTCCTCTGGAAACACCTTTCTTCATACTCATAAAGAAAGATCCCACGGCGCCTCCGGTCACAGATGCCGGTGAAAATGCACCTTCGAAAATGGATCCAAATACGCTCGGAATGTTCTGGAAATTCAGAACAACAACGCCAAGTGCCAAAATCACATAAATTGCTGCCATAAATGGAACAAGCTTTTCTGTAACCTGACCAATTCTCTTAATTCCTCCAAGAAGGATCATGCCGATCAGGATAGCAAGTACAATTCCGATAATCAGATTCAATGTTCCAACAGAATCCTTTTCTATGATTCCATAATTAAAAAGTGCAGAATTGATTGCTGTTGTAATTGTATTCACCTGTGTTGCATTTCCCGTTCCAAATACAGTCAAAACTCCGAATGCAGCGAACAGATAAGCCAGCCAGTGCCAATGCTTTTTCAGACCATTTTTGATATAATACATCGGTCCACCGACACGATCTCCTTCCGCATTCGTCTCATGGAAATGAACTGCAAGAGTAACTTCTGAAAACTTTGTACACATTCCAAGAAGTGCTGAGATCCACATCCAGAACACTGCGCCCGGCCCTCCGATTGCGATTGCTCCGGCAACCCCGGCGATATTTCCGGTTCCGACAGTTGCCGCCAGCGCGGTACAAACTGCCTGGAACGGAGTCAGTGCACCGTCAGATGCATCTCTTTTGCGGAGCATCCTTCCGATTGTCACTTTCATCGCATACGGAAATTTTCTGATCTGAAGGAAGCCGGTCCGGATACTTAAGTAAAGCCCGACTCCAATAATGCAGATCATAGCCGGAACGCCCCAGATAAAGTTATTCACAGCACTATTTACTGATTCTATCGTAGATAACATACTTCTTCAATTCCTTTCTTTTATGATATTATTGCGTCGACTGTTCATCACATTAAATCGATAAATCATTAAAATAACTTTTAAATTATATCATAAAAGTAGGGAAATGTATAGAATTATTCCAATACTTCTTTCGAATCAAACTGATCCATAAACTCCGCATACTTTGCTGAATTTTCAAATACCGGCTTATAATTTTTAACAAGCTCTCTGCTTCTTGCTGCTTTTTCTTTCAAAAGTCCATAGGCTCCAAGTGCAAACATCTTCGCAGTGACAATATAAGCTTCTTCCTCATCCGTCACTTCAAATTCTACCTGATGGAGTCCACCCTTTACACCACCTGTATTAAATGTATATACAGGCATTAAGTGCTGGACATCACCGACATCTGTTGATCCTCCCGTATGTCCTGAGGCCTCGATCACATTTGTTTCCGGTGCAGAAAGTTCTGCTGCTCTTTTTAATTCTGGGAGTGCTTCTTCCGCAAGTGTCGGAAGGTATCCCGGAAGTGTTGTGATTTCAACCTTCGCTCCCATTGCAGTAGCTCCTGCGTGAAAGGATCGGTCTGTTTTCTTCGCTGCATCTGTAAATGCCTCGATTGTTTTAGCTCTTACCAATGTCTCTACTACAACTTCATCAGGCACTACATTTACCAGGTTGCCGCCCTTTGTAATGATCGGATGGACACGGACACAATCCTCATCACGGAACGTCTCTCGATTCAGACCGAGTGCCTGCAGACCAAGTGACGCCGCCGACAGAGCATTTACACCTTGTTCCGGTGTTCCTGCCGCATGGGCTGCCTTACCTAAACAACGGATCACTTTAGATACAAATCCATTTCCGGTTCCACTTCCTACTATGATGTCATCCCCCGGTGCAATGTGATGTGTAATACAAAGATCAATATCATCAAATGCGCCGATACGAAGCAGCTCACATTTTCCACCGCCATATTTTATTTTTCCCTGTGCACGCAGTTCATTTTTGAATCCAATTTCACCATACTCTTCCGCCGGTGTTGCAAAAAATACCACCTGTCCATCCAGTTTTTCCGCGATCTCCGGAACTGTAAGAGCCAGTGCCGCACCAAAGATTCCAGCCATCTGTGCATGATGTCCGCAACAATGTGCCGCATCTGTCTCTGGATTCGCATGAGCATGCTCCGGAATCCTAAGTGCATCAAGCTCTCCAAGAAGTGCTAGGCTTGCTGTATCTTTCTTTTCTTCATTTAAATACGCTTTTGTTCCTGTAATTGCAAGTCCGGTTTCTGTGCGCAGACCTAATTCTTTCATCTTCTTTATGAATTTTTCTGCTGTATTGAATTCTTTATATCCAAGTTCTCCATGATCGTATATATCTCTGGCAAATTCAATGATCTCATCTCTGTGCTGATCGATTGCTTCCAGGATTAATTTTTCTGTCTGATCCATTTTCATCACTGCCTTTCTTAATTATTGAAGCTCCTCCGGGATCCACCATAATCCATCATTGTTTTCTTTCATATACTGTTTGAATTCATCTGAGTGGTATGCGTCCACGATTGCCTGTGCCCAATCTGCATCTTTGTTCTCTTCTTTTACAACAACCTGAAGTACAAGATAATCTGAAATATCTTCATTAGCCAGTGCTGTAGAAGCATCAATGCCTGCATTATATACAACACTTCCTGTGATTGCAATATAATCAAAATCAGATTCTGCTGCCGGAATTGTCATGCTGTTCATTTCTGTAAATTCAATATTATGTGGGTTCTCTACAATATCATCCTGTGTCACTGTGGATGGATCTGCATTCTCATCAAGCTTGATCCAGCCGATTTTCTGAAGCATCAGATAGCAGCGTGCTGTGTTGGACGCATCATTTGGAACAGCAACCTTCGCACCATCCGGAATCTCATCTACAGAATCGTATTTTTCTGAATAAACTCCTGCCGGAACAGTTGGAATCGGACTAATTGCAACCAGATCTGCATTGTAACTTTTATTAAAATTATCCATGTATGCTGTATGCTGTTCTACATTGACATCTACATCTCCGTCATTCAGTGCAACATCTGCTGTCTGAAGGTCTGAAAGGTCAACAGCTTTCAGAGTATATCCTTCTTTCTCAAGAATTGGAACGATTGCATCTTCGAAAAGTTCTGTATATGGTCCCTGGGATTTTCCATAAACGATTTCCTTTTTCTCTGATGTATCCGCGTCACTTTTCTTCGTATCTCCTGAACCTGAATTTCCGCATGCCGCCAGGCTGAATGCTGTTGTCGCTACTAATAATCCTGCAATAATTTTCTTGATTTTCATAATATAATTCTCCTCGTTCTTTCTTAATCAATTATCTATGTTGTCTAAGTTTTCTTGAAATTGTATTTCCTACAAGCTGAAGGATCTGTACAAATACGACCAGTACAACTACAGTAAAGATCATCAATGGTGTATTCATCCTCTGATATCCATAAGTCAGTGCCAGGTCTCCGACACCTCCTCCGCCTACATATCCAGCCATTGCTGATGCTCCGAGCAACCCGATCGTACCTGTTGTCAATGCGAGTACGATAGATCCAAGTGTTTCCGGAAGCAGAAAATACCGAATCGTCTGCCAGGTAGATGCCCCCATTGCTTCAGCCGCTTCCAGAATACCCGGATTAATCTCCAGTAAGCTATTTTCCATCAAGCGTGCAAGATATGGACTGATATAAATAACAAGCGGGACAAGTGATGCTGTGCTTCCGATGGTCGTTCCAACAATTGCCCTTGTCAACGGCATGATCGCTACCAGTAAGATCACAAATGGAATACTTCTTACTATATTAATATAGATACTTACAATATTGTAAAGGATCAGATTCTCTATCAGTCCTCCCTTACGGCAAAGCACAAGGATCAGTGCCAAAATAATTCCTATGATTGTTCCAATAATCAGTGACCATGCAACCATATATAAGGTCTGTCCACCACTGGTCAGTAACTTTTCCAGTGATACTCCAAAATACTCTTGTTCCATTAAATCGCCTCCACTCTTTCTCTGATTACTCCATTCTCATCAATCTGTTTCTCAGCTTCTAATATTTTCTCTTCCGTTCCGATCAGCTGCAAAATGAACACACACATTACATTCTCCTGCAATTCCTGCACGTCGCTCCCAGAATATTTACTACAATTCCATCCACATGACAGATATCTGAAATCACAGGTCGTTTTACACTGCTTCCGATAAACTTAAGCCTCTCTACCCGGAAATGTTCTTTCTGTTCTTTCACAAGACTTAGAATGCTTTCCGGAATCTGATCATTTACTACAGTCTGAACGAATCTTCTTGTAACAGGTGCCTGTGGCTTTCCGAATACATCAAGCACACTTCCGGCCTCCACTACTTGTCCGTTCTCCATAACTGCTACTTTATTACAGATCATCTGAACAACCTGCATCTGATGTGTGATCAGAAGGATTGTAACTCCCATCTCCCGGTTGATCTTCTTAAGCAGTTTCAGAATGGATTCTGTAGTTTGTGGATCCAGTGCACTTGTTGCCTCGTCACAGAGCAGGATGTCCGGTGTTGTTGTCAGTGCCCTTGCGATTCCCACTCTCTGTTTCTGTCCTCCCGAAAGCTGGCTTACATAAACATCTTTCTTATCTTCCAGTTCTACAAACCGGAGTACTTCTTTTACTTTCTTATCAATCTCTTCCTTTGGTGCCTTTTCAAGAATCAATGGCAATGCAATGTTGTGATACACTGTTTTTGATTCAAGAAGATTAAATTGCTGAAAAACCATTCCGATTTTTCTTCTAAGCTTGCGAAGCTGCGTTTTTTTCAGATTCCCAAGATTTTCTCCCTGGACTATAACATTTCCCGTATCCGGTGTCTCTAATCCATTTACCAACCGGATCAAAGTTGATTTACCTGCTCCGGAAAATCCGATAATTCCGTAGATGTCACCTTTCTCTACATGAATGCTGACATCCTGCAGCGCATGTACTGTACCGTATTTCCCGGAAAATGTTTTGTTTGCATGTTCTACTTTTATCATACCTATCACTCCATCTATCATTTGATGTAACTTTGTTACTTTTCGCATCTCAGATTCGATAGGCGTATGATACACCTATTAACCTACTACGTCAATAGGTATTATATGATTTCGTCGCTTTGTTTTATATTCCTACCATTTTAGTGGGTTGTTAGTGCATTTTTTCCAGTATTTTTTCAATAATTTCTCAATCACAAAATTTTCATTGCATTACCATAGGGCTTTCGATTATAATAGAAATGTTATAGACGATATAAAACGAAACAATTTCAAAATGTATCGTTTTTTGAGATTGTCTCTGAATGATTACAAGTATTTTTTTTAGAAAGGATTAACTAATTCATGTGGATTGCAGATAATTGGAAAGATTACGAAATTCTTGACTGCTCAGGTGGCGAAAAGCTTGAGCGTTGGGGAAATTATCTTCTTGTCCGTCCGGACCCGCAGGTCATCTGGGATACTCCTAAGAAGAAACCGCGGTTGGAAAGAGATGAACGGACATTATCACCGTAGCAAAAGGGTGGCGGTGAATGGGAGTTTTTTAGTCTCCCACAGCAGTGGCAGATCCATTACGGTTCTCTCACATTTAATTTAAAACCATTTAGTTTCAAGCACACAGGACTCTTCCTGAGCAGGCAACTAACTGGGACTGGTTCTCTGAAAAGATTAAGAATGCTGGACGTCCGGTCAAGGTGCTGAACCTTTTTGCTTATACCGGAGGTGCTACACTTGCAGCGGCAGCTGCCGGAGCGCAGGTTACTCATGTAGATGCATCTAAGGGTATGGTGACATGGGCAAAGGAGAATGCGGTTTCTTCCGGTCTGGGAGATGCACCGATCCGCTGGCTTGTCGATGACTGTGTGAAGTTCGTTGAGCGCGAGATCCGCCGTGGCAACACTTATGATGCAATCATTATGGATCCGCCATCATATGGGCGTGGACCAAAAGGCGAGATCTGGAAGATTGAAGATATGATCCATCCACTCATCAAGCTTTGTACAAAGATTCTTTCCAAGGATGCACTGTTCTTCCTTGTGAATTCTTATACAACAGGACTTGCTCCTGCCGTACTTACCTACATGATCTCAACTGAATTAAAACCTTGGAACGGACATGTAGATTCTCAGGAGATCGGACTTCCTGTTACAGATTCAGGATTGGTTCTTCCATGTGGTGCTTCCGGTCGTTGGGAACGTGACTAGCAGAATCCCAATTATAATTCGTTTGTTACTGGCTTCAAATTTCTGAGTCAGTGGCTATAAATTGTACCTGTGCAAAACGTTACTGCTCACAGTAACTTCTAAACAGCTACAGCAATATTCTAAACAGCAGAAAAGACCAGAGGTTCTTGTTTCAATTTGTAAAACAAGCCTCTGGTCTTTTCATTTATTTATGCTGTTCTTG
>ENA-OQCP01000833-OQCP01000833.1-human-gut-metagenome-genome-assembly--contig:-NODE-833-length-13046-cov-2.635653_pt1 | contig 13046 bp, 15 predicted proteins | sample MGYA00242760_ERZ504583 | MGnify/ENA primary metagenome ERZ504583 (study PRJEB26092, sample SAMD00036308) | human gut metagenome | host: Homo sapiens | study: EMG produced TPA metagenomics assembly of...
CCTTTGAAAAAGAATTTTATATGGGAATAGAACATGGTATGACAGGAAATACATATCCCGTTGATTATTCCTCAGTTGCTTTCTATTATTTAGACAAACCAATAATAAAATCACTAATATCATTATGAATAATAATCAAATTGGATTTTTTTATTATTTATGTACTGTTGATTATTAGTGTATTATTCCTAATAAATAAGAAAACATAGTTCTTTTGAGATTCTTGTAATCACTCATTTATTTTCAATTGCCATTTATAAAAAAATCTGCGATTTTACAAGAATTTCAAAGGACTATTTTTCCCATTACTTCTTTCCCGCCCAATAAACTCCTCCCAATATCAGCGCAGCTCCCCATCAGAGCAACCATCGTCAGCCGTTCTCCCAACAGAAAAGCAGAACCTATCAGGGTGAAGAGAGGATTCAGGTAAATATAGTTAGAAGCCCTTATTGTACCGAGCTGTTTCAACACTACGTTCCAGACTACAAAGCAGATTAAGGAAGCCAACACACCAAGGAAAAGTAGATTGAACAGAATAGCCGGTTCTAAAAGCCTGGTAATGTCGAACTGCCAGGGATGAACCAGAAATGCAGGAAGAATGGTCAATACCCATAAAAAAATATCTTACGGGTAATAAAAATTATGCTGTAACGATTGGACATTTTTCTCATTATCAAACTATAGAATGCCCAGGAAAAAGCTGCAAGCAAAGTAAGGAAATCACCTAAAGGAGAAATCTTCAATACAAAACTACCATTATAAACCACCAATGCCACACCAACCAATGCCAGCAAAGAACCAGCCATCAATCCACGGGTAGCCTTTTCCTTTTTATAAATCCACAAAGAAAGAATGGTGGTGAGTAACGGAGCCGTACAGACAATAAACGACACATTCGTCGCCAATGTAATCTCCAAAGCTGTATTTTCTGTAAAAAAGTAGAATGAACCGCCTGTCATGCCTCCTAAAAACATCCAAAATTCATCTTTCCAATTGTCGGCAAACAGTTTTCGGGGAGAAATAAGCCAAATGCCCATATAAGCTATCAGGAAACGAAGCAAGAATATTCCTGCGGAGAAAGACCGTGCCCAATCAATACTTTCGTTGAAATAAAGGTCAGCCCCCAAATACCTACCGTAAGGACGGCAACAAGATGATAAGTATAATTTTTCATTGCGTTCATACACTTCCGACAAGTCGCACAAATATACGTACTTTCTTTTTTCAATACAATGAAACCAACCATAAATAATGTTCAGGGAGGATTTACTAAAACTCGAAGGAAGATTTACTAAATCTTTCCTCCCGTTTTAGTAAATCTTCCTTCGAGTTTTAGTAAATCTTTAAACCCCTTATTAGAAGCCTATTGAACGAACTCTCATTTATCGGCAGAATAATAAACAACAATCTGCCGAATACACAGACAAAAAACACAAAGGATGAAATCTTCCCAGACTTCATCCTTCGCTATATCCTAAAAATCTTTTAGTAAATATCCTATTGAATTAATTTAGCTATTATTTGTATTACAAACAAAAAATTAGTTTTAAAAGCACATCACAAATGTAAGTAATAAAAAGTGAATTATCAAGTCTTTGCCATTGTTTTTTATGTTACTTCGCTACAAATCTGAAAATAAACCCGTAACTTTGCACCGATATTAACCGAATACTAACCGGTTTTAACCATTGAATAAACAATGTTTTCAACAAAATATTAATAAGTACCACTATGGAATACAATTTCAGGGAAATTGAAAAGAAATGGCAGAAAAGGTGGGTGGAAAACAAAACCTACCAAGTGACGGAAGACGAAACGAAGAAAAAATTCTATGTACTGAACATGTTCCCCTACCCCTCCGGTGCGGGATTGCATGTAGGTCATCCGCTGGGATATATTGCTTCGGATATTTACGCCCGCTACAAACGACTGCAAGGTTTCAATGTACTGAATCCCATGGGATATGACGCTTACGGACTTCCAGCAGAACAATATGCCATACAAACGGGACAGCACCCTGCAATTACGACCGTCAACAATATCAACCGATACCGCGAACAGTTGGATAAGATAGGTTTCTCTTTCGACTGGAACCGCGAAATCCGTACCTGCGAACCGGAATATTACCATTGGACCCAATGGGCATTCCAAAAGATGTTCAACAGCTACTACTGCAACGATGAAAAGCAGGCACGTCCCATCCAGGAACTGATTGAAGCATTCAGCCAAACCGGTACCGAAGGAATAAACGTGGCTTGCAGCGAAGAACTGAGTTTCACCGCCGCAGAGTGGAATGCCAAGAGCGAAAAGGAACAGCAGGAAATCCTGATGAACTACCGTATAGCCTATCTGGGCGAGACGATGGTAAACTGGTGCCCTCAGCTGGGAACCGTACTTGCCAACGATGAAGTGGTGGACGGCGTAAGCGAACGCGGCGGCTTCCCCGTCATTCAAAAGAAGATGCGTCAATGGTGTCTCCGTGTATCTGCCTATGCACAACGCTTGCTGGACGGACTCGATACCATCGACTGGACCGAATCCCTGAAAGAAACCCAAAAGAACTGGATAGGACGCAGCGAAGGCGCTGAAATAGAATTCAAGGTAAAAGACAGCGATTTGGAATTCACTATCTTCACCACCCGCGCAGATACCATGTTCGGCGTCACCTTCATGGTATTGGCTCCCGAAAGCGAACTGGTACAGCAACTTACCACCGACACACAGAAAGATGAAGTAAACGCTTATCTGGAACGCACCAAGAAACGTACCGAACGCGAACGTATTGCCGACCGTAGCGTTACCGGTGTATTCTCCGGAAGCTATGCCATCAATCCCTTTACCGGTGAGGCAGTTCCCATCTGGATAAGCGACTATGTACTTGCAGGATACGGTACGGGTGCCATCATGCTGTGCCTGCGCACGACAGCCGTGACTATGCTTTTGCCAAGCACTTCGGTCTCGAAATTCGTCCGTTGGTAGAAGGCTGCGATGTAAGCGAAGAGAGCTTCGATGCCAAGGAAGGCATTGTATGCAACTCTCCACGCGAAGGCGTTACTCCCTATTGCGACCTCTCACTGAACGGGCTGACCATCAAGGAAGCGATTGCCGCTACCAAGAAATATGTGAAAGAGCATAACTTGGGACGTGTAAAGGTGAACTTCCGTCTGCGTGATGCCATCTTCTCACGCCAGCGCTATTGGGGCGAGCCGTTCCCGGTTTACTACAAGGACAACATGCCTTACATGATTGACGAGAGCGCCCTGCCCTTGGAACTGCCCGAAGTAGCCAAATTCCTGCCTACCGAAACCGGTGAACCTCCATTGGGACATGCCGCAAAATGGGCTTGGGATACCGTAAACAAATGCGTCGTAGAAAACGAAAAGATAGACAACATCACCGTCTTCCCGCTGGAACTCAATACTATGCCCGGATTTGCCGGTTCAAGCGCCTATTATCTGCGCTACATGGACCCACACAACAACCAGGCACTTGTAGACAAGAAAACGGATGAGTACTGGCACAATGTAGACCTTTACGTAGGCGGTACCGAACATGCCACCGGTCACTTGATATACTCCCGTTTCTGGAATAAGTTCCTGTACGACCTCGGCATTTCCGTAGCCGAAGAACCGTTCCAAAAGCTGGTGAACCAGGGCATGATTCAAGGACGGAGCAACTTCGTCTATCGCATCAAAGATACCAATACATTCGTGTCCCTGAATCTGAAAGACCAGTACGACACTACCCCACTCCACGTGGATGTGAATATCGTATCCAATGATGTTCTGGACCTTGAAGCCTTCAAGGCATGGCGTCCAGAATACGAAACTGCCGAGTTTATTCTGGAAGACGGCAAGTACATCTGTGATGGGCTGTGGAAAAGATGAGTAAATCCATGTTCAACGTTGTCAATCCCGATATGATTGTCGACAAATACGGTGCCGACACTCTCCGCATGTACGAAATGTTCCTCGGCCCGGTAGAACAATCAAAGCCGTGGGATACAAACGGAATAGACGGTGTGCACCGCTTCATCAAGAAGTTCTGGTCACTGTTCTACGACCGCAACGACAATTATCTGGTAACGGATGAACCTGCCACCAAGGAAGAACTGAAATCCCTCCATAAACTGATTAAGAAAGTGACAGGAGACATCGAGCAATTCTCTTACAACACAAGTATCAGTGCCTTTATGATTTGTGTAAACGAGTTGTTCGGAATGAAGTGCAGCAAGAAGGAAATCCTGAACCAGTTTATCATCGTTCTGGCTCCCTTTGCTCCGCATGTATGCGAAGAGTTGTGGGAGACACTGGGCAATGCAGGCTCCGTATGCGATGCCAAGTGGCCGGTATGCAACGAAGAATACTTGGTGGAAAATACGGTCAACTACACCGTTTCCTTCAACGGAAAGGCACGGTTCAACATGGAGTTCCCGGCAGATGCGGCATCGGATGCATCCAGACTGCTGTATTGGCCGACGAACGTTCTGAAAATGGATGGAAGGCAAGTCCATCGTCAAAGTAATCGTAGTGCCGAAGAAGATTGTGAACATCGTTGTCAAATAACAGATATGCAAATTACAAAACCAACCAAAGCGGAAGTGACGAGAGAGCTGAAGGATTATATCTTCATCACTCTGGGACTCATCAGCTATGCACTGGGATGGGCGGCATTCCTCATTCCCTATCAGATTACGACCGGAGGTACTACCGGTATCGGTGCCATCATCTATTATGCCACCGGATTTCCCATCCAGTGGTCATACTTCATCATCAATGCCGTACTGATGACTTTTGCCATCAAGATACTCGGACCGAAGTTCAGTATCAAGACTACGTTTGCCATCTTCGGACTCACTTTCTTCTTATGGTTTTTTCAGTTGCTGGTGAACGGTTCAGACGGCGTCCCTCCCCAACTGCTGGGCGAAGGACAAGACTTCATGGCTTGCCTGATAGGTGCGGCAATGTGCGGTGCCGGACTGGGTATCGTGTTCAACTGCAACGGCAGCACGGGAGGTACGGACATCATTGCAGCCATCATCCATAAATACAAGGATGTCACGCTGGGACGCATGATTATGGCTTGCGACTTCATTATCATCAGTTCCTGCTATGTGGTATTCCATGACTGGCGACGTGTGATATTTGGTTTTGTAACTTTGTTTGTTATCGGATTTGTACTGGATTACATAGTCAACAGTGCCCGGCAATCCGTCCAGTTCTTTATTTTCTCCAAAGAATATGAAAAGATTGCCGACCGCATCACCAAAGAAACCCATCGCGGTGTAACGGTACTCGACGGTATCGGCTGGTACAGTAAACACAACGTGAAGGTACTGGTCGTCCTTGCCTACAAACGCCAATCGGTAGAAATATTCCGGATGGTGAAAGATATAGACCCGAACGCTTTCATTTCCCAAAGTTCCGTCATCGGTGTATACGGAGAAGGTTTCGACCGGTTGAAAGTGAAATAGGGACTTGTATAAGCCACAAGTATAAGGAGAACATAATATGAGAAAGAAATTTGTATTTGCCACCAACAATTCACACAAACTGGAAGAAGTGACTGCCATTTTGGGAGAGAAGGTCGAACTTCTCAGCATGAAGGATATCAAATGCGATACTGACATTCCGGAAACTGCAGACACACTTGAAGGAAATGCTTTGCTGAAAGCAAGATATATCTTCGATAACTATCATCTGGATTGTTTTGCCGATGATACCGGTTTGGAAGTGGAGGCCCTTGGTGGGGCACCGGGTGTATATTCCGCCCGTTATGCCGGCGATGCACACAATTCGGAAGCAAACATGAAGAAGTTGCTGAAAGATATGGAGGGCATCGAGAACCGTAAGGCACAATTCCGTACCGTATTTGTACTTATCATCGACGGAAAGGAACATCTGTTTGAAGGCATCGTGAAAGGAGAAATCACGAAAAACAGAAAAGGCGCTTCAGGCTTCGGTTACGATCCCATATTCATTCCCGAAGGATATACGCAGACTTTTGCAGAAATGGGGAATGAACTGAAGAATAAAATCAGTCACCGGGCATTGGCCACTAACAAGTTGTGTAAGTTCTTAATGAGATAATGTTTTTAATGTGCTGATATGCTAATGTGCCAATGTGCTAATTGGCTGCGCTGTCACGCCGAAAGGTCATTGGCACATTGGCATATCAGCACATTATAACCCCAGTTGAGCCGATATTTCCAACATCCTCTTAATCGGTTTCACTGCTTTTTCTGCAATCTCAGCATCCACCTTTATTTCCGGTGATTCGTTTTTCAAACAATCATAAAGCTTTTCCAGTGTATTCAGCCGCATGTAACTGCATTCATTGCAGGCACAAGTGCTGTCGTTGGGAGGAGCCGGAATAAATGTTGTCTGCGGGCATTGTTTCTGCATCTCGTGCAGGATACCGCTTTCGGTAGCTACAATGTAGCTCTTTTCGGGATGTGCACTGCGTACTTCAGCAAAGCTGCCGTAGAGCCTACCACATCAGCCAGTTTCAAGACTGTACTCTTGCATTCGGGATGTGCCAGTACCACCGCATCGGGATGCTGCCGTTTTATTTCAACAATCTTTTCAACCGAGAATTCCTCGTGTACATGGCATGCGCATCCCATAATAACATATTTCTTCCGGTAATGGAGTTGATATAATTACCCAAGTTCCGGTCCGGGCCAAAGATTATTTTCTCATCTTTGGGGAAGCTTTCCACAATCTGCTTTGCATTGGTAGAAGTTACCACCACATCGGTCACCGCCTTTACGGCAGCCGTTGTGTTCACATAGGATATCACCGTATATCCGGGATGCTCTTTGACAAACTGACTGAATTTGTCTGCCGGACAACTGTCTGCCAACGAACAGCCTGCCGCCATATCAGGCACCAGTACCTTCTTGTCGGGACAAAGCACCTTCGCCGTTTCTCCCATGAAGTGCACACCGCACATCACGATGATGTCCGCCTCCGTTCGGGCCGCCCATTGCGCCAAAGCCAGACTGTCGCCCACGTAATCGGCTATATCTTGTATTTCACCTTTCTGGTAGTAGTGCCCCAGAATGATTGCGTTCTTCTCCTTCTTCAGCTGCTTGATAGCTTCTATAAGATTATCCATAATTATATTTTTTAATTTCTCTTTCTTCTTTAAAAATCCTTTGATAGTAATGATAGGCTGTTAACAGTGTGGACAAATAAATACGATTTTTCTTGCCTATGAAGTTATTAGTATCAAGCTGAATTTTACTCTTATGCTTATAAACCGGGGTTTTTAAGTTTATCCGTTGATAATAAGACTTCTGCTAAACAGCATTAACATGTTGTTAATAATATGCAAAGTTAATAACTTTAGAGTTATAAACCGATGAAACCAGGCTGAAAAATATGTTGAATGAAGCCTGGAAAATTCTCCTTAACTTTTTTGGTTTGTTCGTTTCACTGCTGTAATATGCAGACCTTTGAATAATGCAAGGATTATTTTTAAAATTGTTTCCCTATTGTATTGACACCTTTTCAACGGTTATTAACCGGGATATAAACGGAAAAAGTATCTTTGCAGGGAGATTTAAAAGTATATTGTCATGCGTAAACTGAAGATAACTGAACTGAATCGTATTAGTGTAGAGGAATTTAAGGAAGCCGAAAAACTGCCTTTGGTAGTGGTATTGGATAATATCCGCAGTCTCCATAATATAGGTTCCGTTTTCCGTACTTCGGATGCTTTCCGCATCGAGTGCATTTATCTTTGTGGCATTACAGCTACCCCACCCCATCCGGAGATGCATAAAACAGCTTTGGGAGCGGAATTTACCGTAGATTGGAAATATGTTGATAACTCTGTTGAAGCTGTTGATAACCTAAAATCCGAGGGATACATCGTTTATTCTGTAGAGCAGGCGGAAGGTAGTGTGATGCTGGACGAACTGGTGCTGGACAAGACTAAAAAGTATGCTGTGGTAATGGGAAATGAAGTGAAGGGTGTTCAACAAGAAGTGATTGACCATTCGCACGGTTGCATTGAAATTCCTCAATACGGCACAAAGCATTCGTTGAATGTATCGGTTACGGCGGGTATTGTTATTTGGGATTTATTCAAGAAACTGAGATAATAACAGGGCTGTTAATAAGCTGTCAATATATCGGGTTTGTTGGAGCTATAGATCGAACACGGTGCATCTATAGATCCAGCGTGTTGCATCTATAGATCCAATAAACTAGTTCTATATAGGTATGATGAGAGATTTTATGAACAGTGGTTGATTATAAAAATCAACCACTTTATTCATTGTAAATTAATGCTTTATCTCCTACTTTATCCTTTTTGTTAACCATGTATCAACACATATCGGTTGTATGTGGAAAACTTGCTGTACAGTTGGTGTCTTTTCTTATTTTTTGTATATTTGCTGAATATATATAAATCATATCGATATGAAAAAGATAATATCTTCATGGATAGGCATTTTTGTAGGTTGTACTATTCTGGCAGCAGGTTTTGTTTACTTTATCAATCCTTATAATCTTGTTCCTGGCGGGGTGTATGGAGCTAGTATTGTGCTTCATAATTCTGTTCCCTTCTATTCAGGTAGGTACTTTTCGGTTATATGTTTGATATTCCTTTGCTTATCATTTCCGTGCTGGTACTGGGAGCAAAATTGGGAGCACGTACTATCGTGCGGCACTATTCACTCCGCTTGCCATGAATGTGCTGTCTCTCCTCTCCTATCCTTCTGAAGAAGCGCTCCATCAGTTGGACCCTACACAGTTGCTGGGTGGCAGTCTGAATATGTCCGACCATTTGATGCTGACTTCTGTGATTGGTGCGGTGGTTATCGGTATAGGCTGTGGTATTGTAGTGCGTAGCCGGGCTACTACAGGAGGTACGGATATTGTGGCGATGATATTGCAGAAATATTGCCATATACGTTTTTCAAAGGCGATACTGCTGGTAGATGGCATTGTGGTGGGATTCGGCCTATTGGTTATCGGTTTCGGTATCGGAAATCCGGATGATGCTACACAACCTTCGTGGCATTTGTCTTTCTATTCACTGATAGCTATTTTTGTCACTTCGAGGGTATTGGCCTATGTGATAAATGGGGAGAAGAATGACAAGATACTGTTTGTCATCAGTGATATGCGCCTTACCGCTTTGCACGACTATATTCTTAAAGATTTGGACCGTACAGCCACTTGCATCAAAGTAGTGGTCTTTATACCAATGTAGACAAGGAAATGCTGTTTCTTGTGGTGAGTTACAAGGAAGTGGTAGGTATCAAGCAGAAGATAAGGGAAGTAGACCCAAAGGCTTTTGTAGTGGTTACCGATGCTTATGATGCATTTGGTGAAGGTTGGAAAGAGCTTCCGATGGCAGGAGAGGTACAACCCGAATAGGTAGTAATAAACAATTGTTCATTCTGTTATTAACTGATATATAGCTTAATATCAATTGTTTAATAACTGATTATTTATGTTGCTAACATAGTTTTCAACATGGTGTTAACGATAAGTTTTTTGTTTGAATGAACGGTATTGTTGCGAAGTCGATGATGTGGAACTTATGGCATGGTTGCCATAAATTGAGTGCAGGTTGCAAGCATTGTTATGTTTATCGTGGTGATGCCCGGCGAGAGGTGGACAGTTCGGTGGTGGTGCGGACAAAAAACTTTGACCTGCCTTTGCGTAAAAAGCGTAACGGAGAATTCAAGATACCACCTGGAACATTTGTCTACACCTGCTTTACTTCCGATTTCTTTGTGGAAGATGCTGACAAATGGCGGGCCGAAGCATGGGAGATGATGCGTTGCCGCAGTGACCTGCATTTTATGATGATTACCAAGCGTATAGACCGTTTTTCTGACTGTCTGCCCGATGATTGGGGAGACGGATATGATAATGTAACCATCTGCTGTACGGTTGAAAACCAGGCTTGCGCCGATTATCGCTTGCCCATTTATAAGAGGGCTCCTATAAAGCATAAGATAATAATCTGTGAACCGCTGCTGGAAAGGATAGATTTAAGTACTTATGCTGTTGGCGAATGGATTGAACAGATAGTTGCAGGGGGAGAATCCGGTTACGAAGCCCGCCCTTGTGATTTTGAATGGGTGATGGACCTTCGCAGAATTTGTGTGGAAAATAAAGTGGACTTCTGGTTCAAGCAGACCGGTTCTAAGTTCGTCAAAGACGGAAAGACATATAATGTGAAACGCCAATTTCAACATTCGCAGGCACGCAAGGCGGGAATAAACATCAGTTTATAATTGTCCGCTTTCTACCATCAATATCACCCGTTCGGTCAATGCATCGTCTCCCATAGGGTCGTATTGCTTCTTTAGACTGGCGCCGAAGAGTGCGGCAAAAGTCTGGTAGAAACCGGCTTTGAAAGGGCCCATAAAAGCTTTTACCAGTTCATATCCGGTGGAGTTGGTCTGTCGGTCTACCAGTTTTATTAACAGTTTGCCTTGGGCAAAGGTAAGTTTCTTCATGCGGGGAGTGTATTGCTCCTTCAAGCTTTTCTCTACTGCTTTCATGTGTTTCTGGCGGGCTTTCTCGGTGGGCAGGGTCATCATGTATTCGTAGGTTTCAATGATGGCACGGTTAATCTCCTTGGAGATGGGAAGTACCTTCTTTACGTCACGAATGAGTTTGTAGTACTTGTTCATGTCGCGCTTGTTCTTGAATTTAAGCGGCTTGAAGATGTAGACAGTGGGGAGCTTGACATAAGGGATGGTATCTCCTTCGTAAACGCACATGGGAGTAAGATAGACACTCTTTTGCGCAGCAGACTGTGGTTGCTGCTGTGCAAAGCATTTCAGGCTTCCGAGAGAAAGAAACATGATGAGTATTACTATGTTAAGCCTTGCGTTCATGTTGCAAAAGTACACCATTCTGTGTAATGTTGTTGCATCATGTTGATTTTTCCTTGCTCAATTAACTTATTTAAGGTAACTTCGCTTCCCAAAACATGAAAGTGACCTACTATTAATGGAATTACTCAAGATAGGAGTTTTTGTAAGTATGCTGTCAATGACTCCTATGCTTGAAGCTCAAAATATATCCGGCCTTCAGAAAGAACGGCCTTTACTTCTTTTGGAAGAAAATCTGGAACAACTTTCCATCGGGAATGAGGAAGAATACGGTTGGGAAGATGAATTGGAGGAGTTGTCCCGACGTCTGCAAGAGCCTGTCAACCTCAATGCCGCCACTAAACGGCAATTGGAGCAGTTTCCTTTTCTTACGGATATACAGATAGAGAATCTTCTGGCTTATGTCTATATACACGGACAGATGCAGACCATTTATGAATTGCAGCTGGTGGAGGAGATGGATAAACGTACCATCGACCTACTGCTGCCCTTTGTCTGTGTGCGGGCAGTGAAAGCGGGTAGGGGGTATCCTGCTTTAAAATCTATACTGAAATACGGGAAACACGAAACATTGGCACGTTTGGATGTACCGTTCTATATCCGTAAAGGATATGAGAAGAATTACCTGGGACCTTCCCTTTACCATTCTTTGCGCTATAATTTTCATTATGGAGATTATCTCCAAATAGGCGTGACGGGAGAGAAGGATGCCGGAGAACCCTTCTTTGCCCTGCACAACAGAAAAGGCTATGATTACTATTCTTTCTATTTTCTGATAAAGAATCTGGGGCGGCTGAAGGCTTTGGCATTGGGCAATTACCGTCTGAGCTTCGGGCAGGGACTGGTACTTAGTACGGATTTTCGTTTAGGAAAAACATTCTCTATGTCTACAACAGAATATCGTACCGGAGGCATCCGTAAGCATAGTTCTACCGATGAGTACAATTATTTCCGGGGAGTGGCGGCAACGGTGGGAGTATTGCCTTACTTGGATATTTCGGCTTTCTATTCGCATCGCTCCATGGACGGTGTGGTGGAGGATGGCGAGATAACTTCCATTTACAAGACGGGATTGCATCGCACGCAGAAGGAGGCAGATAAAATGAATGCCTTTGCCTTGCAGGTTACAGGAGGAAACGTGACCTATGAAAAGAGCTCTCTGAAGGTGGGAGTGACGGGGATTTACTATTTTTTCGACTGTCCTTACGAGCCTCGGTTGAACAAGTATGCAAAGTATAATCTTCATGGAAGTGATTTCTATAACGTGGGCATGGATTATAGGTATCGTCTGGGCCGTTTTGTCTGGGTGGGGGAAGCGGCAACCGGCAGTAAAGGCTATGCGTTGCTGAACCGGCTGAAGTATAATCTTTCTTCCGATTATCATCTGCTACTTGTTCACCGGTATTATTCATATGATTATTGGACTTTGTTTGGGCGTTCCTTTGGCGAAAGCAGTATGCCGCAGAATGAGAACGGATGGTATCTGGCAGCAGAGGCCACACCTTTCGCCCGGTGGAAGTTTTTCACTTCACTGGATGTGTTTTCTTTTCCTTGGTGGAAATACCGTATAAGTAAGCCCTCAAAGGGAGTGGATGCCATGTTTCAGGTTACTTATACTCCTCGAAAGAGCCTTTCGATGTATTTTAATTATCGGTACAAACAGAAAGAAAGAGACGTGACGGTACAAGCGGTGCAGTTATCGAACCTATCTATCACCATAAACTCCGTTATCGGCTGACCTATATGCCGGGAAGATATATCTTTCGTACTACAATAGATTATAACCACTTCCGTCAGCAGGATGGGGAAGGGTATCGCTTTGATAGACGGCAAGGTTATCAGTGTACTCAACTTTGCTCGTACACTTTCCCCTTCCCTCTGTCAGTTTCCGTGCAGGGAACCTGGTTTCATACGGACGATTACGATTCGCGTGTTTACGCCTCCGAGCGTGGATTGTTATATACTTTCTATACCCCTTCCTTCTATGGCAAAGGGTTCCGTTACTCCGCTCATCTGCGATATGATTTGAGTAAGAACTTCATGTTTCTTGCCAAATTCGGACAGACGGTTTATCAGGATAGGGAGACGATTGGTTCGGGCAATGATGAGATACCGGGAAATAGGAAAGCGGACTTGCAGATGCAACTGCGTATCAAGTTTTAGAAACTGTTTTAAT
>ENA-OQCP01000835-OQCP01000835.1-human-gut-metagenome-genome-assembly--contig:-NODE-835-length-12987-cov-1.528227_pt1 | contig 12987 bp, 19 predicted proteins | sample MGYA00242760_ERZ504583 | MGnify/ENA primary metagenome ERZ504583 (study PRJEB26092, sample SAMD00036308) | human gut metagenome | host: Homo sapiens | study: EMG produced TPA metagenomics assembly of...
TGAGAATAATGTGGAAATATTGCATAACAAAGGGGAGACAGAAGAATGTATCGAATTTTAGTTGCAGATGATGAAGGAATCATGCTGGAAGCCTTTAAGAATGTTATATCCAGTACATTTGGGGATTCATGTATCGTAGAAACTGCCAAAACAGGAAGAGCCGTAACAGAGATCGCGGAGACTTTTCATCCGGATATCGTATTTATGGATATTCATATGCCTGGTATTAATGGAATACAGGCTATGCGAGAAATAAGAAAATTTAATACAACAGCTCTGTTTTATGTTGTATCGGCCTATGACAAATTCGATTATGCAAAAGAAGCAATTGATCTGGGAGTCGAGCGATATCTGACAAAGCCAATCTCAAAGGCCAAGATCATTGCAGCAGTGGAAGAGGCCACAGCAAAAGTTGATACAAAAAGAAATCAGCGAAGTAACCTTCTGAGAATACAGGAAAAACTGGAAACAGTCATTCCGGTCGTAGAAAACAGTTTTGTTGGAGCCTTCTTTTCCAACAGGAGATGCAGGTGGCAGACTATTACCAACAGCTTCTGGATATTGAGGAAAAACAGGGCTATGTTATGATCATTCAGTTTGGACAGTCTTATGAGAATGGAAGGCTGGTAAGCCCGGTTGGAATGAATGTTAAGGCACAGGACTTTTATGCGGAATTGAGAGATATCGTAAAATCTTCTTTTTCCTGTGCAGTGGGATCGATCATGTCCAATCGTATTCCAATCGTGGTTCCGTGTGCACTGTCTGAGAATCCATATGAAGAAAGAATCGATCTGGTTGAACAGGCACGAAGCCTGATTACCCGATAGAAGATCGTATCGAAGCGAAATTTCGTGTCGGAATCGGAAGAGTACGGGAAATGCAGGAGATGGAGCGCTCTTATCGTGAGGCACTGCGTGCATTGAATGGAAGCAAGAGCCGTGTGATACATATCGAAGATCTTTCCCAGAATGGTGTGTATGATGAGGAATTTCCGGTAGAGATGGAAAAAAATATTTTCCGTTATCTGGAAGAGGGAAAAGAAAAAGAATGTATCCAGGAGATAAATGTGTTTTTTGACTGATGGTGGCACATTATGCAGACGACATGAATAACATCCGGCTGAAGACCCTGGAATATATTATCTGGGGTGAGAAAAAAGCATTTGAAGCAGGCGCGATCAATTATGGATTTAGCTATCGACGCGATTATCTTGATGCAGCCATGGCATGTACAGGGTATGAAGAACTGCGAAAATGGTTTCTGGACAAGATGGTGAATGCCTGCCGTGCAATCCGGGATCAGAAGGAAGACCAGTCCAATTCTGCTGCAAAGAAAGCGATGCTGTATATCCAGGAGAATTATAATAAAGACATCTCATTGGATGATGTATCTGGCATTGTAAATATCAGCCTTATTACTTCAGCAAGATCTTTAAAGAAGAGACCGGAGAAAACTTTATTGAATATGTGACGAAGGTGCGGATAGAAAAAGCTAAGGAATTTTTGGCTCAGCCGGATATCAGTATTAAAGAAGCCGGGATCCGGAGTGGTTATACAGATCCGAATTATTTCAGCAGGATCTTTAAGAAACAGACAGATATGACACCAAGTGAATATAAAACGAGGTATGGAAAATGAAAAAGAAAACAGGCATTTTTCTTATAATCGGGATAGTGCTTGCACTGATGCTTACAGGATGTGGAAAGCAGAGTGTGGAGACGGAAACAGCACATACAACAGAAGAGGATAAACTGCAGATTGGACTTAGCTTTGATTCTTTTGTAATTGAACGATGGCTGCGTGACCGTGATATGTTTGTGTCTACAGCGCAGAGTCTTGGGGCAGAAGTAAATGTGCAGGTGGCCGGAGGAGAAGTAGAGGAACAGATTTCTCAGATTGAGTACTTCATCCAGAAAAAAATGGACGTGATCATTATTATACCAATTGATGGCGATGCATTATATGATGTGGTAAAAGAAGCAAAAAGCAAAGGAATCTGTGTAATCTGCTATGACCGTATCATTCCCAATGTAAATGCGGATCTGTATATTACGATCGACAATGAGATGGTTGGAACACTGATGGGTGAGGCCCTGAAAAAAGCTTGCCCGGATGGCGGAAATATCTTTGCGATTTATGGATCACCGACAGATAAAAATGTTGAGGAAGTTGAGAAGGGATTTAAAGATGCACTGGTGGATAGTAAGCTTAATATCGTTTACTCCGGTTATTGTGATAACTGGCTTGCAGAAATAGCGGAAACTCATGTAAACAAGGGGCTGGAAGTGACGGATGATATTGTTGGTGTTATGTGTGGTAATGACGATCTGGCAAGTCAGGTAGTTAAAGTTTTGTCCGAAAACCGCCTTGCCGGACAGGTCGCTGTTGTCGCACAGGATGCAGAACTGGCTGCATGCCAGCGTATTGTAGAAGGAACCCAGACCATGACGGTGTATAAGCCGATCGAGCAGGAAGCATCTACGGCGGCGACACTGGCGGTGATGCTTGGAAATGGGGAGGATATCGGGTCAGCTGACTGTGAATATCCTGTTACCGAGACGACCAATGATGGAGAATATGAGATTCCGTATTATAAGATCATGCCGGTGGCTGTGACGAAAGAGAATATGGATGAAGTGGTCATAGATGGAGGGTTCCATACACATGAGGATGTATACCTTAATGTGAAATAATGAGAAAGTCACAGTATAAAATATAAACTAATTACGTCTCATAGCTGTTCTTACAGGCTAGTTCAAAGATCTGGAAGTACTAAGAGAAGATAATTCTACAAAAACCACTTCGAAAAATGTCAAACTCGCTGTCGCTCAGACAGTGCCATTTTTCGAAGCAAAGTAGAATTCTCTTCACTAAGTACTTCTGACAGATCTTTTCAGGCCTGATGAACATCTATGAGACGTTTTTTACTTTACATTTGAAATACTGTTTAAAGGGAAAAAAAGCGTGCCTGCGCTGCGCGTCGTTGCTTCGCGTAGCTAACGGCGCAGCCGCTGTCCGCATCCCGGGGTGGAGCCCCGTCCCCTCTCCATAAGAATAACTACCACGAATGAGGGATAAAAAACGTATCCTGTCTGGGTTGTACAGGCCTTGAAAAGATTCGTAGATATACTTAGGAAATAAAATACTACTTTGCCCCACAAAATGACACTGTTTGAGCAACAGCGAGTTTGTCATTGTGGGGCGTTTTTTGTAGGATTTTCTTTTCTTAGTATATTCGGATTTTTTCAACAGCCTGTATAAAACAGGTAGGATACGTAATTTTACATCTCAGCGCTGGTATTATTCTTTATCCATATATGCATTATATATTTCAGGTTGAATCACTTTGCGAATCGCTTCATACACTCCTTGTGATGCTTCTCGGATCTCTTTACGTGTCTCATCGGACAGGGTAATGATCTGTGTACCGCTTTCTTCGATGGTTGCAATTTTATCTGCGATACGTGCATCGGACTGTTCTCTTGCGTATTCTGTTGCAAGTTGTGCGGCTTCTGTCATGATCTCCTGTTCATCTTCCGGGAGATCTTTGAAGAAATCATCGTTGACGATCAGAGAGATCAGATGCGGAAGATGATTGGTCTCGACCACATAATCCTGCTGTTCATATAAGTTGTTGGAAACGATAACTTCATATGGATTTTCCTGCGCATCGATCGTATGCTGTTGAAGACCGATATAAACCTCACTGAAACTCATTGGAGTCGGGTTTGCACCGAGTGCCTTCCAGAATGCCAGATGATAACTGTTTTCCATAGTACGGATCTTCTGACCTTTAAAGTCTGCAAAGCTATTGACTGGTTTGTTTGTGCTCATGACACGGAAACCTGGTCTGCCATACCGAGAAGATGATAGCCGCCGTCGGTGTAAACATCACTGATCAGGCTGTAGAATTCCGGGTCATCGATCTTCTTACGACAGTCGTCAAGAGAATCAAAAACACATGGAAGATCAAAGACTGCCAGGTCACTCATGAAAGAAACCTGAGGTGCAGTATTCTGCACGACAAACGGGATATCTCCATCTGAGCAGGTTTCAAGCAGGTCGCGGTCACCACCGAGTGTGGAGTTCGCGTATACCTGGATCTTCATTTTGCCATCGCTTAAATCTGCGACTTCCTCGGCAAACTTTTCTGCAAAGATCTGTGTAACAGTGTCTTCCGGGCTGGCGGTTGCCAGTGGCCAGGAATAACGCTGTACTTCATCTTCAGAAGAAGTACCACATCCTGTAAGGGCAATGCTCAAAGCACCAGCCACAGTCAGCACGGAGCATACGAGGATGTAACGATTTTTCTTATCGGATGTATTGCATGTAGTAATTTTTCATGTCTTTCCTCCTATAAGATTCCGATAGAGATTGCCGGTATGAAAGTGATCAGGAGTAGCGCTGCCAGGAAAAATGCGATCATTGGCAGGGCTTTTTTGCAATCTGCATAACCGGCACATCTGTCAGTGAACTTGCAACGAACAGATTGACTCCGATTGGTGGAGTTACAAATCCGATGGCAAGGTTGACAACCATGATTACACCAAATTGGATTGGATTCATACCGATAGCCTGCACGATCGGAAGTAGGATCGGTGTCAGAATCAGGATTGCCGGTGTGGTATCCATGACCATTCCTACAATCAGCAGGAAGAGATTAATGATCAGCAGGATTGCAACCGGACTGTGGAAATTGTTCAGGATAAATTCGCTGACGGTCTGCGGTACCTGCATCAGAGTCAGTACTCTGGAGAAGGCAGTAGAGGCTGCCAGGATGAACAGGATCGGTGTAAAAGTACGGATCGCTTCTACAAGGATCGGCCAGATATCACGGAGCTTAATGCTCTTGTATACGAACAGACTGATGATCAGGGCATAAAATACGGAGATAACAGCAGCTTCTGTCGGAGAAGCAACACCTGTGTAGATACATCCGAGAATGATGACCGGGCTTAACAGTGCAAAGAAGCTTTCTTTGAGCACTTTCAGAAGCCCTTTGTCATGAAGCATCTGTACCTCTGCATGGATTTTTTCTTTGTCTTCACCGTAGCGTTTGCAGTGATAGATCGCATAGAGCATGAGCAGGGCTCCGATCATGAGTCCTGGGATAATTCCGGCAAGAAACAGATCACTGACAGATGCACCGATGCCATGCCGTACATGATGAATGGAATACTAGGCGGAATGATAACACCGAGTCCACCAGCACTGCAACGATTGCGGTAGAAAATGTCAGATCATAACCAAGATGGGACAGGATTGGAATCGTCATACTTCCAACTGCGGCAACCGTTGCCGGAGCAGAACCGGAGATCGCACCGTAAAAAAGGCAGGTGACGATTACGGCACATGGCATACCAGCAGTGAATTTGCCAAGAAAATAGGCAAAAACATCAAACAGCTTTTTGGAAATACCGCCCTTGGCCCATGATGATACCGGAAAGGACAAACATTGGAAACTGCCAGGAGCGGGAAGGAGTCCAGAACCGCCAAAACATGGCACGAATCAAGATTATTTGGCACCAACAGTAAAGGACGGATCAAACACAGACGGAAGAACAGATGTGATTCCAAGGGTGATGGATACCGGAACTGCGATGACCAGTAAGACAACAAAGATAATAAATAAAACTACAACTGGCATTTAGTGTTCCTCCTCATTTGAATTTTTGATCGTGTTGATGCGGTTATCGATTCCTGATTCCAGAGCAGGTTCGTTGTGGGATTCTGCATTTGCCTGGATAAAGGATTCTGGGGTATTGCGTTCCGGATGTGCCGGGTCAAATACATTTTCACCTCTTGCAACACGGAACTCAATGATCCAGCGCTGCAGGACACGGAATGCGACCAGTACAAAAGAAACCAGAGGTGCGGCCTGTACATAGTACATCGGAATGCCGCATGCCGGTGAAAGCTGTCCGCTGTGAACAGAAGACATCATATAAGAATAAGCAAACGGAATCATGTAAATAAAAAAGATCAGCTCGAAGGTGTGATTCACTACTTTGAAGATTGCTTTTCCGCGGCGTGGAATTGCGACAAATTGCTCGATCTTAATAGAAAGGCATTTTTTGCTGCAGTAGCTTACACTCAAGAATCCACACCAGATGAAGAGATATCTGGTAAGTTCTTCGGACCAGGACAGGGACATTCCAAGAACATATCTGCAGAATATCTGAATCCCCATGATCAGTGTCATGGCAATCAGGAAGATGACCAGGATAAATTCTTCGAGATTCTCGTCCAGCCAGTGAAGTATTTTTTTCATGAAGGACCTCCCTTAAAATAAGTATAGATGGTAATGTGACTGTAACAGTTCAACGCTTTGCAGTTATAAAAACACCGATATTTCTATTTTAAATAAAAATACCGGTGTTTTCAAGAAGTAAATATATTATATGTTACATTGCATTGTGAAGAAGTCCAAGGACTGTATTCAGATCATTTACTCCCATCTGTCCCGGTGCAGATGCTTTCTTAGCGGCACCAAATGTCATGGAAGAACCAAATACTTCACCGCAGAGACGACTGATCACGCCAGTACCTGCCATAGACATGGTAATGATCGGTCTGTCAGCATAATTTGTTGCCATTTCCTCTGTTGCAGCCAGAAGAGTCAGAACATCCTTTTTGTTCTGTGGCATAACGGCAATCTTTGGAATATCTGCATTCATGTCCTGCATCTTACGGAGGCGATAGATGATGTCTGCTTTAGCAGGAGTTTTGAAGAAGTCATGGTTGGAAGCGATAACCTTAACACCTGCTGCATGAGCTCCGTCGATGATCTTTTTAACGATCTCATCACCTGTGAAGATCTCAACGTCAATGAGATCTACATATCCGGTCTGAGCTGCTTTGATGTTGAGTTCTGCATAAGCATCCGGCTCGATTGCTTTTTCTCCACCTTCTTTGGAAGTACGGAAAGTCATGAGAAGTGGGATGTTACCAAGAACTGTACGAAGGTCTTTCAATACATCTTCAACCTTTGCAAAATCAAAAACACCTTCAAACCAGTCTACACGCCACTCAACAACATCAACCGGGATAGAATCAAAGTTTTTGCTTCTTCAATGATATCTTCTTTTGTAATACCAACGATCGGAACGATGATTTTCGGTGCACCTGCACCGATTTCGGTATCACGGATTTTAACTGTATTCATGATGAGTTTCCTTTCTATTATATAATGATTACGACGGGTTCCAAGTCCAGATGCCTTATCGTGCAAGCATGAACAGCTATTGGACTTTTCGCCCCTGGTTCTCATTTTAGTTCTCAGCTTCTGCGAGTTCAACCATTTTTTTGTAACGGATGTTTACAAACAGACCAAGTACAACCCCAACTGCTGTAAGTACGATGTTCATGATCATAACCTGAGATGGCTGCATTTTGGATGCTGCTGTCAGGATCGTGTAGTTACACAGAGAGGATGCGATCATAACCAGAGCAGTTACCGTACCTTTGATCTTAGGGAAGAGCATGTTGCATACAGAGGTAGCAATCTGGAGCAGTCCACCTGCACCTGCCCAACCGATGATGAATGCACCGGCGATCATCAGTGTCTGGTTCTGGCCTGTCAGAACAACGATCAGTGTTGCCAGACAGATAACCGGATAAATAACGATGAAACGAACATCTTTGATCTTTCTTGTGAGGAGTGCTGTCACAACAAGTGCGATCAGTGTTCCTGCTGAATAATAAGTCTGCATGATAGACGGGTCAGTCCAGCCTACATTTTCTTTTGCAAAGTTCTGTGCACAGTTCAGCCACAGCTGGAAAGTACCTGTACATGTGAATCCGATCAGGATCATTGCGATAGATTCGAAGGAGAAGTGTGTGTGTTTCAGGCTGTCGATAAGTCCTTCTTTCTTACCAGCTGCTTTCTGGTCTGCATCTGGAAGTGGGAACAGGAATACCAGTACGAAGAGTACGAGGTAGATGATTCCACATCCGAAGAACAGATGGTTGTAGGAAGTAAGTCCTGCAGCTGTTGTAGCTACGGTTGCACCGAGTACGAATGGAAGCAGCATCTGGGCGATCGCGATGAAGAATTTAATTCCCATGGTTGCAACGCCAGGAGCTTTGTAGATGATCTCGGCAACTGCCGGATAGATACCAGTGTCAAGGAATGAGTTTGCGATACCGCCGATGATCGCACATACATAAGCAATTGTGTAACCGCCGCTTGTGCCTGCATTAAATGCAAGGGCAAGACCGATCAGGTAGATTGCATAGGAAGCACTGCCGATTGCTGTGGAAATGCGACGTCCAAGTTTGTCTGAAAGAGGACCGGCAAACGGAAGTGCGATCAGTCGTCCAAGACCGAGAGCAGCAGAGATCGCTGTGATCGCCATTGCCTCAACGCCCCATGCGGTAGCGAGAGCGTCTTTGATAACAGCCTGTCCCAGAATAGAGCATCCAACACCGTGGATGAAGTAGTTTAAGTACAAAATCAATGCACTTTGGCAGGTATTTTTTGTTCATGTTATTCTCCTTTTCCTAAAGTAATTGTGCTGTTACTGTTCACGGGTAACTGTGAACGGAGTGAACAGTAGTTTTCTTCGGTTTTCTTTTTGTTCTGTCACAAACATCAGAAATGCCGGGTTACATTGTGTTAAAAAAATAACATTTGATTGTATTGTAACAGGAACAATGCATGTAGTCTAATGCTTTTAAAGTGGAAAACTAATGCATTGAATGCATTAATATGGTATAATAACTGATAAATTTTAGTTATTTATATAAGGAAGGAAAATAGGAAAGATCAGGTTGCTGTAGATGGTACAAACAGTAACGGGTAATACTGTAGAATAAGAGGTATATTATACAGGAGGAGAAAGAATATGACTTTAAATCAGATTCTGTATTTTCAAAAAGTAGCAAGACTGGAAAATTATCATCAGGCAGCAGAAGAACTGTATATCTCACAGCCGTCCCTGAGCCGTTCGATGGCAGCACTGGAGAGCGAACTGGGGGTTGCTCTTTTTGAGAAAAAAGGACGAGGCGTGACATTGACCAAAGCGGGTAAGCTTTTCTGGAACATGCGGACCGGATCGCGGCAGACTGTGATGTGGCGGTCGGCAAGATGCAGGAGCTTTCTTCGGATGGCGGAAAGATTGATATCGGTTATATTTTTCCGCTTGCGGGGCATTATATTCCACATAAAGTACGAAAATTTTTAAATAAAGAAGAAAACAAAAATGTGGTGTTTAATTTCTGGCAGAATCATACACCGGCAATTGCGCGAAGGTGCGTACCGGCGAGCTTGATATCGGATTTGGAGGATATCTCAAGAAAGATGACATGGAATTTTTTCCACTCAGTGCACAGGAGCTTGTCATCATTACACCGAAACAGCATCCACTTGCCGGTATTCGTGAAGTACCGCTTGCAGAGATGAATCATTATCCGGTGATTGGCTATGAGAAAGAATCCTGGATGGGAACGTATGTAAAACATTTATACAATAAATATCAGATTCATCCGAGTACGATCGTAGAATGTCCGGACGAATATTCAATCGTATCCCTGGTAAAAGAAAATTTCGGGATTGCGCTGATGCCGCAGACAGATATCCTTTTGAATGCAGACGGAATCAATATCCACAAACTAAAGGGATTGCAGATCTATCGTCAGGTATTTATGTTCTGGATGAAAGACCGTTACCGTCTGCCGGCTGTAGAGCGTTTTATTAATTATATGAAGGGGCAGCAGGCGAAGATGCGAATGATACCGAAAACGTATCAAAAATTTATCTGAAAGATATTGTTAATTTTTAATACAAAGAGTTATGATAATTGTGTCACAAACAAAGGATTGCCACTCATGTGAATATCATATTTTATTATTTATGAATGAATAGGAGATTATTTCATGAAGAGTGATTACCCAAAAGATTTTTGAACCAATTACGATTAAAAGAACGACTATTAAAAACCGTATTGCAATGACTCCGATGGGAACCAACTACGGTGAAACAAGCGGTGAGATGAGTAACCGTCATATGAATTACTACTCACTTCGTGCAAAAGGTGGCACAGGTCTTATCATTCTGGAGAATGCCAACATCGAGTATCCGGCAGGCTCTAATGGTACAAGTCAGATCCGTATCGACCATGACAGTTTTATGCCACGTTATTATCAGCTCGTAGAAAACCTTCATAAAAATGGTGCGACTGTAGCAATTCAGGTAAACCATGCCGGAGCATCTGCTTCTTCCGCAAGAACCGGAATGGAAACTGTTTCTTCTTCCAATATCCCTACAAAGGCAGGCGGAGAAGTTCCGCGACCGATGACAAAAGAAGAAATCCTTACAACTGTAAAAAAATACGGAGAGGCTGCAAAGCGTGTCCAGGCAATTGGGTTTGATGCAATCGAGATCCACTGCGGACATTCTTATCTGATGAGCCAGTTTATCTCTCCTTATTATAATAAGAGAACAGACGAGTTCGGGGGTTCTGTAGAAAACCGTCTTCGTTTTCCACGTATGGTACTCGAAGAGGTTCGTAAAAATGTAGGACCATGGTTCCCGATCATCGTTCGTATCTCTGCTGAAGAAAGAGTACCGGGTGGAAACACTCTGGAAGATACACTGGAATATCTGGAATATCTGGATGAGTTCGTAGATATGTATGATGTTTCCTGTGGTCTGAATCCGTCTCTTCAGTACCAGATCGACTCCAACTTCCTTCCGGATGGCTGGAGATCCTATATGGCAAGAGCCGTAAAAGAACAAATTAAGAAACCGGTCATCAATGCCGGTAACTATCGTGATCCGAAGATCGTTGAGAAAGTTCTCGAAAGTGGGGATGTGGACATCGTCGGAATGGGACGTGGTCTGATCGCAGAGCCGAATTGGGTTAAGAAAGTCGAGAACGGAGAAGAAGATATTCTTCGTAAATGTATTTCATGTAATGTTGGATGTGCAGGAAACCGTATCGGCGTAAACCGTCCGATCCGTTGTACCGTCAACCCGGCTGTACCGGAAGGCGATATTTATAAAGCACTCAAAGTCAACAAAAACTGCAATGTTGTAGTAGTAGGTGGCGGAACAGCCGGACTGGAAGCTGCATGTACAGCAGCTGAAGTTGGCTGTAATGTATTTGTACTGGAAAAGAAAGATCACCTTGGAGGTCTCTCCACATTTATTTCGGATCTTCCGAGCAAGACTCGTATGAAAGATTTCCCGAAATATCTGGAAGCTCGTGCAGCCAGACTGAAAAATCTTTATGTTTTCCTGAATACAGAAGCAACTGTTGAGAAAGTAAAACAATTCAAACCGGACATCGTTGTAAATGCAACTGGTTCCGTACCGCTTGTACCTCCGATCAAAGGCCTTAAAGAAAACATCGAAGCCGGAAATGTGGCTACGATCTTTGATATGATCAACAACCTGAATGCAGGAAAATACCCGGATGAAGCCTGTCAGGGCAAAAAAGTTGTTGTAGTCGGCGGTGGATCTGTCGGACTTGACGTGATTGAATATTTTGCACCTCGCGGAGCAGAGTGTACGATCATCGATATGCTTCCTCAGATCGGTATGCTTGCAGATCCGATCACCAAATGTTCCATGCGTGAGACACACGATAAGTATGGTGTTAAGGAATATGTAAACACAGCACTTCAGGAAGTAAAAGAAAATGCATTCACAGTAAAACTTCCGGATGGTCAGATCAAGGATATGGAATTCGATCTTGGCTTCAACTGCCTTGGAATGCGTTCTAACAATCCGGTACTTCCGGGACTGAAGAGGCATTAAAGATACAGAAACTTATGTATATACAATTGGTGATTCTGTACGTGCCCGCCGTATTATGGAAGGTACCATGGAAGGTCGTGCGATCCTAACGTGCTTGAATCTCAGGGTTATCTGCACTTAGAGCCACTTGAATAAATGATACTAAGGGAGCAAAGATCCAAGTCGTTGGTATCAGAATATATATAATTTCATTAAAAGAAAAGAGGAAAAAATCATGCCAAACATTACAGGACATACAGAATTAGTAGGATTAATGGCTTACCCGATCCGTCACACACAGTCACCGACAACTCACAACCTCGCATATGACAAAAACGGCGATGATGTTATCCAGCTTGCATTTGAAGTAGATAATGATTCCCTGAAAGATGCTGTTCAGAGTATCCGTGCGCTTAAAATGTTGGTTCCAACATCTCCATGCCGAACAAAACAGTTGTTCACAAATATCTGGACGAAGTTGATGAAGCTGCCAAATTATGCGGTGCCATCAACACGGTTGTAAACATGCGTGATGAAACGGACAGGTTACAGGAAAACTCAAAGGCTACAACACTGACGGTATGGGATACTGGCAGGGACTCAAAGAAGAAGGCATTGATTTTAAAGGAATGAAGATGGTTCTGATCGGAACCGGTGGAGCTGCAACAGCAATCGCAGTACGCGGAGCTCTTGACGGAATCGCTGAGATTGAAATCTTCAACATCAAAGATAAATTCTATAGCCGTGGAGAAGAAATCGTTGACCTGATCAACAAGAACACAAACTGCAAAGCTACAATGAACGATCTTGCAGATCATGATCTTCTCAAAGAAAAAATGCATGCAGCAGATCTGTTCTGTGATGCAACAGGTGTAGGAATGCATCCACTCGAAGACCTTTCCAATATCCCGGATCCTTCTTTCTTCAAGAAAGACCTGATCGTAACAGATACAGTTTATGCACCACGCGAAACAGTTATGATGAAACAGGCCAAAGAAGCAGGATGTGAAAGAGTTTACAATGGTATGAGCATGATGCTGTTCCAGGCTCTGATTGCAATAAAACTTTACACTGGAAAAGATACTCCGGTAGACTACATGAAAGAAAAACTTGGAATCTGATCAGTAAAGACCGATTCTGAATAAGCTTATAAAGGACTGTGCACTGACGCATTGCGCGACGGTGTGCAGTTTTTTTATTATTATGGAAAAAACGGACAAAAACGTTAAAAATGCTGAGAAAAAACGG
>ENA-OQCP01000836-OQCP01000836.1-human-gut-metagenome-genome-assembly--contig:-NODE-836-length-12971-cov-2.277172_pt1 | contig 12971 bp, 18 predicted proteins | sample MGYA00242760_ERZ504583 | MGnify/ENA primary metagenome ERZ504583 (study PRJEB26092, sample SAMD00036308) | human gut metagenome | host: Homo sapiens | study: EMG produced TPA metagenomics assembly of...
TCTGTATTGATATGACGCGGACCTTGACTCATTCGTTCGGTTCCTCCAGCTTTTTTTATTCCGACAGAGACTGTCGTCATGTTCCATAGTATAGCATTCTTACCCACAATCTGCAATCGGTATTCTTTTCCGGAGCAGGGTGTGTGCAGAAAAACAGGCTCACCCGGCCTTTGCAGCCCGGGCATCCACCTCTGCTTTGATCTCATCGTAGGCCGCCTTGGACATAGGGTCCAGGGGCTTCCCCTGCGAGAGCACAAAGTCGTTCGTCTGCCTGAGGGCTGCCAGCATGGCCAGATCCAGATCCTTCAGCTCCAGCTTGCGCAGCTTGTTCACCCCGGGCCAGTCCCGCTCCTTACTGGACATATCCGCCAGATAGACGATCTTATCCAGCCTGCTCATGCCGGGCTTGCCCGCAGTGTGGCAGGCAATGGCCGAAAGCACAGCCTCATCCTCCACGCCCCACTCGGTGCGGGCCAGGATGGCGGCGCAGATGCCGTGCCACACCGGGGTGGGACGCTCTTCCCCGCCCTCGGCCAGTTCCGGGTGGGCCCGCATGATGGCGCGCATCTCGTCCTTGCTGATCTCCTTGGCTGAGTCGTGCAGCAGGCGGCCAGCGCGGCCTTGTCCTCATCCACGCCATACCGCTTTGCCAGCTTGACGGCCATTTTTCTCACATTCAGGGTATGCTCGTAACGCTTGTCACTCAACCGACCGCGCACAAGCTCCTTTGCCTGTTTCAGATTCATGGTTTCCGCTTTCCCCTCTGTCTGCCCGGTAAAGCCCCTCCCGCCGGATGACCCGGCGCACGAGGCGGGCAGTTCATTTTCACACGCTTCCCCTGCTGCAAGGCGGCACGCAGGTTGCTGCTGGCCATGGCAGAGCCTCGACCTGTGCAAACAGGATGCGGGCCCCGGTGGGTCCATCTGCTTTGCCTTGGCGTGAAGCTCCGGCGCATCGCCCACATTCCGGCTCGTGACCACCAGCCGGGCCAGCCGCAGGATCTCCTGCCAGCGGTGCCAGCTGTCAAAGCTCAGCAGCATATCACTGCCCATGGCCATGTACAGCTCGGCCTCCGGATAGGTGCGGGCCAGCATTTCCAGCGTGAGCACCGTATAGTTGCGCCTGCCCAGCGCGGCCTGCTCCACCTCCCAGCCGCTGACGCACAGCGCCGGAACAGCCCCCTCCGCTTCCAGTGCACGGAAGCACGCGCACATCTCCACCCGGGCGCTGCCGGGGGCGGCAGTGGACTGCTTGAAGGGGGAAAGCCCCGCAGGCATCACCACCACCCTGTCCGGGCGCACCCGGGCAGCGGCGGCGCGCAGATTATTCAGGTGGCCGTTGTGGGGCGGGTCAAAGGTGCCGCCGTACAGCAGGAGCCTCATTTCAGCAGGTCAGCGTAGGCGCTGTCTTTCTTCTTCTGCAGATAGAGCACGAATTTGGAGCCGATGACCTGCACGCAGTCGGCACCGGTGGCCTCTGCCAGCTTGACAGAAGCCTCACGGGCGTGTACATGCTGCTTTCCAGCACCTTGAGCTTGATCAGCTCCCGGGCATCCAGCAGTCCTTCACGCCCTGGATCATGGTCTCGTCGATCTCACCCTTGCCCACGATGAAAACGGGGTCCATGGTGTTTGCCTTGCCGCGCAGAATGGCGCGCTGTTTGCTCGTCAACATAGTTTTTTCTCCTTTTATTTCAGAAATTCAGGTAATTCTTTTTCCAGCTTTGCCAGCGCCACACCGCGGTGGCTGATGGCATCCTTTTCGTCCGGGGTGAGCTGGGCATAGCTGCGTCCCTCGGTGTTGGGGCGCTTTTCTGCCTTGCCCACGCCGCATTCATCGGGGATGAACAGCGGATCGTAGCCAAAACCGTAATCGCCCGCCAGGCGCGCAAAGGCCACCTTGCCCGGCACTCGCCCCGGCAGGTCAGGTGCCGGCCGGTGGGCAGGATAAAGCAGACAGCGGCCACAAATTTTGCGCCGCGCTGTTCTGCCGGAATATCCTGCATATTCTCCAGCAGCTTGTCGTTGTTGGCCTCGTCGTCGCCGTGGCGGCCGCAGTAGCGGGCGCTGTACACGCCGGGGGCACCCTCCAGCGCGTCCACGCAGAGGCCCGAAGTCATCGGCGATGGTGGGCAGGCCGCTGGCTTTGCAGATGGTCTCGGCCTTGATGAGGGCGTTTTCCTCAAAGGTGGTGCCAGTCTCATCGGGTTCAATGGTGATGCCCAGCTCCTTCTGGCTGACCACCTCGTGGCCCTGCGCTTCCAGAATGCGCCGCAGCTCACGGAGCTTACCGGCGTTGCCGGTCGCTGCACAGATTTTCATATTTTTCTCCTCTCTGCCCCTGTCGAGCTCCTGCACTTTGCTCCCCTGTCAGGGGAGCCGGACGCACCAAAGCGCGGCCTGAGGGGTCTGACTGCAGATCCGTTCGACACTTAATGCTTCCACTGCCGGGGCAGCAGCTCTTCTACATAACCCTCCGGGGTAAAGGGGATCAGGTCATCGATGCCCTCACCCACACCGATGAACCGCACGGGCAGGCCCAGCCGCTGCTTGACCGCCACGACACAGCCGCCCTTGGCGGTGCCGTCCAGCTTGGTCAGGATGATACCGGTGGCGTTTGCCGCCTTGCAGAACTCCCGGGCCTGGCTGATGGCGTTCTGGCCCGTGATGGCATCCAGCACCAGCAGGGTCTCCAGACTGGCCTCGGGGCTGGCCTTTTTGACACTGCGGCTGATCTTGGAAAGCTCTGCCATCAGGTTTGCCTTGTTGTGCAGGCGGCCCGCCGTATCCGCAATGACCAGATCATAGCCGCGTGCGGTGGCCGACTTGACCGTGTCAAAATGACAGCGGCGGGGTCTGCGCCCTCGCCCGCCCTGACAAGGGGCACACCCGCCCGGTCGGCCCAGATCTCCAGCTGTTCGCTGGCGGCGGCACGGAAGGTATCGCCTGCGGCCAGCATGACCTTTTTGCCCTGACGGTATAGAAATCGGCCAGCTTGGCAATGCTGGTGGTCTTGCCCACGCCGTTCACGCCGATGACCAGAATGACGGCGGGCGTGCCGCTCAGGTCCATCTCAGCTTCGGGGCGCATCTCATCGGCAATGAGGTCGCGCAGTTCATCGCTGGCCTGCTCACCGGTTTTCAGGCCCTTCTCGTTCACCCGATCCCGCAGCTTGTCCACCAGTTTGATGGCCACTTCACCGCCCACATCGGCCAGAATGAGCTGCTCTTCCAGCTCATCGTAAAGATCATCATCGATCTTGCTGCCGGTAAGTATTCATAATGTTGCCCCAGAAGCCCGTGCGGGTCTTTTCGAGGCCGTCTTTCATCTTATCTTTTTCTTTTTTGCCAAATCCAAAGAGGCCCATTGGTTCTCTCCTTTGTTTTGCTGTTTCTATCCGTGATGGCAAAACCCGCCATTTCACGATTTGCGCTCAGTGCTGCCCGGTATGCCAAGGGCTCCCCTACTAGGGGAGCTGGCGAGCGAAGCGAGACTGAGAGGTTTAATCTATTATACCTACGAAACCAGCGTCGCGTCAACCTGTTCCAGATCCAGCTTGAGCAATTTCGACACGCCGTCTTCCTGCATGGTCACACCGTACAGGACATTGGCGGCCTCCATGGTGCCGCGGCGGTGGGTGATGACGATGAACTGGGTCTTGTCGCTCACCCGGCGCAGATACTGCGCAAAGCGGCTGACATTGGCATCATCCAGGGCGGCTTCGATCTCGTCCAGGATACAGAACGGTGCCGGGTTGACGGCCAGGATCGCAAAATAGATGCTGATGGCCACCAGCGCCTGCTCGCCGCCGGAAAGGCTTCCAGGTTCTTGATGACTTTGCCCGGCGGTGCCACCTGAATGCCGATGCCGCAGGAAAGCACATCGCTTTCATCCTCCAGCACAAGGCTGGCTTCACCGCCGCCAAACAGCTCGGCAAAGATGCGGCCAAAATTTTCATTGATGGCCCGGAAGCTGTCGGTGAAGATCTCCTTCATCTGGCCGGACAGGCTGGCGATCATCCGCGTCAGCTCGTTCCTGCTGCCCTCCACGTCGGCCACCTGAGCGCTCAGGGCATCGTACCGCTCCCTGACCTCCTGATATTCCTCAATGGCGCTGACGTTCACATTGCCCAGCGCCCGGATCTGGTTGCGCAAGTCGGCCACCTGCGCCCGCAGGGCGGGCAGGCTGTCGAACTCCACGCAGAGCTCCTCAGCCTGGCTCACCGTCAGCTGGTATTCATCCCAGAGCTTGGCGGCGGTGGCATCGTATTCGCTCTCAGCGGCCGCTTTCCGCTCGGCCAGACGGGCCATCTCCCGGCCCATCTCCTCGCGGTGTCAGCAGCAGTGCGGGCCCGGGCCAGTGCCTCGGTCTCGGCCTGCTGGCAGGAAAGCCGCTGTTCGGTGGCCTTCCGGATCTCGGCTTCCTTCGCTTCGATCTCCGCCCGGCTGTCGGTCTTGGCCTTGCGGATGGCCTCGATCTCAGCCCGGCAGGCATCACTGCGGGCGGCAAGGGCGGCAAGGCTCTCTTCCAGAGAGGCCCGGCGGCTCTCGGCATCCCGGGTGCGCTGTTCCAGCGCTTCGATCTGCGCTTGCGCCAGCTCGGCATCCTTCTGGCGGCTCACCTGTTCCAGCCGCTTGGCGCTCACCTGCTCGGCCAGCGCCCGCTGCCGGGTCAGAAACGCATCGTCTCCCTCGGCAATGCGGTTCAGCTCGCCCGATTTGCTTCGATCTCCCGGCCAGCGCAGCTTCCTGTGCTTCGGCCTGCGCGGCCTTTTCCCGGCTGTCAGCCAGCTGGGCGTCAGGGTGTCGATCTCCTTCTGCGCGCGGCAAGGGCCGTCTCGGCCTGCTCCATGGCGGCTTCCAGCCGCTTGCGCTCTGCTTCGGCCCGCACACGGTCGTTGGCGGCAGTGATCTGCTCACTGCTGGCAGCGGTCAGCTCTGCGTTCAGGGCATCTGCCTGCTGTTTGCACTGGTCGGTCTTTTCCTGAGCGGCAAGGCATTCCTTCTGCAATTTCGCAGCCTTGACCCGCAGCTCCTCCAGCTCCTGCTTGCGGGTGAACAAACCCGCGCTGCGCTGGACACTGCCGCCGGTAAAGCTGCCGCCCGCATTGACCACCTGACCATCCAGCGTGACGACCTTACTGCGGAAACCGTTGTCCCGGGCCACGCGGGAGGCCTCGTTGATATCATCCACCACGATGATGCGGCCCAGCAGATTGGACACGATGTCACTGTACCGTGCATCGGCCTGAACCAGACTGCTTGCCAGCCTTGCCGAGCCGGACAGTTTCCCCCGGAACACACCGGGCTGGACTGTATCCAGCGGCAGGAAGGTGGCGCGGCCCGCGTTCTCGCTCCGCAGCAGGGCGATGCCCGCCTTGGCGGCGGCTTCGTTCTCCACCACGATGTTCTGCAGGGCACCGCCAAGCGCGGTCTCAATGGCGACCTCCCGGCCCGGCTCCACCCGCAGGATGGAGGACACCGGCCCGATGATGCCCCGCAGCCGCCGGGCGGATGCGCCCGCATCACGGTCTTGACGGAGTTCTGGTAGCCTTCCATGTTCTTTTCCAGCTCCCGCAGCACGGAAAGCCGCTGGCGGGCGGCATCCAGCTCCCGGTTCAGCTGCTGTTCGGCACGGTCGGCTTCCTCCAGCGCGGCGCAGCGGCTCTTCAGCTTGAGTTCCAGACCGGCCCGGATATTTTTGAGCTGCTGCTCATTCTCGGCCAGCGTGGTGAGGTACCGCACGGTATCCTCCAGATCCTGCTTCGCGTCGTCCCGCTGGACAGCCAGCACCTCGGCAGCTTCTTCCAACGCAGGCAGACGGCTCAGGGCCGTCTCAGCAGCAGCCTTGGCGGCGGCCTGAGCCACCTGCGCTTCGGTGTGCCGGGCCGTCAGGCCGCCACCTCGCCCCGCAGTATCCCGGCGGGCACCGCTCTGGTCGTTTTCCCGGGTCAGGCGCACCAGCTCATCGTTCAGGGCATCCAGCTCTGCGGCCAGTTTCCGGCCCGCCAGCTCCATGCTCTTTGCCACGGCGCGGTGGCGTTCCAGCGCGGCGGCGGCCTCGGTGCTGTCCTGCTGCCCGGCGGCGATCTCTGCCCGCAGGTCTGCGGCGCTCTCCTCGTTGCGGGCAATATCGTTTTCCAGCACGGCGATCCGGCTCTCGCTGCCGCTGATCTGCTCGGTGATGCTGCGGATATCCCCATTCAGGCGCTCGACCGCAATGGTCAGCTGTTGTGCCTGCATCCGGATCTCCTCAGCCTCGCTCTCGGCGGCTTTGGTCTGGCGGTCGAACCGCTCATAATCGGCCTGGGCGGTCTCGTAATCCCGCACCTGACGGCGCACGGCTTCCTTGGCCCGGTGCACGCCGTCCGTCCACAGGGTCACCTCCAGCGTTTTGCGCCGGGCGCTCAGTTCCAGAAACTTCCGGGCCTTTTCGCTCTCTTTTTCCAGCGGGCCCACTCGGGCCTCCAGCTCGCCCAGGATATCCCGCAGGCGTTCCAGATTTTCGGCGGCGGCGGCAAGGCGGCGCTCGGCCTCGTTTTTGCGGTAGCGGTATTTGGCAATGCCGCAGGCTTCCTCAAAGATCTCCCGGCGCTCGCTGCTCTTGGCCGCCACGATCTCGGCAATGCGGCCCTGCCCGATGACCGAGTAGCCGTCGCGGCCGATGCCGGTATCCAGCAGCAGTTCATACACATCTTTCAGGCGGCAGATCTGCCCATTGATGCTGTACTCGCTCTCGCCGGAGCGGTAATACCTGCGGCCGATGGTCACCTCGTCCGCTTCCACATCCAGCGCATGGCTGCTGTTGTCCAGCGTCAGGCGCACCTGAGCAAAGCCCATGGCCCCCCGCCGCCGGGTGCCGCCAAAGATGACATCCTCCATCTTTCCGGCAGCGCGCAGCTGGCGGGCGCTGGTCTCGCCCAGCACCCAGCGCACGGCATCGGACAGGTTCGACTTGCCCGAACCGTTGGGGCCCACCACGCCGGTCACGCCCTCGTCAAAGGTGATCTTGACCTTATCGGGAAAGCTCTTGAAGCCCTGGATCTCCAGTTCCTTGAATACCATTTACTTTTCCTTTATCACGCCCAGGAGCTTGAGGCTTCGCGGGCGGCGTGCTGTTCGGCCATCTTCTTGCTGCGGCCCTCGCCCCGGGCGACCTTATCGGAGTTGAAGCGGACAGCCACCACGAAATGCTTGTCGTGGTCGGGGCCGGATTCCTGCTCCACCACATAGCTCAGCCGCTCCTCGGGGTTCTGCTGGACGATCTCCTGCAGGCGGGTCTTGTAATCGGCCTCAGCGTGCTTGCCCTCGGTGATGAAGGCAGGATGAAGCTCTTTGCCACCTCCATGCCGCCGTCCAGATACAGGGCGGCGATGACGGCCTCAAAGGCATCGGACACCACGCTGGGGCGGGTGCGGCCGCCGCAGCGCTCCTCGCCCCGGCCCAGGCGCAGATACTCGCCCAGATTGATCTCCTGCGCAAACTGGAACAATGCGCCCTCGCTGACCAGGCTGGAACGGATGCGGGTCAGGTCGCCCTCGGGCCGGTCGGCGTAGGCGTGGAACAGATAATCTGCCGAGACGATCTGCAGCACGCTGTCGCCCAGAAATTCCAGCCGCTCGTTGTGCTGCACCGGCGTGCGGCTCTCGTTGGCGTAGCTGGTGTGGGTGAGCGCCGTCTCCAGCAGCTTCGGATTCTTGAACTTGTAACCAATAATTGTTCCACTGATGGCTCATATCTCTTAGCTCCCTTGAATCTTTTTGGTATCCTCGCCCTCTCAGGCCGCTTCGCGTCCAGCTCCCCCCAAAGGGGGAGCCTGCACAGCGCCCGGACAGCACCAGCTGACCGTCACCCGCCATTGCCTCTCCCTTTGGGAGAGGTGGCATCGCGTCAGCGATGACGGAGAGGGCAAGGCCGCTTTCCTTACTCTTTGTTCAGCTCATCCAGCGCGCTCTGCATGGTGCCGCACAGGTCGTTTTCCACGCAGATCTTGGCCTGCCGGATGGCGTTCTTGATGCCCTTGGCCTTGGAGGAGCCGTGGGCCTTGATGACCGGCTGCTTTGCGCCCAGGAAGGGTGCGCCGCCGTACTCCTCGCTGTCCATCTGGTGCTTGAGGCTTCCCACGCCGCTCTTGAGCAGCAGGTAGGCGATCTTGCCGCCGAGGTTTGCCAGGAACATCTCCTTGAGCATCCCCAGCAGCATCTTGGCCACGCCCTCGGTCAGCTTGAGGATGACATTGCCGGTAAAGCCGTCGCAGACCACCACATCCACATCACCGTTGGGCACATCACGGGGCTCGATGTTGCCCACGAACCGGATGCCCGGTGTTGCCTTGAGCAGCTGGTGGGCTTCCCGGAGCATCGGGGTGCCCTTGCTCTCCTCGGCGCCGTTGTTTGCCAGCGCCACGGTGGGTGCGGTGCGGCCCTCCACCTTGTTGACATAGCAGCTGCCCATCACGGCAAAGGCTGCCAGCATCTCGGGGCGGCACTCCACATTCGCGCCGCAGTCCAGCAACAGATAGGCCTTGTTTTTGGCCGGCACCATGGTGGCCAGGGCCGGGCGCTTTACGCCCTTGAGGGTGCGCACGATGAGGCTTGCACCCACATGGAGCGCGCCGGTGCTTCCGGCAGAGACAAAGGCATCGCCCTTTCCCTCCTTCAGCAGGTTCAGGCCCACCACGATGGAGGAATCCTTCTTGCTGCGGATGGCCCTTGCAGGCTCATCGCACATCTCAATGGTCTCGGTGCAGTTGACCAGCTCGATGCCGTCCAGCGGGATATTGTGCTCGGCAGCCGTCTTGCGCACCAGCTCCTCGCTGCCCACGCCGATGACCTGCACACCGTACTCTTTCACAGCCTGCGCGGTGCCTTCCAGCACAGCCAGCGGGGCGTTGTCGCCGCCCATCATATCAACGATAATTTTCATAAACGTCGTCCTTTCTTGGTCAGCGTCCTCACCCTCTCAGGCGCTTCGCGCCAGCTCTCCCAAAGGGAGAGCCGATTGCGGCCCATGGTCAGCACCTGCTGAATCTGGGATATGCGTTGCCTCTCCCTTTTGGGAGAGGTGGCATTGCGAAGCAATGACGGAGAGGGCAAGCCCCGTTTCCCGTTTAGAATCCAGTTTCGTTCAGCACTGTTGGAGCTGGCCACGGCACGCTCGGCCACGGCCATGTAACGCAGGCGCTTGTCACGGGGGCGGCTCTCGGCCGACAGCGGGGGCAGGATGCCCATATTCGCGCCATGGGCTGGAAATGTTTGTTCTCGGTGGTCAGATACTGGATCAGCGCGCCGCACATGGTATCCACCGGCGGCGGGGGCAGCTGCCTGCCTTCCAGCCGGGCGTAGATGCTCCGGGCTGCCAGCAGGCCGCAGGCGGCGCTCTCCATATAGCCCTCAAAGCCGGTGATCTGGCCCGCAAAGAACACGTTGGGGTGCTCCTTCAGGAACAGGCCCGCGTCCAGCACACGGGGCGCATCCAGGAAGGTGTTGCGGTGCATGACACCGTACCGCACGAACTCGGCATTTTCCAGGCCCGGGATCATGCTGAACACCCGCTTCTGCTCGCCCCACTTGAGGTTGGTCTGGAAGCCCACGATATTATAGAGGGTGCGTTCCTTATTCTCGGCGCGGAGCTGGACATTGGCCCAGGGGCGGTGGCCGGTGTTGGGGTCTACCAGACCCACCGGGCGCAGGGGGCCGAAGCGCATGGTATCAGCACCCCGGGCGGCCATGATCTCAATGGGCATACAGCCTCGTAGACCGTGACGGTATCCGCCTTTTTGCCGTGGGCATCGGGGTCGGGCTGGGCCCCCTGCTCCGCACCGGCATCGAAGGCATGGAGCGGGGCACGCTCTGCCGAAGCCAGCGCGGCGTGGAAAGCCTCATACTCTGCCTTATTGAAGGGGCAGTTCAGGTAATCTGCCTCGCCCCGGTCGTACCGGGAAGCGGCGAACACCTTGTTGTAATCCAGGCTCTCGGCCGTGACGATGGGAGCTACAGCATCATAGAAATGGAGCCGCTCATCGCCGGTCAGGCGGCCGATCTCGTCGGCCAGCGCACCATCGGTCAGGGGGCCGGTGGCCACCAGAATGGGTGCACTCTCATCGATGTGCTCCACCTGCTCCCGCACCACGGTGATGTTGGGGCACTCCTCCACCCGCCGGGTCACGGCGGCGCTGAATGCATCCCGGTCCACGGCCAATGCGCCGCCCGCGGCACACGGGCCTCCTCGGCGGCTTCCAGCAGCTGGCTGCCCATCCGGCGCATCTCCTCTTTCAGCAGGCCGGAAGCAGAATCCAGACGCTCGGCCTTCAGGCTGTTGGAGCAGATCAGCTCCGCAAAGCCCGCACTCTTGTGAGCCGGGGAAAAGTGGGCGGGTTTCTGCTCGTAAAGCGTTACCTGAACGCCCTTGCCTGCCAGCCACAGCGCCGCCTCGCAGCCTGCCAGACCGGCACCCAGTACAGTAACTTTATAGTTGCTCATGTTGTATCCCTTTATCTTATCTCACACTTCCAGCAGTCAGAAAAAACTTTCCGCCCTGCCAAGGGCTCCCCTACTAGGGGAGCTGGCAATGCGAAGCATTGACTGAGAGTTTGATCAATCCTTCTTCGGCACCGGCATCTCAAAGCCGCAGCCTCTTTTGCGCAGTAGAGCTTGGAGCCCTTGCGGAACAGAGTGGAGCCGCACTTTTCGCACTTGGTGGGCACCGGGGTATCCCAGGTCATAAGTCGCAGTCGGGGTAGCGCTCGCAGCCGTAGTAGATGCGGCCCTTGGCGCTCTTGCGCTCCAGCATCCGGCCCTTGCCGCACTTGGGGCAGACACCGCCGGTGTCCTTGACCAGACGCTTGGTGCCCCGGCACTCGGGGAAGCCGGAGCAGGCCAAGAACTTGCCGTACTTGCCCACCTTGATGACCATGGGGCGGCCGCAGAGGTCGCAGACCTCGCTGGAAGGCTCGTCCGGCACCTTGACCTTCTTGCCCTCCATGTTCTTTTCGGCTGTTCCAGGCTGGCGGCAAAGCCCTGATAGAAATCATCACGGTCTTGTGCCAATCGGCCTTGCCGCTCTCGATCTTATCCAGGTTCTTCTCCATCTCAGCCGAGAAGTCCACGTCCACGATATGGGGGAACTGCTCCAGCATCAGGCCGTCCACGGCGCGGCCCAGCAGGGTGGGCTTGAGCTTTTTCTGCTCCCGCTCCACATAGCCGCGGTCGATGATGGTGGTGATGATAGGCGCATAGGTCGAGGGACGGCCAATGCCATTTTCCTCCAGCGCCTTGATCAGGGTCGCTTCGGTGTAGCGGGCGGGGGGCTGGGTGAATTTCTGCTCACTCTTCAGCTCCTTGAGCTTGAGCAGCTGACCCTGTTCCAGCGGGGGCAGGCTGGTCTCCTTCTTTTCCTTTTCATCGGTGGCTTCCTCGTACAACACGGTAAAACCATCAAAGGTCACAGTGTAACCGCTGGCCTTGAAGCGGTAGTCCCCCGCATACACGGTCACGCTCACGGTATCCTGCTGGCAGTCTGCCATCTGGCTGGCCATAAAGCGGCTCCAGATCATCCGGTAGAGCTTGGCGGTATCGCCGCTGATGCTCTTGTCCACCTCGTCAGGGGTCAGCCCCGGTACCGAGGGACGGATGGCTTCGTGGGCATCCTGCGCGGCGGTCGCGCTTTTGGTCTTCCAGGTGCGCTTGTAGGGGCAGATATACTGTTCGCCGTAAGCGTCCGCAATATACTCCTTTGCAGCGGCGACCGCCTCATCGGAAATGCGCAGGCTGTCGGTACGCATATAGGTGATCAGACCCATGGTGCCGTGGCCCGCGATGTCCACGCCTTCGTACAGGGTCTGGGCGGCACGCATGGTACGGGTAGCCGTAAAGCCCAGACGGCGGGAGGCCTCCTGCTGCAGGGTACTGGTGATAAAGGCCGGGGTGGGCTGCTTGGCCCGCTTGCCTTTTTTCAGTTCGCCCACGGTATACTCGGCACCCTCCAGACCCTTTTCGATGGCACGGGCCTCTGCCTCGTTTTTGGGCAGCAGCTTTTTGCCGGTGCTGTCAGAGGCCAGGCGGGCGGTAAAGCTCTTGTGGCCGGTGCCCAGCGTGGCATCCACGTTCCAGTATTCCTCGGGCTTGAAGTTCTCGATCTCCTTCTCGCGGTCATCGATCAGCCGCACTGCCACGCTCTGGACACGGCCCGCCGACAGGCCCCGGCGCACCTTCCGCCACAGAAAAGGGCTGAGCTTATAGCCCACCAGACGGTCGAGGATGCGGCGGGCCTGTTGGGCATTGAACAAGTCCTCATCAATGGCACGGGGATTGGCCATGCCCTTCTGCACGCCCTTTTTGGTGATCTCGTCAAAGGTCACGCGGTTGGCTCGTGGGGGTCCAGCCCCAGGATATTGGCCAGATGCCAGCTGATGGCCTCTCCCTCACGGTCCGGGTCGGTTGCCAGCAGAATGCCGTCGGCCTGCTTGGCTTTTGCCTTGAGCTCCTTGATGAGCTTGGATTTATCCTTGATATTGATGTACTGGGGGGCGTAGTCATGTTCCACGTCGATGCCAGCTGGGACTTGGGCAGGTCCCGGATGTGGCCCATGCTGGCCGTGACCTCGTAATCCTTGCCCAGATATTTGCCAATGGTCTTCGCCTTTGCCGGCGACTCCACGATTACCAGTTTTGCCATGGTTCTCTTCTCCTATATTATAAACTCCCAGCCTGACAGTGGTAGTAAAACCCAACGAAATGGAGCTGGCGAGCGTCAGCGAGACTGAGAGGTTTAATTCAACTTAAATTGCGCAGTTCAGCGCAGAATATACCGCTTGCCGGGCAGGCAGGTCACACGGCCCGCCAACTCCAGCTTCATCAGGGTGCCCAGCAGCAGGCCGGTGGGCAGGCCGCTTGCCGTGCCCAGCTCCTCCACGCCCTTTGCCTTGGGGCCGATACAGGCCAGCACCTGCGCTCGGTCTCGCTCATGGGTCAGGCG
>ENA-OQCP01000839-OQCP01000839.1-human-gut-metagenome-genome-assembly--contig:-NODE-839-length-12950-cov-2.541293_pt1 | contig 12950 bp, 17 predicted proteins | sample MGYA00242760_ERZ504583 | MGnify/ENA primary metagenome ERZ504583 (study PRJEB26092, sample SAMD00036308) | human gut metagenome | host: Homo sapiens | study: EMG produced TPA metagenomics assembly of...
CATGTCCTGTGCCGCCATGATCGTGATGATGTACATGTGACTCTGCCACCCCATCTCCGTTATGATGCACATGTATATTCTGTTCCGTCCTCACGGAAATGCGTATGCTCTTTCATAATCATCCATCGAACCCTTTCTTTTTACTCTGTCACTGATTATAAAGCAAAAACACATTTTCTTCAACTTGTTGGAACTTTCTTTAATGTCAAAATTCAAGTGTTACTTCTGTCTCTGTCAATGCCACCGTCATCTGCTCTCTTATGCACTTGGGACACAGCAGTTCTCCGTCAGCATCTGCTGTCCGTGCAGCTCTCTCACACACATTGTCAACACCTATCACCTGTTTCACAAACCGTGATGTAGCTGATACCTCTGTAATCTTCTCTAACTGTTCTGCCGGATAAGTTGCAAACGGCACTTTATATTTCTGCGCATAGGCCAAAATCGCAGGTTCTTCTTTCTTAAGATCAATCGATGCAAGCTGTTTTAACTGCGTAGGTTCAAGTCCATATCCTTCCAGAACATCGTTTAGACCCTTTTCAAAAAGTTCTTTTGAAATCTGTTTTCTACAGCCTACTCCTGCCGTGATATTGATTGGATACAAAAGGAGAATGCATGGCTTACGCTCACATCCACATACGTTATTCCTGACATCTCCCCACAGAGAACCCGCTAGGGATTCCACGAACTGTCTCCCTTCTTCTGCGGTCTTTGTGATCACGATCACAGGATGTTCCTCTGCAAAGGAGTACAATTCTTCCTGTGAACCACATAGTATAAGTTCTTTTAAACAGCTTTTCTGAAAATCTTCCTGTTCAAATACCAGTCCTTCACCGATCCACAGACCGACCTGCTTTCCATCCAGCACTGCAGCTGATATCTGCTTCGCTGCTTCGCGCTCTGTAAAATACAGGTGATTCTTCTTTGCAAAAACATCTACTGCAAATTTTCCCTGAACATCTGTCGCTGTTGTCTGTACCGGAACTGCACCGGTCCATACTGCAAGCTGATTGGAAAGTTCTACCGCACCCCCGAGATGTCCTGACAGCAGTGGATCACATACCCTGCTTTTTCATCCATGACTACGACCGCTGAATCAGTGAATTTATCCTTTACATAAGGCGCAATATATCTCACTGCGATTCCAACTGCACCAATAAAAAGGAAGGATGTCTCTCCCCATCCTTCCCTGATCAGCTCTTTTGGATTGTCCGGAAACGGAAGAATGTCAGCGAATGCATATCCGGCAGGTGCATAGTTCTGACACGTAATCCCTTCGTTCCGGAACTGACTTCCAATTCTCTCACCAAGTCTTGTTCCTGCCTGTGTAAAACTTAATATAACAACCTTCACGTTCCATTCTCCCTTAATTCCTTGAAACTATTCTTCTGTCTCTTCTTTCACAGACTCTTCTACTGCATCCACTGCTTCTTCTGCGGCCTCAGTAACCGCCTCAACTGCTGCTTCCGCAGCCTCTGTAACGCTCTCTTCTGCTTCCTCTGCCTCTTCTCTTACTTCCTGAGCCAGATCATCCGCTTCAAAAATATCTTCTTCCTCTGTTACAGGTGATCCGCAGTATGGGCAGAAAGCCATATCTTTCGCAACCATCTTACCACACCGTGTACACTCACACGCACCTTTGAGCCCTTCAATCTTATTCTCATACTCTTCTATGCTTTCCTTGCGGCTTGCAATTGCCTCGCACAGTCCCTTGGAAGCCTCATCCAGTTCTTCTCCATTCTCAAATCTGTCATAAATACTCTGACCAAGTTCCATCAGATCTTCTGCATTTCCTCTTGCAAGTTCTCTGATCTGCGCTTTTAATTTCTGTATCTCAATCGCATCTCCTGCCTTTGCTGTCACTGCCTCTGCTGTCTCGCTCAGACGTTTTCCTAAATCTTCAAAAAAATCTTTCATACTGAAATTCTCCCTTCTTATCATTGCTGTATCATCTCAACCAACCAGAAGGTGATCTACAATTTCTCTTGGTCTTATTATATCGTATTCTTCCAGTTTTTGAAGTCATTTTCTATTATTTTTAGACTAATTTCATAAATAGAATCCTTCTTGCATATCCTTTCTACAACTCAACTCAGGAGTCATCTTATGAATGATCTTGAAACTTGCAGGGAACAGATACTCTCCGAAGATACACGCGACTTCATCAGTAATCCGCTGCGCACTCCACTGTTCAATGAACTTCTGAAAAAAGATCCATGTATCCAGGATGCCGGACTTGGATATCAGTGCATTTATTTTTCCAAAGAACTTGTAGAACCAATCTCTCTGACGCGTTTTTCTTATAATTCCATTCCGAATTGTTTTGCTCCTGTCGCTATGGAAACATTGAACCAGACCGGCATCCTTCCCGTACAGAACTATCCGGCACTTCAATTAAAAGGAAAGGCGTTCTGATTGGATTTCTTGACAGCGGGATTGACTATCAAAACAAAGTTTTCCGCAATCTGGACGGTACCACGCGAATTGCGGCACTTTGGGATCAGACTATCCAAAGCGGAACTCCACCCAGAGACTTTTTCTACGGAAGTGAATACCGTAAGGAAGAGATTGATCTGGCACTTTCTTCTGATTCCCCACTATCACAGGTCCCTTCTGTCGATATCGACGGACATGGAACTTATATTGCCAGTCTCGCTGCCGGAAATGCTGACGCTGACGAACAGTTTCTGGGAGCCGCTCCGGAATCTACTCTCGCTGTTGTCAAATTAAAACAAGCGAAGCAATATCTGCGGGATTATTACTGCATCACGGAAACAGCCGTCTGCTATCAGGAAACAGATCTGATCCTTGGATTAAAATATCTGAATGATCTGGCAGATGAACTGGGGCTTCCACTTGTCATGTGTATCACTATAGGCTCTAATCTTGGCGGTCATGTCGGCACGCTTCCGCTTCCCGCATTACTTGGCAGCTACAGTCTGATGCCCGACCGGATTGCTGTGGTCGGCACGGGAAATGAAGCAGACAAACGTCATCATTATTTCAATACGATCCAGTCAGAAAATGACCGTAAAACTGTAGAGATCCGGGTTGGTGAAAATGTATCCGGTTTCACTTTGGAACTTTGGGTACTGATCCCCAATCTCTTCTCAATTTCAATTATTTCACCGTCCGGGGAAAATACATCCAAATTCCATTTCATGTAGGCACAAGCGCAGACATTGATTTTCTCTTTGAAAGACCCGCGTCTCTGTTGACTACCGGCTTCTGGTCGAAAAAGCAAACTCTGAACTCATCTTCTTCCGTTTCCGTACCCCGGCAGAAGGCATCTGGAAAATCATCGTAGAACCGACCCGCCTGATTAATGGTGATTTCCATATCTGGCTTCCTGTCACAGAATTTTTAGACGGAGAAGTCTATTTCCTTGAATCAGATCCTTACACGACTCTTACAAACCCGGCCAATGCCCTAGTCCTCTGACGGTCTCCTATTACGACGGCAGCAATGGTGCAGTCGCCCAGGCATCCGGACGCGGCTATACAAGAACAAGATTTGAAAATCCTTCCATCACTGCTCCCGGGATTAATATCAAAGGAGCTCTTCCAGGAGACCGTTTTGCCGTGCGCAGCGGCTCCTGCGCCGCAGCTGCTATCACCGCCGGGGCAGTCGCACTTATGTTAGAATGGCAGCTCTATGAACGCAAAATGCCCGGCATCGATGTATTCCAGATCAAAAGCCTTCTTGTTCTTGGAGCCATCCGACCAGACAGTATGGAATACCCTAACCGTGAATGGGGATACGGACAATTAAACCTCTATAACACATTTGAGTCATGAGACAGCTTTAACTGTCCCATGACCTCAAAGTTTCTACAATATCTTTTATCGATTCTTTTCTCTTTTGTTCTATCTGTTATCTTCTCGATTCTCATAGTAGCTTGTAACCTTCTTTGCAGCTTCTACCTGTGTTGACGGTCCTGTTCCAGGAGCGAACACTACTTTCAGAAGAATCGGTGTGATGACTGTTGTAATAACAACCACCACGATAACCGGTCCTAAGATGGAAGAACTCATAAGTCCGAGTGCGGAACCTTTACTTGCTACGATCAAGCAACCTCACCACGGGAGATCATTCCCACTCCGATTCGTTTTGCCTGATAGTTCTTGTAACCACAAAGCTTTGCACCAAGTCCACAGCCGACTATCTTAGTAAGAACTGCCACAACTGTAAGAACAACTGCGAACATAATGATGGATACTGACATCTGTGGAAGGTTTACCTTCAGACCGATACTTGCGAAAAATACCGGTGACAGAAGCAGGTAAGACAACGTATCAAACTTAGACTCCAGATAAGTAGATCTCTGTACGTTGGAAATAATTAATCCTGCGATATATGCACCTGTAATATCTGCAACACCGAAAACTTCTTCTGCGATAAATGCCATAAGCAAGCAGAATACAAACGCAATAATCGTATGACGATGCAGTTCCTTCTCAGCTCCGTCAACCCATTTCTTATACATCTTATAGAAAATGAATCCGACAACACCTGAAAATGCGAAGAATCCAATGATCTTGATCAGAACCATTCCAAGCTTTACAGAATCATCTGCAAGACTTGTAACGATTGTCAGTGCGATAATACCGAGAACATCATCAATGATCGCAGCACCAAGGATTGCATTTCCTGAACGGCTCTTCAATGCTCCTAATTCTTTCAATGTCTCTACTGTAATACTTACAGACGTTGCTGTGAGTACAACTCCAATAAAGACATTCTGAAGAACTACAGGGGATGACAGGTTACTTCCTGCCATGCTTGGACGGTTAAAGAACCAGGCAACACCATAACCTCCGATCAGTGGAACGATCACACCACAAAGAGCAATAATAAAAGAAGCTTTTCCACTTGCTTTCAGCTCTTTGATATCCGTCTCCATACCTGCAGTAAACATCAGAACAATAACTCCGATTTCTGCAACTTCATGGATAAATGAAGTCTCTGCCAGAATTCCAAATCCTGCCGGTCCGAGGATCAATCCCGCCAGAAGTGCGCCAACAACCTGCGGCATCTGTACTCGTCTTGTTAATAGTCCAAGTAATTTTGTAGATATAAGAATAATTGCTAAATCCAGTAAGTATCTGTATGTGTCCATTTTTCTCTCTTCCTTTTTGTGATTTTTTTAAACTAATTCCCCAATCAGTTTTCAGATTTTTGAACAAAACTTCTCTTTCTAAAATCTCACTTTATCCATCTATCTCGTACTGCCTGGCCTCTCAACTGAATAACCGGTCCGCCGGTACCTTCTATATAAGCTCTTGTAATTGTTACTTCTCCAATATTATCATCTTTCGGAATCTCATACATAATATCCAGCATAAATTCCTCAATGATCGCACGCAGTGCTCTGGCTCCGGTATCTTTTTCCATTGCCTTTTCTGCAATTGCTTCTAATGCGCTGTCATCAAACTCAAGCTTCACTTCGTCTAATGCCAGCAGCTTCTGATACTGTTTTAAAATTGCATTTTTCGGCTCTTTTAAGATCTTGACAAGCATCTCTTTGTCGAGTCCCTTTAATGTAAATACAATCGGAAGACGTCCTAAGAACTCCGGGATCATACCGAATTTTCTTAAGTCCTCAATTGTCACTTTAGAGAGTAGCTCTTCATCATGCTCGACTGTATCTTTCAGTTCTGCATTGAAGCCCATCGACGTTTTCTTCTGCAGACGCTCTTTGATAATGTCTTCAAGATCCGGGAATGCACCTCCACAGATAAACAGAATATTTTTTGTATTCACTGTTGTCAGTGGAACCATTGCATTCTTGCTGTTCGCGCCTACCGGAACTTCAACTTCACTTCCCTCTAAGAGTTTGAGCATTCCCTGCTGCACAGATTCACCACTCACATCTCTCTGACTGGAAGTTTTTTTCTTGGCAATCTTATCGATCTCATCGATAAAAATAATTCCCTGTTCCGCACGCTCAACATCATTGTCTGCTGCTGCAAGAAGCTTGGAAACAACACTTTCGATGTCATCACCGATATATCCTGCCTCTGTAAGAGATGTTGCATCTGTGATCGCCAACGGCACATCTAAAAGCTTCGCCAGTGTCTTAACCAGATATGTTTTACCACATCCTGTAGGCCCAATCATGAGCATATTTGATTTCTCTATCTCAATCTCATCCATTGTTCCTGTTGCTACACGTTTGTAATGATTATAAACTGCAACAGAGATTGCTTTCTTTGCATACTCCTGTCCAACGATATATTCATCCAGACGTGCTTTGATCTTATGTGGTGCCGGAATATTCTTAATATCCAACTGTTTAAACTCTTTCGGTTTTTTCTTCTTCTGTTTGATCTTCTGTGCCTTTGCTGCAGATTATCAAGATCCGAAAGGTTCAAAAACTGTACGCCCGGAATGTTCATCATCTTGCTCAGATCCATCGAACTATTGTTCATCATATCAAAGCTTCTCTGCATACAGTCCGGACACACCGCGATATTATTCGGAAGTTCAACCATCTTTCCCGTCACACTCTCCGGGCGATGACAAATAAAACATATTCTCTCATATCCGTCATCATCTTTTTCAGAATGGTCAGAAGTTGTCACTTCTTTTTTTTCTTCTTCCCTGCCAGTGTCCTGTCTGTTGTCTTCCTTGTTTGTCTCTTCTTCATCTACAATGATAAAATCATTTTCTGACATAGGTTGTCCCTTTCTATCGTATGAACATCGCATCCCCAAAACTGAAGAAACGATATCTTTCTTTTACTGCCTCCTCATACGCTGCCATCACATGCTCTTTTCCGGCTAATGCAGAAACAAGCATGATCAGTGTAGATTCCGGCAGATGGAAGTTCGTGATCAGCGCATCCAGAATCTTGAACTGATATCCCGGATAGATAAAGATTTCTGTCCAACCACTGCATTCTTTTAATCTTCCATTCTCATCGGCAGCGGATTCGATTGTTCTGCAGCTTGTTGTTCCGACACAGATGACACGATGTCCTGCTTCTTTTGCATGTTGATCTTCTGTGCAGACTCTTCAGTAATCATATAAAATTCTGAATGCATATGGTGATGCTCCACATCATCTACCTTCACCGGACGGAACGTTCCAAGTCCGACATGAAGTGTAACCGGTGCGATCTCCACACCTTTCGCGCGAATCTCTTCCAAAAGCTCCGGCGTAAAATGAAGTCCGGCCGTCGGTGCTGCCGCAGAACCTGAGTGTACCGCATAGACGGTATTATATCTGTCCTTATCCTGAAGCTGATGTGTAATATACGGTGGAAGCGGCATCTGACCTAACTGATCCAGAATCTCCTCGAAGATTCCTTCGTATTCAAAATGGATCAGACGATTTCCTTCCTCCACTACATCCATAACTTCTCCGACAAGCAGGCCGTCTCCAAAGCTGATTCTTGCTCCCGGTCTTGCCTTTTTTCCAGGCTTTACCAATGTCTCCCAGACATCATCTGCTCCTCGTTTTAAAAGAAGCACTTCTATCTTTGCTCCGGTGTCTTCCTTTGCTCCGATCAGTCTGGCCGGAATTACTTTCGTATCATTGATAACCAGACAATCTCCTGGATTCAGTTCATCGATAATCTCACGAAATACATGATGCTCTGTCTTCCCTGTCTCTTTATCAAGCATCATAAGGCGGGAGGAAGAGCGGTCCTCCAGAGGATCCTGTGCAATCAGTTCCTCCGGAAGATCATAATAAAAATCACTTGTTTTCAATGCTCTTACCCTCTCTTCTTACTTTCTCAGCTCAATACCAAGTTCTTCCAGACCGGAAAGAATGCGATCCATTGCTGCTGTGATCTCAGCTTCTTCCAGTGTCTTATCCTTTGCACGGAATACGATAGAATAAGCAACTGACTTGAATCCGGCTTTGATCTGAGCACCTTCATAGATGTCAAACAGGTTAAAGCTCTCTAAATGAGCGCCGCCCTTTTTCTCGATCACATCTTCGATCTGTCCAACAAGAATCTCTTTTGGAACAACCATACTGATATCTCTTGTCACTGCAGGATATTTAGCAATTCCTGTGTACTTTCTGTCAAATGTAGCATATGGGATGATTTCAGGCATATCCAGAACTGCAACATATGCACGCTCACCGATTCCATAAATATCAGCAACTTCCGGATGAACCTCTCCGAGATATCCAACTACTTTTCCGTCATAAATGATATTTGCCTGGCGTCCCGGGTGAAGGAATGACTTTCCTGCATTCGGATCGTATTTCTCTCTGCCCTTCATACCGATTTTCTCAAAGAACTCTTCCACTACACCTTTCATGTTGAAGAAATCTCCATCTCCATACATTCCAAGTGTAAACTGCATTCTCTCATCGGAAGCTCTGTCAGTGGAAGCTCCTGCGGAATGTAAATATTACCCATCTCATACAGACGGACATTCTTGTTTCTTCTGTTGTAGTTTGTTGCAAGAGAAGTCAGCATACCGTTTAAGGATGTTGTACGCATGATACTGTAATCTTCTCCGAGCGGATTCATGATCGGAATTGCATTACGCAGTTCTGAGTCTTCCGGAAGAAGAAGCTTGTCAAATACCTTCGGGCTTTCAAAGGAATAAGACATTCCCTGGCTGAATCCACAGAACTCAGCAATATCACTTGCCACCTGCTCGATGCGAAGCTTAAACGGAAGCTTACCTGTTGTAGCCTCTCCGGATGGAAGTGTTGTCGGGATATTGTCATATCCGAAGAATCTTGCAACTTCCTCTGCAAGGTCAGCTAATCTGAACAGATCGTGACGGAATGTCGGTGCGATCACTTCTTTCGTCTCTGCATCATAATCAAGATCAATCTTCTTGAAGTATCCAAGCATCTCTTCCTCAGAAATATTTGTTCCAAGCATACGGTTGATCTTCTCTGCATCAAATGGAACACGTACAGGCTCTTTCTTCTTGCTGTATACGTCGATTGCTCCTCCGACAACTTCACCAGCTCCAAGCTCTTCTACAAGCTGACATGCACGGTTCAGTGCAGCCATTGCATTGTTCGGGTCAAGTCCCTTCTCGAATTTACCGGAAGCATCTGTACGAAGTCCGACACGCTTGCTGGATTTACGGATATTGACACCATCAAAGCATGCTGCCTCAAAAAGCATTGTCTTCGCGCCATCTGTGATCATAGAGTTCTCTCCACCCATGATTCCTGCGATTCCAACAGCTTTTTCTCCATCACAGATCATAAGAACGTCTTTATCCATTGTTCTTTCTTGTCCATCCAATGTAACGAATTTATCTCCATCCTGTGCATTCTTAACTACGATCTGATGTCCTGCAAGTGTGTCCAGATCGTAAGCATGCATCGGCTGTCCATACTCTTCCATTACATAATTTGTAATATCAACCAGGTTGTTGATCGGACGGATTCCAACAGATGAAAGTCTGCGCTGCAGCCACTTTGGTGATGGTCCGATCTTAATATTCTTAACCGCTCTTGCGCAGTATCTGGAACACAGATCTGTGTTCTCTACTGATACCTTCACATAGTCATTGACATCTTCATCATTTCCTGTCTCTGTCACAACCGGTGGTTTAAATTCTTTATTAAATGTAGCAGCTGCTTCACGTGCGATACCTACTACACTGTAGCAGTCTACACGGTTTGATGTGATTTCATATTCAAAAACAACATCATGAAGACCAAGAAGCTCTATCGCATCTGCTCCAACCTCTGTATCCTCCGGGAAAATGTAAATACCATTCTCCGGCTGTTCTGGATACATCTCCTTTGTAGAACCAAGTTCTTCGATGGAACACATCATTCCGTAACTTGCAACTCCACGAAGTTTCCCTTCTTAATCTTGATTCCACCGGCAACTCTCTGTCCCGGCTCATGTCCGCCTGCAACACGTCCACCGTCTAATACGACTGGAAGCTTTGCTCCCTCAAACACATTTTTGGCACCTGTTACGATCTGAACTACCTCTGTACCGATATTTACCTGGCAAACTACCAGCTTATCCGCATCCGGGTGTTTTTCAATTTTCTCGATCTGACCAACAACGATCTTGTCAAGGTCTGCATCCAACTCCTTGAATCCTTCAACCTTTGTTCCTGTCAGAGTCATTGCATCTGTATATTCCTGCGCTGTCACGTCAAGATCCGGGACATACGCTTTGATCCATGATAATGAAGTATCCATTTTATATCTCCTTATTTCTATTTTTTGTTCTGTTCAAAATGGAGGCTCTAAAATCCAACGGCTCTACGCCGTTGTCGCGCCGCATTCGCGTCGCTTGAAGATTTTATCGCACCGTTCGAACAGAAAAACAAATACTCACTTCGCTCGTGCTTGTTTTTCTGCTGTTCTCACTAGAACTGTTTCAAGAATCTGATGTCGTTCTCGTATAATAAACGCATATCGTCGATCTCGTATTTCAGAAGAGCGATACGCTCAAGTCCTACACCGAATGCAAATCCGTTGTACTCTTCCGGATCAATTCCGCACATCTCGAGAACATGTGGATGAACCATACCACATCCAAGAATCTCGATCCAGCCTGATCCTTTACAGAAACGACATCCCTTGCCGCCACACTTAAAGCAGCTTACATCAACCTCAGCACTTGGCTCTGTAAATGGGAAATGATGTGGACGGAATTTTGTCTTTGTATCCGGTCCAAACAGCTCTTTTGCGAATACTTCAAGTGTTCCTTTCAAGTCAGCGAAGGAAATATTCTTGTCGATCACAAGACCTTCAATCTGATGGAAGGATGGTGAATGTGTTGCATCTACTTCGTCAGAACGGAATACACGTCCCGGTGCGATCATACGAATCGGAAGTTTCCCTGTTCCATCACACGAGCCTGCACCGGAGATGTCTGTGTACGAAGTACGATATCTTTATTAATATAGAAGTATCCTGCTCATCCTTTGCCGGATGATCTGCCGGAATGTTCAGCTTCTCAAAGTTGTACAGATCATACTCAACTTCCGGTCCTTCTACAACTTCATATCCCATGCCTACGAAGATACGCTCTACTTCTTCCAGTGCGATTGTGTTCGGATGTCTATGTCCTACACTGTTCTTCTTAGATGGAAGTGTAACATCGATTACTTCTGCTTTCAGCTTCTCTTCACGAATCGCTTTCTCCATTCTTGTCTTAGGTTCCTCTAAGAGTTCCTCAATTGCTGCTCTTGTATCATTCACAAGCTGTCCAACCTTCGGACGTTCCTCCGGTGCAACATCTTTCATTCCTTTTAATACGGCTGTCAGTTCACCTTTTTTACCAAGAAACTTTACACGCACGTCATTGAGTTTCTCCGGAACGTCAGCCTCCTGAATTCTTGCGACTGCTTCCGCTTTAATCTGTTCCAGTCTTTCTTTCATCGTTTTCTCCTTTCTTAACTCACTTATCAGGGACGAACGTTTTCATAAAGAAAGACCTCATCCCAAAAGGGACGAGGTCTGAATCACTCGCGGTACCACCCTGATTCCTGCAGTCTGATCTACAGGCACTCTAAGTTGTGTAACGTACAACATACGACATTCTCTACTTTTCACATCCGGACATATCCGTTCTCCTAACTGTCCCTTAGATGCTTCCTTTCAAAAATGCAGCTCACGTGTGAATTTCAATCGCTATCTGAACTTAAGAGAACTTTCAGCCGATGATTCTCTCTCTCTGCAAGAAAACAGGTCTCTACTGTGCACGATCTTCGCTTTTCAAATCTAATAAACTTTTCATATTCTAAGTGAATTTACCAGTCTATTTTAACACAGCATTTCTTTTTGTCAAGTCTAAATGAACTCCTATAATAGTTTGTGTTTTTCTTATTTTCTGCTTTTAACTCCTTCTAAAATTGCATTGATTTCTCCCCCAAGCAGAATAATATACATACACGCATATAACCACAACATAACAAGAATGATTGTTGTAAAGCTTCCATACATATTGGTAAATCCTTTAAAGATATCCAAATAAACAGAAAAGATAAAGGACAGTACCATCCAGCCGCACGCTGTAAAGAATGCACCCGGCAATTGTTTCCGTAGAGTCGTCTTTCCTTCCGCGCCACGGTTTGGAAGATACTTGTACACCAAATCCCAGAAGAAAGTCAGAAGTGGAAGTGTGAAATAAATCCTCAACTGTATAATCTTATGAATTGCTTTACTTATAAGCGGTGCATGTTCATAAACTACAACACTAATACTGTTACCGAATACGGAAAGCACCAATGAGAGCATAATTGCCACAAGGAACAAAAAAGTATACATACATGCTCTTGCGCGAAGGTAAAAATAATTTCTCGTCTCTGTGTTTTGATAAATACAGTTCAATCCATATGTTACAGAAAGTACTCCTTTTCCCGCTGACCACAAAGCCACAAGGATTGTCAAAGGAATGATCGTACCGGAAGTCATATATACCTGATTCACAATGCTTTCAATCATTGGGCTGACTGTGGATGGAAATACTGGAAGTACAGCTCCATCACATCCGCTTTCGTCACTGGTGTAAATTGTACCATTGTTAAAAGCAACATAAAGATAGGAATCAATGAAAGCACAAAGAAATATGCCGCCTGTGCTGCGAAAGCTCCCGTATGATGCGAACTCACGGTAGCTGCAATTCGCAATCCGCGCTCTTTTATCTTATTAAATTTCTCCATTTTCTTTAACTCCCCAGGTTAAATACTCAGGACAGCTTATATTGTTACTGTTCACACGAAGTGCGACCAGCAACGCATCTCGCCATTTAAATCGCCTTTGGCGATGGGGCGAGATGCATTCAGGTTAAAACACGCATCCTCGTGCAATCAGCGGAGTGATTGACACGGGAGTGAACAGTAACCTTATGTTTCTTCTCAGCCGTCACGAAATTGTTACTTCATGGATAATACCATAACTATTCTCAATATTCAAGCAAAAAAGAAAGACAGCCGAATCTCATTCAGCTGTCCCTTAACTTTATCTTTGTCTAATCCCAAAATGACGTT
>ENA-OQCP01000840-OQCP01000840.1-human-gut-metagenome-genome-assembly--contig:-NODE-840-length-12946-cov-2.326937_pt1 | contig 12946 bp, 21 predicted proteins | sample MGYA00242760_ERZ504583 | MGnify/ENA primary metagenome ERZ504583 (study PRJEB26092, sample SAMD00036308) | human gut metagenome | host: Homo sapiens | study: EMG produced TPA metagenomics assembly of...
TATCATAACCATACCTGTAGAAAAGGTAAAGAATGGTTATGATGGAAATAGCATACAGACCTTGGAGAGGGTCTATAAATACTACTACTTTATAATACGAGGTGAGGAAGAAAATGTCGGAAACAAATAGAAGAAATTTTTGCCTACTATGGGAAAACAACGGGATAAGAGCAGTCAGGAGATGGTTATTGCATTGTTGCGTGAGCTTCAGGAAGCAGAGGGGTGCATTACGCCGGAATTGAAGGTGCGGGTTATAGAGACGACAGAAATTACGGATAAATTTTAAATTGTTTAATCAAAATGTATCCGAGTATAAAAGAGGCGAAGCAGGCTCATGAAATTATTGCATGCACAGGCGAGAGGTGCGGAAAGAAAGATGGAATGACGATCCTTCAAAATCTCAGACGAGAGCTGGGAATCAAAAAAGACGGGATTTCATCTGATGGACGATTTGAATTGCGGACACGAAATTGCCTGAAACAGTGCAGGACGTCGCCTAATATGTATATTGACAGAAAACTGTATTCCGGTGAACAGCTCAAAGATATAAAAACATTGCTGAATAATATCTGTAAAGAGAGATGAGGGATCGGATATATTGCCGGATGAAGAAAGGAATGCCAAAAGATCAGGTGCAAAAACAGCCTAAAATACAGAAAGAAAAGAGCATAAAAATGTTGAAATGCACAAAAAAATATGATATCTTGTAAAAGAATGTTGCAATGTAATGATATGTGCAGAAGAGGAAAAAGAATATGAAAAAAGCAAGACGGATAAAAGCAGGTGTTTTGGCATTTACGGCGGTAGTTTCGGTAGCGGTTACATCAGTGCCGGTATATGCAGTTGAGGACAGTCCCGTAGTTTATGATTTAAAGGCAGAGCAGAAAAACCAGGAAAACTTGGAGTATGATCAGGCTGCGTTGGATCTGCTTAAGTATTGTAATAAAGATGATTTTAAAACATGGGATCAGTCTCTGGCTCCGATGAACGATGCACAGGCACAGGAGATCAAACATTTGTTGACGATCAGATCGTAAAAGGAGAGACGGAAGATTATAAAAAAGCAAGACTTATTTATGATTGGATTACAAAAAACGTACGGTATGCAGGATCAAATGATACAGATATCGGACTTGCTCCGTATGATGTGTTTACGAAGAAAGTGGCTGTGTGCGGAGGTTATTCAAATCTGTATAAAGCGATGCTTAATGCGGCAGGTATTCCGGCAATTTATGTTATCGGCTGGCAGGCGGACAAGGTCATGCATGGAATCTCGTATATGCGGATGGAAAATGGTTTTATTCTGATACTACATGGGGAGTTTCCAATCCTAACTACTATTTTGCTCCGGATGTAAAAGATTTTTCGGGTTCTCATAAAACGCAGGATCTTGTGCAGGTTCGTTTGGAAGGAGCAAATAATACGCAGATCGGGTTTTCAAACGGTATTGCTGTAGTGGGAGTAAAAGACGGAATAACAGAGGTGAAGATACCGGAAAAATTTAATGATTTGGATATTGTATCTGTGTCATCCGACATTTTTAACAGTACGCTGAAAACATTAGATATTTCAAAAAGAGTTACCCATATCGATACACAGCTCGTATCTAATGCGGTTTCTTTACAGGAGATTCGTGTGGCAGAAGAAAATACGGCTTATGCTTCCGTGGATGGGGTGCTTTTTACAAAAGATTTAAAAGAGATCTTATGTTATCCTGCTGCAAGGACAGATGAGAGTTTTACACTTCCGAAAGAGACGGAAAAGTATGATGAGAAAGAGACTTTTGTATGCGAGAAGCTGAAAGATATTCATGTGGAAGAGGGAAACAGTAAGTATTCTTCCTATGACGGCTGTATATATAACAAAGAGAAAACGTTGCTTTTGACAATTCCGGAAGCAAAAACAGAAGTGAAAGTACCGGGAACGGTTGTGCTTGATAATACAACATTTGATTCAAGATCAAATATTACGAAGATAGAACTGGAGGAAGGTATTACGACGGTTATGCCATATGTATTCAACTATTGTACAGGCATTAAAGAATTATATCTTCCGGACAGTCTTGAATCTATTGAGGCGGATGCGTTTAACGGAGTGAATTTGAAGCAGGTTACGGTTTACGGAAACAGAGGTACATATGCAGAAGAGTTTGCGAAGAAAAACGGATGCACTTTTGTGGCAGATACTTCCGACTACAAAAAAGGTGATGTGGACTTGGATGGAAATGTCGCGATCGGAGATGTTCGTGTAGTATTGCGCAGCATATGTCAGAAGATAGAATTGAACGAGATGCAGGAGCTTGCGGCTGATGTGGAAAAAGACGATAAGGTAGATATAAAAGATCTGCGGAAAATCTTAAGATATGTGTGTGGTAAAATTGATTCGTTATAAAAGATATCGTGAATCAGATTTCATAAGTGAAACATAAGAGGCAGAAAAAATCCCCGTTTCGTTGAAAGTGATATGTCCCCTTCTAGGTAGACAGTTAAAATAATAAAACTGTTTATCGAGGAGGGGGAGCATATCAAAGACGGAGCGGGGATTAAATTTTTGTAATTGTTTTCATATGGAAATGATGTGTAGATGTGTATATGATATTTTTTGTAGATGTGTATATGATATTTTTTAGCTTGACACTTGAATTTTAAGAATTATAATGTTCTTTATGGTTAAAAACAAATAACGGAAAAGACAGGAGCTAAAAAATGGAACAGGATAAAGCGTTTTTAGGAAAAGAACCGATCGGAAAACTGCTTTTAAAACTGGCGCTTCCGACAGTTGCGGCGCAAATGATCAATATGCTGTATAATCTTGTTGACAGGATTTATATCGGACATATCCCAAATGTAGGAGTTTCCGCTCTCGCGGGAGTCGGAGTATGTATGCCTTTGATTATGCTTGTTTCGGCGTTTGCGGCCCTCGTCGGCTATGGCGGGTCTCCGCGGGTGTCGATTTATATGGGAAAGAAAGACAATGAAACAGCCGAAAAGATATTGGGAAACTGTTTTGCAATGCAGATAATAATATCTGCAATCCTGACAGCAGTGCTGCTTATATGGAGCAGAGATCTGCTTATGCTGTTTGGCGCGAGCAGAAAATCAATCGAGTATGCAGTCAGCTATATGAACATTTATGCAGTCGGTACGATCTTTGTAGAACTTACACTTGGCATGAATGCGTTTATTACAGCGCAGGGATTCGCAAAGACGGGAATGTTGTCTGTATTGATCGGTGCGATTTCCAATATCATACTTGATCCGATCTTTATATTTGGATTCGGAATGGGTGTCAAAGGAGCGGCTCTTGCCACGATTATATCGCAGGCATTGTCCTGTATTTGGGTATCTCTTTCCTAATGGGAAGGAAAACGATGCTGAAGATCCGAAAAGAAAATTTGCTCCTTCGCCCGAAAATTATTTTTCCGTGTCTGGCATTGGGAGCGGCGACGTTCGTTATGCAGGCGAGCGAAAGTGTGATTTCTGTTTGCTTTAACGCTTCTTTACAAAGTTACGGAGGAGATATGGCAGTAAGCGCGATGGCGATTTTGACAAGTGTTATGCAGTTTGCACTGCTTCCCCTTCAAGGCCTCGGACAGGGTGCGCAGCCGATCATCAGTTATAATTACGGAGCGGGGAATGCAGGGCGTGTAAAAAGTGCGTTTAAGCTCTTGTTAAAAGTAAGTCTTTGTTATTCGACAATTTTATGGGGAGCGGTTATGCTTTTCCCGGATGTGTTTGCAGGAATGTTTACGACAGAAGCCGATTTGATCGTATTTACCCGTCCGGCGCTTCGTATTTATATGGCGGTTATGCTGATTTTCGGAATTCAGATGGCGTGTCAGATGACGTTTAATGCACTCGGAAGAGCTGTAGAGTCTATTGTGGTTGCCGTGATGCGTAAGTTTATTTTGCTCCTTCCACTGATTTACATAATGCCGCTGCTGTTTTCGTCAAATAAAACGATGGCTGTTTACCTTGCAGAACCGGCGGCAGATCTGCTGGCTGTGACGTTTACGGCGATCTTGTTTACAGTACGATTCAAGAAAGCGCTGCAAACAATGGAGAACAAAAAAATACAAGATACATAAAAAGCAGGAAAATATTAAGAAAGAGGTAGAAAAATGGTACATCATATTGTTATGTGGAAATTCAAACCGGAAATAGAAGAAAATAAAAAAGAAGAATTAAAAAAAGCTATGGAAGAAAATCTTACAGCTCTTGTAGGAAAAATCCCCGGACTTTTGACTCTTGAGTTTGTTGCTTGTCCGTTCGGATCGAGCACTCATGATATGGCTTTAGTCAGTACGTTTGAGAAGGAAGAAGATATTTCTGTTTACGCAAAACACCCGGCTCATGTAGCTGTTGCCGATACATATGTAAGGCCGTTTGTGACAGAGAGAGCATGTCTCGATTATTGATTGCCGATCAACGGAAATAAAGAAGAATAGGACAGAAAGTGCCGCACATATACTTGTTATAAAAGGCGTATGTGTGGCATTTTTTTATATGGAAAAAGAACAGATTAAAAAGAAATTGGCATCGGCTGCAAGTATGCCGAAAGATGTTATTATGGGAGCTTCGGTTGTTACAGTTCTGGGAATGTCGGAAGTGTGTATTGAAAATTACAGCGGGATCACGGAGTATACAGACACTCTCGTACGTATAAGAACAAAACACGGACAGATACAGTTAAAAGGAAGTTGTTTGGAAATAGAGTTTTATACGAATGACGAAATGAAGATTACCGGTTCGATCAATTTGATTGAATTTCAGGAGGGGAGGAATCTCCGATGATTGAAAATGGAATGCGATATCTGCGGGGGTATGTAAAAATACAGATTCAGGGATATTCTCCTGAGCGTTTTTTGAATCTGTGTTCCTATCACCATATTTTAATCTGGGGATTGGCCTATGAAGATCACTGCTATGAACTTTGTATGAGTGTACGAGATTTTAAAGGATCAGACCTTTTGCGAAAAGACGCATACAAAAGTAAGGGTGAAAGAGAAATATGGATTTCCGTTTTCTCTTTATAATAATCGGAAGCGAAAGTTATTTTTTGCCGGTTTTATTATCTGTATTTTTTTTACTGCAGATTTATTCAATGTTTATATGGGATATTCATTTTACGGGGAATGAGACGCGAACGGATGAAGCGTTGTCGTCTTTTTTAAGAGAGAAAGGTGTGTTTGCGGGGATGCTAAAAAAAGAGGCAGACTGCCGAAAAATCGTAAAAGAGATCAGGACGCAATATGATGACGTTGTATGGGTATCCGCATCACTGGACGGAAGCAGACTAAAAATTCAAATTAAAGAAAATGAAGATTCTTTCGAGAAGGAAGAAAAAAAAGAAAGATGAGAACGCTGTAGATCTTGTCGCGTCTTCAGATGGGGTGATCACAAAAATTGTGACAAGAACAGGAACGCCTCAAGTTCATGTCGGTGATACAGTAAAAAAAGGAGATATTCTTGTCAGCGGACGAGTGGAGATCGTAAACGACAGTAAGGAAGTGATCGGCTATAAATACTGTCATGCCGATGCAGACATTTTTGCGGATACACAGATGGAGTACGAAGATGAATTATCGGCTTCATATGAGGAAAAAGTATATGATAAAAAAGAAAAACATCGTTTTTATGTGAAAGTTAAAGATACCCGGGTTTCCTTTGGAAGTGTAAAAATGAAACCGAACCGCTGTGAATTTATATCAAAAGAATACGGAGTAAAAGCAGGAAAAAATTTTTATCTTCCTTTTTCATATGGGATGGAAACCGTCCGTTCTTATCACTTGCGTGAAAGATATATACAAAGGAAGAGATGAGGGCGGTTCTCAGTAAAGATTTTGAGCGATTTTGTAAAGATTTACAGAAAAAAGGTATTCAAATAAGAGAAAATAGTGTTAAAATACATCTGTATGAAAAATCTGCCAAAGCAATGGGTACTCTTTTTTTGAATGAGAGGATTACACAAGAGGCAGATACAGAAATAATAACGATCGAAAGGAAAGAAACAGATGAGTCTGTCGGAACTGATGATTGATATACCTGCAGAGCACGAGGCAAACGTGTTTGGGCAGTTTGATGCTTATGCAAAGAAACTAGAGAGAACATTTCATGTCACATTGATTGCAAGAGACGGAAGTATGAAGATTGTAGGAGAAAATACGGCTGCGGAAAAAACGCATCGTGTTCTCACTCAGCTTTTGGAATTATCACGGCGTGGAAATACTATTACGGAACAGAATGTGGATTATGCAATTTCACTTGTTTTTGAAGATCAGGAGGAGGGAATAGTGGAAATTGACCGGGATCTGATCTGTCATACTCTGCAGGGAAAACCGATCAACCTAAAACTCTCGGACAGAAAAAATATGTAGATTCTATAAGGGAAGGAATGATCACATTCGGACTTGGTCCGGCAGGAACAGGAAAAACATATTTGGCAATGGCAATGGCGATTACAGCATTTAAACGCAATGAGGTAAACAGGATCATATTGACAAGACCGCAATCGAGGCAGGAGAAAAACTGGGATTTCTTCCGGGAGATCTTCAAAGTAAGATCGATCCGTACTTGCGTCCGTTATATGATGCTCTTTATCAGATCATGGGAGCGGAAAGTTTTTGAAAAAATTTCAAGAAAAAGGTCTGATTGAAGTTGCGCCTCAGGCATATATGCGAGGCAGAACGTTAGATAATGCATTTATTATTCTTGACGAGGCTCAGAATACGACACCGGCTCAGATGAAGATGTTTTTGACAAGAATCGGATTTGGATCAAAAGTTGTCATTACGGGAGATTCTACGCAGAAAGATCTTCCGGCAGGAACGGTTTCAGGTTTGGATGTAGCGGTAAAGGTTGTAAAAGATCTGGAAGGTGTAAGTATTTGCAGTTTGACAAGTAAAGATGTTGTTCGCCATCCGCTTGTGCAGAAGATTGTCCGTGCGTACGAAGAGTATGAGAAAAAGAATAATCCGAAAGGGAAAAACGGCAGGAGGAAAAAATCGTGAGTTTATTTATGGAAATAGAGACAGACAGAAAACTGCCGTTTGATGCAAGAAAAATTGCGGAGCTTGTAATCGAAACATCGCTTGATTATGTGAAATGTCCTTATGAAACAGAGGTCAGTCTTCTTCTTACAACGGATGAAGAGATTAAAGAAATAAACCGGATGCAGCGGCAGATTGACCGGGCAACGGATGTTTTGTCATTTCCTATGGCAGATTATGAGACACCGGGAGATTTTTCGCATTTGGATGAAGATGCCGGACTGTTTCATCCCGATACAGGAGAGCTGATGCTTGGGGATATTGTGATCTCTGTAGATAAAGTGTTTGAACAGGCAGAAGAATACGGACATTCGCTGCTTCGGGAATATGCATTTCTAATTGCGCACAGCATGCTTCATTTATTTGGTTACGATCATATGGAAGAAGTGGAAAGAAAAGAAATGGAGATGCATCAAAAAAAGATTATGGAACTTGTGAATATTACAAGATAAATGTTTTCAGGTTCGGGATCATTGGATAAAAGGAGAACAACTATGGGGGATACACAGGCAAATCAAAGAAAAAAAACAAGGGGAGAAGATTACATCGCTCAAGGGTCGATCCTGGCTGTGGCGGTTGTGATCACGAAGATTATCGGAGTTGTGTACCGTATCCCGCTGACAAACATATTAGGGGATGAGGGAAACGGTTTTTACGGATATGCTTATCAAGTATATGCGATTGCATTGATGCTTTCTTCATTAAGTCTTCCGACAGCAGTATCAAAACTTGTGTCGGTAAGGATGGCTGTCGGACAGAGGCGCAATGCGTTCCGCGTATTTTTATGTTCCCTTATATTTGCTGTTTCGGTAGGAATTATTATATCTCTTGCGATCTTTCTCGGAGCAGGAGCGATTTCGGAACATATGATGAAAGCGCCTTTCAGTGTTTACGCACTTAAAGTGCTGTCGCCGGGGCTTTTGATCGTTGCTGTTATGGCTGTTTTAAGAGGATATTTTCAGGGACTGGGAACGATGGTTCCGACAGCGGTATCGCAGATTATCGAACAGATCATCAATGCAGTTGTCAGTATTGTCGGAGCAAGCGTCCTTTTCGGAATGGGAAGTCGTGCGGGAGAGAAGGCGGGAGAAGAGCTGTTAGGTTCTGCTTATGGAGCGGCGGGAGGTACGCTTGGAACAGTAATCGGAGCCGCGGCGGGACTTTTGTTCTTGTTGTTTGTTCTTTGGATATTTAAAGGCGGAATACGCCGTCAGATTCAAAGGGATCATACAAAAGGAAAAGAAAGTTATTCTCATATTTTGAAGATTCTCGTTATGACGGCAATTCCCGTTATTTTCAGCACGGCGATTTACAACATCAACCAGATATTGGATCTTACCGTTTTTAATCATATTATGGATGCGCAAGGTTTACAGAAAGTGAGTATATGGCTCTTCAGGGAATTTATACCGGAAAATATGATCCGCTTATTAACGTGCCGATGTCAATACCTTATGCCCTTAGCACATCGATCGTTCCTGCACTGACAACGGTTGTGATGGCAAGAAACAGGAAAAAGACACATTATCAGATAGATCAGACGCTTCGTTTAACAACGATCATAACGCTTCCAAGCTGTGTTGGATTTCTTGTACTGGCATCTCCGCTTATGGTGCTTCTATATAATGATGCGGGAAAAGTGCCGGCGCAGCTTTTAATGTTAGGTTCCGTAGTTATTATTTTGTACGGATGGTCTACAATTACAAATGCAGTTTTGCAAGGATTGAATTATTTATCTTCTCCGGCAAAAAACGCGGCAGCGGCATTGGTCGTTCATCTGGGAGCGCTTGTTTTAATGCTCACAGTGTTTAAATTGAATGTATATGCGCTCGTAGGAAGCAACATTGTATTTGCTGTTATTATGTGTGTTTTAAATCAAAGAAAAATACGTCAGGTATGCGGATTCAGAATCAATATACGAAGAACATTTGTAAAGCCGTTGATCGCTTCGGCGATTATGGGTGTTATAACGTATGCTGTTCATTTCGGACTTCACCGTCTGATCGGAGGAAGAGTTATCCCGACTGTTTTGGCAATTATCGTGGCAGTTATTGTTTATGGAGTCCTTATTTTAAAATTAGGAGCTCTTTCGGAGAAAGATATTCAGGCGCTTCCGATGGGAACACGGATATTGAGAGGATGTCAGGCGCTGAAATTGATGCCTCCAAGCGAAGAATAAAAAAATAAGTGAATAAATAAAAGAAAAAAGCTGATACTGTATAGAAAAGGGGTAGATTATATGAACTCAAAATACAGGATCGGCTTTTTGTGTGCGGGCGCGGCATTTTTCTTGTTTATAACGCTTGCATATAAAATGACATATGATTATACGATGGACAAGTATATGGAAAAGGTGAGTGAAAGAAACGAAGATGTACAAAAGGCAGACGGCATCGGAAAAACGGAAAGTATTGCGGCCGAAGGAGAGGCAGTAAAAGGCGGAGCAAAAAAGGGGTTTTATCTTAAGGAACTTCACGGATTTGTCGTCGTTTATCTTGAAGATAAAAAAACGATTTATGAATTTACCGAAATACCTCTGTCAGATCTTCCGGAAGAAGTGCGCCAGGAAATTGCACAGGGAAAGCAAATTGCAACTGCAGAAGAATTATATGCTTTTTTAGAAAATTATTCGAGTTGAAAAGCAAAACGGAAAAGGCCGGAATGATAAAAGCCGCAAAATGGCGATGGACGTAATCAAAGAAATAGTGTATAATACAGACCTGTAAAATAAGAAGTTATTATGGATAGAAGATAAAAAGTGAAAGGGATTATAATGGATCAACAGAAGATAGCAAGGATCAATGAATTATACAGAAAATCGAAAGCGGAAGGCCTGACTGAAGCAGAGAAAAAAGAACAGAAGATTTTAAGGACAGAATATATGGACTCGGTGAAGAGAAATTTAAGAAGTCAGCTCAATAATATCGACATTGAAGAAAAGGACGGAAGTGTGATCAATCTCGGAGAAAAATATGGAAACAAAAAGGGACATTAGAAAAATGATGACGGCGCTTCGTGCCGCAATGTCTGAAAAAGAAAGAGCAGAGGCGGGGCGCATCATCGCGGCGCGCCTTTTTTCTTCAAAGGTGTATGAAGACGCCGGCACAGTATGCTGCTATGCGTCTTTCGGAAGTGAAGTCCCTACGGAAGAAATTATAGAAGAATCGCTTAGAAGAGGAAAATGTGCTGCGGTTCCGAAAGTGACCGGAAAGCAAAAAATGAAGTTTGCCCTGATTCACAGTATGGCAGATTTAAAAGCGGGATTTCATGGGATACCGGAACCGGAATCATGGTGTCGGGAAAATCCAAAGTGTGGAAGCAAGCTGCTTGTAATCGTGCCCGGAGTTGTGTTTGACAGAGCGGGAAACCGAATCGGCTATGGCGGAGGATATTATGACTCATATTTGAAGCAGGCGGATTGCATAAAAGTCGGAGTGGCATTTGATTTTCAATGTGTGGAGCAGATTGTTCCGGAAGTGCATGACGTACCTGTAGATTATATTATTACGGAAAAGGAGATGATCACATGTCGGCAGGCTTGCCAAGAGATCCGGTGATGCTCTTAAGTGTTGTAAATACAAAATTAAGAGATTATTATTCGACGCTGGATGTGTTGTGTGAAGATATGCAGGTTGATAAACAAGAATTGATCGGTAAATTAGAGATGATCGATTATACATATGATGCAGGCAGTAATCAGTTTGTGTGAGTGGAATAAGAGGAAGTTATGGAAAATAAAACATTTATAACAGCAGATGCAGAGAGAAATATTCCGGTAACAGAGCCGAAAAGACAATATTATTTTATAGAGAAAGCGAAAGAAAAATTAACAAAGCTTAAGGAAGAGGAAAAAAGAGAATTTACATTTTGCGTTACAACATTCGGTTGTCAGATGAATGCGAGAGATTCGGAAAAGCTGGTTGGTATTTTGGAACAGATCGGATATGTAGAAGAACCGGATGAGGAAAAAGCAGATTTTGTTATTTATAATACGTGTACTGTTCGGGAAAATGCAAATCAACGTGTGTACGGTCGTTTAGGACAGTTAGGCAGGATTAAAAAAACGAATCCTCATATGATGATCGCTCTGTGCGGATGTATGATGCAGGAACCGGAGGTTGTGGAAAAACTGAAAAAAAGTTATCGGTTTGTAGATATTATTTTCGGAACGCATAATATATATAAATTCGCTGAGCTGATCGTCTCACGGATGAATTCAGGAAAATGGTGATCGATATATGGAAAGATACCGACAAGATAGTAGAAGATCTGCCGAGTGAAAGGAAGTATCCGTTCAAGTCAGGAGTTAATATTATGTTCGGATGTAATAATTTCTGCAGTTATTGTATCGTTCCTTATGTAAGAGGTCGTGAAAGAAGCAGGGATCCGAAGGCAATCATAAGGGAAATCGAGCGCCTGGCAGAGGACGGTGTTGTAGAAGTAATGCTGCTTGGACAAAATGTCAATTCCTATGGGAAAACACTGGAGCATCCGATGACGTTTGCACAGCTTCTTCGAGAAATCGAGAAGATTGATAAAATTGAACGAATCCGTTTTATGACATCCCATCCAAAGGATCTTTCGGATGAACTGATCGAAGTGATGGCACAGTCAAAAAAAATCTGTCGTCATTTACATCTTCCTGTGCAGTCGGGAAGCACGCGCATATTAGAAAAAATGAACAGACGTTATACAAAAGAACATTATCTTAAACTTGTGGAAAAGCTTAGAAAGGCAATACCGGATATTTCACTGACAACGGATATTATTGTAGGTTTTCCCGGAGAGACGGAAGAAGATTTCCGGGAAACGCTGGATGTTGTGTGTAAAGTTCAATATGATAGTGCGTTCACATTTATCTATTCTAAGCGTACAGGAACGCCTGCGGCTGCTATGGAAGATCAGATATCGGATGATGTTGTAAAAGACCGGTTCGGACGTCTTCTTGAAGAAGTACAGACGATTTCGTCAAAAATGTGCTCAAGGCATGAAGGAACAGTTCAAAGAGTACTTGTAGAGTCTTGCAATGAGCATGACGAGAGGTTGATGACAGGTCGTCTGAGCAATAATCTGCTTGTACATTTCCCCGGAGATGAATCTATGATCGGTACGTTTGCGGATGTGAGTCTTGATGAATGCAAAGGCTTTTATTATATAGGAAAAATTGTAGGAAAATAAAAAAAGACGTAAGAACAAAGGTGACTATTCGTAAGAAACATCGGATAGTTGCCTTTTTGTTATTTTAAAAACTTTTTTGATTCATATTTTCGGGAGATGTACATATATTGTGTAAAGAGGTGGACAAGATGGAAAAAACAGGGAAGAAAATATCACATGTGACAGGAGTTTTAGCCAGATCGGTGCGTATAATTATTGAAAATATTTTGCGTGAAGGCGGAGCACTTCAGGAAATAAGAATGAGGATCGGACAGCCGCTTACTGTTATGATCGATGGTGAAGAGCAGATACTTCCGTTAAAAGAAAGAGCACATATTGTTACAAAGGAAGAAATAAAAGAGACGATAGAATATATGAGCAGATACTCTTTATATGCATATGAAAATGAGTTAAGGCAGGGGTTTCTGACATTGGAAGGAGGACATAGGGTGGGAGTTGCAGGAAAAGTGATCGTCGACCGTGGGAAAGTAAAAAATATTCAGTACATATCATCGCTTAATATCAGAATCGCTCACGAAGTGATAGGTTGTGCCGATGAATTGATTCCATATATTACGAAAAATAAAAAAGTATGCCATACATTGATCATTTCACCTTGTATGATAATTAGGAAGTTAATTATCACACGTTTCCTTTCTTTTAATATCGTGGTTCAATACAATTCAGATACTATGGACTTTTGATTTTTCCCTGTAGCCTTGACTACTCGACTGGAGTGTA
>ENA-OQCP01000841-OQCP01000841.1-human-gut-metagenome-genome-assembly--contig:-NODE-841-length-12941-cov-2.902607_pt1 | contig 12941 bp, 16 predicted proteins | sample MGYA00242760_ERZ504583 | MGnify/ENA primary metagenome ERZ504583 (study PRJEB26092, sample SAMD00036308) | human gut metagenome | host: Homo sapiens | study: EMG produced TPA metagenomics assembly of...
CTGGAATCGTATCCGGTCTTTCTTGCAGGAGGTGCTAAGCAATACCGCTCTCATATTGATGGTTAAATTCTGCCGTTCCCACTGGAATCACCATCCTTCCTTTTTCTGTCATTCCTTCAAGTTAGTATGTAATATATATACTATAAAATTGAATGAATGTCTGTTGTTTTTTGTTGAGATTATAATAGCAGACTCCCTGCAATTTGTCAACACATTTTTTCAAAAAAATTATTATTTTTCTTTTCAAAATTGCCGTTTTCCCTTGATTTTACGCGGTTTGCGGCGATTGTTCAACAAGCTTCAAATTCAAAAAAGGGGTGATTTTCTAAAATATCACTGAAAATATTTCAGATTATGTGTTCAGACTTCCTCTACTTCCACCAACTGTTCACTCAGATCTTCTACGGCTTCTTCCTTAACCATAATCTGAAGTGCCTGATTTTTATTCTTAATTACAACTTCTTCATGAGTACCGCCGTATTCTCCATCCAGCGTCCATGGAATTGCCTCAACAGATTCAAAACGGACTTCACCACTCTTGAAGGAGTATATTCTGTCCGAATTAATCTGACGCATCACAACTGCCCCAATCAGTTCGTTCAACTCGACTGGATTTTTGGTGTTTTAAAGAGTGTCACCTACAAAAACACCATCATCAAAAATAACATTTTCTCCTGTGATTCTTTTGAATCCTCCTACAGAGCGTGAATTTGTCACCATTCCAAAGATAAACTCATCTTCAATCGTCTCTCCGCCATGTATGACTTTGATCTTATAAGACGGAATATTGAACAGTCTCTTGGTTCCTTCCAGAATATAAGCCATATGACCAAGAATATTCTTCATGCTCTGCTTCGTCTCATATGACACGTCTGTGAAAATGCCAAAAGCTGCAATATATACGAAGTAGTCATCGTTAAACTGACCGATATCAAAGGAAAATGGTGTTCCTGTTACAATTGTATCTGCAGCCTCCAGCATATTCTTGGAAATATGCAGACTACTTGCAAAATCATTCGTCGTTCCGGCCGGAATATATCCGATCGGCGTCTTATTTTCTCGCATCATCATACCGGTCACGACTTCATCCAATGTACCATCTCCGCCACTACATGTCACGAGATCATATTCTTCTGTGTACTCACTGACTTTTCTTACAGCATCCTGACTTCTCTGTGTAGGATAAACCGTCACCTCATATCCGCCCTTCACAAAAGTGTCAATCACATCTGAAAGTTTCGGCTTCAGAAGTCCCATTCCTGAATTCGGATTGTAAACAAATAGCATTCTTTTCATAAACAAATACCTCCTTATTCAAAAATCATTTGTGTTCACATCAGCTGCAAACTCTCCCCCATAGAAAAAGATGGCTGTACTCCTCTTCAAAGTACAGCCCCTCTATATTCATTTGTAATCACTTGGTTATCTCTCTGTGACTTCAATTACCATCTTATTGTTATTATACGTTAGCAAAAAATGTCTTAATGCCTTCAGCTGCTTTCTGCTCGTCCTCGCCGTCTGTCACAACGGTAATCTCCTCGCCTCCGATCAGATTCAGACTCATCATACCCATAATACTCTTTGCATTGATGTTCTTCTCGGCTACCTGAATGTACACTTTGCTTGCATACTGGCTGGCTTCCTGTACGAGAAGGGCGATCGGCCGTCCATCAAACCCTGGGTCCGCTTTCACTACAACAGATGTCTTAATCATAATAATCCTCCTTGTTCTTGCCGAACTTTGTCTGCCATCTCACTCAGCTTACGCAGCCTGTGGTTGATACCCGATTTTCCAACCGGAGGATTCAGGGATTCTCCCAGTTCCTTCAGTGTTGCTTCCGGATGCTCGAGACGGGCAAGAGCAGCCTCGACTAATCCTTTCGGTATATTCTCAAATCCTATCTGATCTCTCAAATATGTAATATCTTCCAGCTGTTTCACTGCTGCTGATACTGTTTTATTAATATTGGCAGTTTCACAATTCACTTTTCTGTTCACAGAATTTCTCATCTCTTTGAGAATTCTTACATTCTCAAGTTCCATTAATGAGACATGTGCCTCCATGATATTCAAAATATCTACTATCTGTGCTCCTTCTTTCAGGTAAACAACATACGACTTCTTTCTGAGCACGATCTTTGCGTCCATAGAAAAACTGCAGATCAGGTCACAGATCTGATGTGCCATCTCTTCTGTGGAACAGACAATCTCAAAATGATATGCCTTGTTCGGATCACTCATAGATCCGGACGCCTGAAACGCTCCGCGGAGAAATGCTCTTCGACAACAAACCTGTTGAACAATCATCGGATTCACGGCATGCAACTCTTCCGCATTCTCCTGCTGTTCCCCCATCATCTTCGTAGCCTGTAAGATACGTATCGCATCTTCATGTTTTTTTACGATAACGGAATAGGTCTCTGTCTGCTTCTTTATATTTCTCCGAACGGAAATATCACCCCTTATATTAAATGTTTTTTCTATTAATGTAAAGACCTTTCTTGCAACTAAATGTTTTCTGTACGAATCTTGATACTGCACCGGTCAAAACTATTGATTACAACTGTCCCGCACATGCCAATAAAAGCCGTCAGTTCCGCAATCTGGCAATGTCTGGCTGAACTGATGTTCCTTGCAAGCTCTTCCTTCACTTTTCCAGAAAATGACATATTTTCCACCTTTTACTTTCTCTTTGTGATACTATCCTTCCCAATATCACGATGTTCAATACGAACGCCATAACTTTCCTCTGTCTCAAGCGTGTGATATAACGCATTTGCCAGCGTTACAGATCTATGCTTCCCACCGGTACATCCAATTGCGATCACAAGCTGGTTTTTTCCCTCCAAAATATAATTTGGAATTAGAAATTCAACCATGTCTTTTAATTTTTCAAGGAAAATCGGTCCCTTATCATTCTGCATGACATAATCCTGGACTTCCGGATCATTTCCTGTTTTTTCTTTCAATGTATCAATATAGTACGGATTCGGAAGAAAACGCACATCGAATACAAGGTCTGCGTCCTGCGGAATTCCGTATTTGAAACCAAAGGACATTACTGTGATATAGAGGTTGCAAAAGCTCTCACCTTTCACAAAAATCTTCTCAAGTTCAATCTTCAGTTCTCTCGTCAGCATCTTACTTGTATCAAGAATATACGTTGCCTTCATTTTCAAAAATGCGGTCTTCTCACGTTCTTTCGCAATACCGGTATCCACACGTCCCGATCCGCTCAGAGGGTGCTGTCTTCTCGTTTCTTTGTATCGCTTTACAAGTACAGAATCCTTTGCGTCCAGAAACAGAATCTCATATTTGATCCCCTTTTGATCCATCTGCTCAAGATCTTTCTCTAATCCGGAAATATCCTGTCCGCTTCGCACATCGACTCCCAATGCCACTTTCTTCATTGGAGTTTCTGAATTCTCAATCATCTGCACAAATCCAGGAAACATTGCGATTGGCAGATTATCCACACAGAAATATCCCATATCCTCAAGCATCTTAAGTGCTGTTGTTTTTCCGGCTCCTGACATCCCTGTTACGATAACAAAACGCATATCAAAACTCTCCTATTCTTCTTACTTCCGCTTCCAGGCGGACTCCTGAATTTTCTTCTACTTTATCTTCTACCTGACGCATCAGTTCCATAATCTCTGCTGCGCTTGCATTTCCTCTGTTGATCACGAAACCGCAATGCTTTTCAGAGACCTGTGCATCTCCGACCCTGAATCCGCGAAGTCCTGCATCTCCGATCAGTTTTCCTGCGAAATATCCTTCTGGACGCTTAAATGTACTTCCTGCACTTGCATACTCTAATGGCTGCTTTGTCACTCTTTTTTCTTTCAGATCATCCATCACTTCTTTAATTTTCTCCGGATTTCCTTTTTCAAGAGAAATCACTGCTTCAAGAACAATATAATTCTTCTGTTCTACCACACTTGTCCGGTAAGCAAGTCCCATCTCTTCTACAGGAATCGTAAGGAATCCGCCATCTGCTGTCATCACTTTCACGCTCTCAAGAACCTGCTTCATCTCTCCACCGTATGCACCCGCATTCATGCGAACGGCTCCGCCTAATGTTCCCGGAATCCCGGCAGCAAATTCAAAACCTGTCAGAGATTCTGACAGTGCTGTTGCCGCGATCTTCGACAGAAGTGCGCCCGCACCGGCATAAATCTTGTTCTCTTCTACCCTGATCTGATTCATTTTCTTAAAAATCTGAAGAATTACGCCACGATATCCCTTATCTCCAACAAGAAGATTACTTCCGTTTCCAATCACTGAATATGGGATTTCCTCCTTTTTGCATAACTCAACAATTGCCTGGATCTCTTCCTTTGATTCAGGTGTCACGAAATAATCTGCCGGACCACCAATACGAAATGTTGTATGTTTCTTCATCGGCTCATCTTTCATTACATTTTCCTGTTTTGTAATAGTGCACAATCTATTGTATAATTCCATATCTATACTCCGTTTCTTCTATATAATAGATTAATAATCTTATCAGTCATCAACATCATACACCACCCACTTCATAAAGTAAAGTATATTGCCTTGCCAAACACTAATAAACCATGTATAATGAATGCGTATATCTAAAATTAACCAAGCCTCTTTAGAGGCACATTTTTTAATCAAAGGAGTGAATATTTAAAGTGGACGCAGGTGACACGTACCTATTAATTATACTGTTAATTTTACTATTGTTTTCATCATTTTTTTCATCAACCGAGACTGCGCTGATGTCAGTGAATAAGATTAAACTCCGTTCTCTCGCAGACGGTGGGAACAAACGGGCGGCTCTGGCTCTTGATATCACAGAGAATCACACAGCAAAGATGCTCAGTGCAATTCTGATCGGTAATAATATTGTGAATGTTTCAGCATCTTCTCTTGCCACAACCCTTGCTTATTCATTTGGCGGATACATGGTCAGCATCGCTACACTGATTCTGACAGTGGCAATCCTTGTATTTGGAGAGATTACACCGAAGAATTATGCAACGATCAACGCTGAGAAACTTACGCTTCGTTATATTCCGGTCATCAAGTTTTTTATGACGGTCATGACTCCGGTTATTTTCATCATTAACTTGTTTTCCCGCGGAATCATGCTGATCCTTCGCGTAGATCCAGATGCAGCGAACAAAGCTATGACAGAAGAAGAACTTCGTACAATTGTGGATGTCAGCCATGAGGATGGTGTAATCGAGTCTGATGAAAAAGAGATGATCTACAATGTATTCGATCTCGCGATGCCAAGGCGAAAGATATTATGGTTCCTCGCGTACATGTTACATTTGCTGATGTCAATAGTACCTTCGATGAATTGATTGATATTTTCCGTGAAGACAAATTCACAAGACTTCCTGTTTACGAAGAGACACAGGATAACGTTGTCGGTATTATTAACATGAAGGATCTGCTTCTTTATGATCATGATACACCGTTCAATATCCGGGATTTCTTAAGAAAACCTCATTTCACTTATGAGTTCAAAGATATCTCCGAACTTCTTGTAGAGATGAGAGATTCTACTTTTAATATTGCAATTGTTCTGGATGAATACGGTGAGATGGCAGGACTCATCACTTGGAGGATATTCTGGAAGAGATTGTTGGTGAGATCCATGATGAATATGATGAGAATGAAGATGAACTGATCAAAGAGATTTCTGATCATGAATATATTATCGAAGGCTCCATGAGTCTGGATGATGTGAACGATCACTTACATACAGAACTTGACTCTGAGGATTATGATTCTCTCGGAGGACTGATCATCGAACATCTGGACCGTTTACCTCAGATGGGTGATGAAGTTGTCACTGAAGATGGAATTCGTCTGGTGGTCGAGAAGTTGGATAAGAACCGCGTAGAAACGGTACATGTTTATCTTCCTGAAAGAACAGATACAGAAGAAGCGGATGGAGAAACTTCTGATTCTTCTGAAACTGATAAACACTCACATGAATAGAACTTTTTGAAATGTCGGCTGTATTATCGCAGCCGGCATTTTTTGACGTTTCACAGGCAATGCACGCTTTCATATAATATATAGAAGCACAAAATAATGAGGTGATTATATGTCTTATTCTATCATGCTTGATGCAGGTCATGGCGGTCGTGACCCCGGAGCTGTCTATAACGCCGCCGGGAAAAGGATGACACTTTATCTTTAACACTTGCCATTGGAGAACTGCTGCAGGAACATGGAATTGATGTACTCTATACACGTACAACAGACATTTATGAATCTCCATATCAGAAAGCATTGGAAGCAAATGCAGCCGGTGCAGACTTCTTTCTGTCTATTCACCGTAATTCTTATCCGACAGATAATACCGTATCCGGCGTAGAATCTCTGGTTTACAACAAATCCGGTCTGAAATACACAATGGCTCAAAATATTAATGAAGGTCTGGAAGCTCTCGGCTTCATCAATCTCGGCGTAAAAGAGCGCCCCGGTCTGGTCGTTCTGCGCCGTACACAGATGCCGGCGGTTCTGGTAGAAGTCGGATTTATCAACTCTGACACTGATAACCGGCTCTTTGATGATAACTTTGATGATATTGCGCTTGCGATTGCTGAGGGAATCCTTGATACATTAGAAGAAAACGGAGAAATCAGCAATGCTTCTTCTCTCCCTCACTATGCAGTGCAGACCGGGGCTTTCCGCAGCGAACGATATGCCCGACGACTCCTGAATGAATTAACTGAATTGAATTTTCCTGCTGTTTTGACAGAAGGGGACGGCTTATTCCGGGTAACGGTCGGAGAATACGATACGCTTGACGAAGCTGTAAAAATGGAACGCCGGTTGAAGCGCGCCGGATATCAGACAGTTATTGTAACTGTTTAGTTGCAGGATTTTGATTCTTACAATTACATGTCCGTAAAACATTTTAAAAAACAGAGCGCACTCTTGATTTTTTTAATTGACGGTATTATAATAGCGTTAATTAGAAATCATACGTCTTTCGCCGCATAAAGGAATGGAGGATTTACTACAATGGAGAAAAAAAACATTGACTGGGAAAATATCGGATTTGGATATATCCCTACAGATAAGCGTTTTGTAGCTAATTATAAAGATGGAGCATGGGATGAAGGTGGTCTCACAGAAGATCCTAACATCGTCATGAATGAATGTGCCGGAGTTCTTCAGTATGCACAGACTGTATTTGAAGGAATGAAGGCTTACACAACAGAGGATGGACACATTGTCACTTTCCGTCCGGACCTCAATGCGAAGCGTATGGTCGACTCAGCGAAACGTCTTGAGATGCCGCCTTTCCCGGAAGATAGATTTGTTGATGCTATTGTTCAGACAGTAAAGGCAAATGAAGCTTACGTTCCACCTTACGGAACAGGAGCAACACTTTACATCAGACCTTATATGTTCGGAATCAATCCTGTAATCGGAGTAAAACCGGCTACTGACTATCAGTTCCGTGTATTTGCCACTCCGGTTGGACCGTACTTCAAGGGCGGCGTAAAGCCACTGACACTGTGCGTATCAGACTTTGACCGTGCCGCGCCGCATGGAACAGGACACATCAAAGCAGGACTGAACTACGCAATGAGTCTTCACGCAATTGTTACAGCTCATGCAAATGGATTTGATGAAAATATGTATCTTGATTCCGCTACAAGAACAAAAGTTGAAGAAACAGGTGGAGCAAACTTCCTGTTTGTAACAAAAGACAACACAGTAGTAACACCACATTCCTCAACAATTCTTCCATCTATCACAAGACGTTCTCTGATGTATGTTGCTGAACATTATCTAGGACTGAAGGTAGAAGAAAGAGACGTATACTTTGATGAAGTCAAAGACTTTGCCGAGTGTGGTCTGTGTGGAACAGCTGCTGTTATCTCACCGGTTGGTAAGATCGTCAACCACGGTGAAGAGATCTGCTTCCCAAGTGGAATGGAACAGATGGGACCTACAATCGCAAAACTTCGTGACACACTGACAGGTATCCAGATGGGACGTATCGAGCACCGGAAGGATGGCTGAAATATATCGATTAATTTTAACTGAATATATTTAACACAAAAGGACATCTTGTAGAACCATTTCCACAAGATGTCCTTTTTAACTGTCATTCGACAACTTTATTTCATTTTAAATTTACTCGCAAAGACCTTCGCTTTCGATCACTTTCACTACGCTGTCTACATACTTCTCGCAAATCTCGTCAGAAGCCGCTTCTACCATAACACGGATCACTGGCTCTGTTCCACTCTCGCGAACAAGAATACGTCCGTCTGTTCCAAGTTCTTCAGCTGTTTTCTCTACTGCCGCCTGAACTGCTGCGTTATCCAGTGCTGTCTTTTTATCCTTTACACGAACATTCTTCAGAAGCTGTGGGAATATCTTCACTTCATCTGCAAGTGTTCCAAGTGTCTGCTTTTTCTCAATGATCGCTTCCATAACCATAAGAGATGTCAGGATACCGTCACCTGTACGTGCATGTTTGCTGAAGATGATATGTCCGGACTGCTCTCCCCCAAGAACATATCCGTTCTTAAGCATGTTCTCGTAAACGTACTTGTCACCAACTGCTGTCTGCTCATACTTCATACCAATCTTATCACAAGCTTTATAAAGTCCAAGGTTAGACATGATTGTTGTAACAACTGTATTGTCTTTCAGTTTTCCCTGCTCCATGAGATATTTACCACATACATAAATAATGCGGTCTCCATCTACAACATTTCCATTCTCATCAACTGCGATACATCTGTCGGCATCTCCGTCATAAGCAAATCCGATATCCAGATGTTTCTCTTTTACATACTCCTGCAGAACTTCGATATGTGTAGAACCACAGTTTGTATTAATATTCACACCATTCGGCTCATTGTTGATTACATAAGTCTTTGCTCCAAGTGCATCGAATACACTCTTTGCAACGCTTGACGCACTACCATTCGCACAGTCAAGTCCAACTCTCATATCCTTGAAGGAACGTGTTGCAAGAGAAATCAGATGACCGATATAACGGTTTCTTCCTGCTGCATAGTCAACTGTGCGGCCAATGCTCTCTTTTGTTGCCAGCGGGATCTCATCAATCTCCCCATCGATATAAGCCTCGATCTTTGCCTCAACCTCAGCCTCCATCTTATGACCTTCGCTGTTGATCACCTTGATACCATTATCATAGTATGGATTGTGACTCGCTGAAATCATAAGTCCACAGTCGAAGTCTTCTGTTCTTACCACATATGAAACACTTGGTGTGGTTGTCACATGAAGAAGATAAGCGTCCGCGCCTGATGCTGTCAGTCCTGCAGCAAGTGCATACTCAAACATGTAGCTGCTTCTTCTTGTGTCTTTTCCGATTACGATTCTGGCCTTGTGGTCCTGTCCGAAATACCATCCAAGATAACGTCCTACTTTAAATGCATGTTCTACTGTAAGAACTACATTCGCCTCACCACGGAAACCATCTGTTCCAAAATATTTTCCCATAATAATCTTCCTTTTCTTTCTTGTGATACCCTTTTGTTATCAGATCTATTCACAAATTTGCTACCGTAAAACACATTTTCATTATATCAAACATGCTTTACAAGTTATTCCTATTATATTACCTTTATAAATCAGATACAAGCTTTTTCTCTTAACATTACACTTAACATTACTCTTCATGTCTTTAAAAACATACACGGTTTCCTCTTCTCAGTGTCCCTTTTTCTATGCTATACTTGAAAGGTTGTGTTTTATAGTTGTCACAAAAGAAAGGATTAATCTATCAAATGAATTCATTGAAGCCGATGTTACTTACATCATTAAAGAGCTACAATCGTTCTCAGTTCATCAAAGACGTAACTGCCGGAATCATTGTAGCGATTATCGCATTGCCGCTGTCAATCGCACTGGCACTTGCATCTGGCGTAGGACCGGAAGCTGGTATCTTCACTGCGATCGTTGCCGGATTTGTCATCTCTGCACTCGGCGGAAGCAGTGTACAGATTGCCGGACCAACGGCTGCATTCGCAACAATCGTTGCCGGCATTGTTGCCAAAGACGGAATGGATGGACTTGTCATTGCGACAATCCTCGCCGGTATCTTTCTGGTTCTGATGGGACTGTGCCATTTCGGAAGTCTGATCAAATTCATCCCATTTACGATCACAACCGGATTCACTTCCGGAATTGCTGTAACAATTGTAATCGGACAGCTGAAAGATTTCTTCGGACTTACCTATCCGGATGGGGTAAAACCGATCGAGACAACAGAGAAATTCCGTGCTGTTGTTGAAAACTTCTCTACGATTAATATTGATGCACTGATCGTCGGTGCAGTAAGTCTTGCTGTTCTGATCATTGCACCATACATCTTTAAAAGAATCCCTGGATCTTTGATCGCAGTTATCGTTGGAATCCTGATGGTTCAGTTCCTGCCGTTAAAAGTTTCTACAATTGGAAATCTTTATACGATCAGCAACTCACTCCCATCCTTCCATCTTCCGGCTGTATCACTTGAAGTTGTTCAAAATGCTCTTCCGAACGCATTTACGATTGCTGTTCTTGCAGCGATTGAATCTCTGCTTTCCTGTGTTGTCGCAGACGGAATGATCAACGGCAAACACCGTTCCGACATGGAACTTGTAGCCAGGGAGCCGGCAACATTGCTTCTGCCCTTTTCGGTGGAATCCCCGCGACAGGAGCGATTGCAAGAACTGCTGCAAATATCAAAAACGGAGGACGTACTCCGATTGCCGGAATCGTTCATTCCATTACACTGGTCATTGTGCTTGTCGTACTGATGCCATATGCCGGAATGATTCCAATGCCAACAATCGCAGCAATCCTGTTTATCGTTGCATACAATATGTGCCAGTGGCGTACCTTTGTAAAACTGGTTAAGACTGCTCCAAAGAGTGATGTCATTGTACTTTTTACTTCATTTATCCTGACAGTACTCTTCGACCTGGTCGTAGCGATCGAGATTGGTATGGTTCTTGCCTGCCTGCTCTTTATCAAGCGTATGAGCGAAGAAACACACGTCAACAGCTGGACTTATGTGGATGATGATACCCCGGATGTCGATGAACGCCTTCAGAAACTTCCTCTTCAGATCCGTGTCTACGAAATCTCAGGCCCTCTGTTCTTCGGAGCAGCAAGTGCGATTGAACACATTGTCGTAAAAGATTTTACTACCTGCCTCGTTCTTCGTATGCGAAGCGTTCCTGCGCTGGACAGTACTGCTATGAATGCTCTGGTTGATCTGGTAGAAGTCTGTGAGTCAAAGGGAATTACGGTTGTCTTCTCCCACGTCAACGAACAGCCAATGAAAGTTATGGAGAAAGCCGGATTCACAGAGCTGGTTGGAAAAGAGAACTTCCAGCCGAATATCAGCGCTGCACTGAAACGTGCTGAAGAAGTTATTGCAGAATAATCAGGAGGATTTTACATATGATCAAATTAATCGCAAGCGACCTTGATGGTACGCTTCTTCATAACGGAGCACAGAAACTGACTCCTCGTGCCATAGAGCTGATTCATGAACTGACACAAAAAGGCATTCACTTTGTTGCTGCAAGCGGACGCCAATATGATAATGAGCGTAGACTGTTTTCTGAGATTAAGGACGAGATTTCCTATATTGGAGAAAATGGTTCCATCTGTATTCATCAGGGAAAGGTAATCTCTCGCGGAATAATTGCAGATGACCTTGCCTGCCGCATTATAGATGAAGTGAAAAAATCACCGAATTTTGATATTCTCATTTCCAGAGAAGATGCTTGTCTGATCGAAGATAATCACGAAGCTTTTGTAAATCATATTGTAAATGTCATGCAGAACACAACAAAAATTGTAGACGACCTAAGCAAAATCGAAGGTCCATTTCTCAAGATTGCAATCTGTAATATGATTGATGACACAAAAGTAATCATGCAATATTTAGAACACTTACAAGAAATGTTCGGTGCAGAGATTAAGGTTGTTACTTCCGGAAATATCTGGATTGACTTCATTGCTCCGGGAACAAATAAAGGTGCTGCTCTTTCTAACCTGATGAAATTATTCCATGTAAAGCCGGAAGAATGTATGGCATTCGGAGATCAGTATAATGATCTGGAAATGCTTGAACTGGTCGGTCACAGCTACGCAATGTCAAACAGTGCACCTGGTGTATCCTACTATGCGGATGAAGTAACTGATTCTGTTGAGGATGTTCTGGAAGATGTCCTGGCAAGTCTTGATAAGTAAATATCACCTGCGAACGTTACTTGTTCGCAACAAAAAACTCCCGAATGTTCACAGAAATTTCTGTAGGAATATCCGGGGAGTTTTTCTATTCTATCTCTTCTTTTATATTTCTTCTTTAAATTCCAGAACTGCATATGGTTTTGCCTGTTCGTCACAGAGTTCCACAACGATTCTGTCTGCTTCTTTACTCAGCTTCGGATAAATCATATCTCCCAGTACAGCTGCCTTTTTATACTCTACACGCAGCTGTGCGATCTGAAGATCATCCGGAAGAAATTCCAATGCCATCTGCACATACTGACAGTTGTTCACATGCTCATTTGTGTCAATATGATACTTCTGACCGGAATGCTTCCAGATCATCTGTCTCTTCCGGAAGTCGGATTTTTCTTCCCTCATATGGTATATCAAGTGGTTCTTCTACTCCATACAACTGAACATCCTTTGGCTGCGGCCTGGTTGGTCTTCCTGTCTCTGTATCAATAAATGCCCAGACTGAATTCGCACAGGCGAGATATTTTCCATCTGCATCTTTCATATAAAAGTTTCTGTTTCCAAACAATCCCTTGAATTCTGTTGCAAATGTTCCGATTGTGATCTTCTCACCAAGCTCCGGTTTCCGATTCAGGATCACCTGCCAGTAAGATAAAAGCCACGCTCTTTTCTCCTCCTTCAGAACCGTTGTACCAATTCCAAGATCCTCCGAC
>ENA-OQCP01000842-OQCP01000842.1-human-gut-metagenome-genome-assembly--contig:-NODE-842-length-12940-cov-8.737610_pt1 | contig 12940 bp, 18 predicted proteins | sample MGYA00242760_ERZ504583 | MGnify/ENA primary metagenome ERZ504583 (study PRJEB26092, sample SAMD00036308) | human gut metagenome | host: Homo sapiens | study: EMG produced TPA metagenomics assembly of...
CCTCGCACACCAGCCGCGATCTGTCGCTGATCTCCGACGCCTCCATTCGCTTTGAGCGCCAGTCGACGAGACCGGCTGCGTGGATGTCGCCAACGTTACCTGCGCGCTGATCGAGGAGATCGCCGGCGGCGAGGTTGCTCCCGGCTATGTCGACGTTTTCCCCGCGCCCAAGACCATCGACAGCATTAAGCTGCGCCTGGCCCGCGTGCACGCCATTTGCGGTGCCGACATCGAGCCCGACTTTATCGAGCGTTCGCTCACCCGTCTGGGCTGCACCGTCGAGCGCGACGGCGAGGACTTTATGGTTACCCCGCCGAGCTTCCGTCCCGACCTGCGCGCGAGATCGACCTGATCGAGGAGGTCCTGCGCCTATGGGGCATGGGCCGTGTGGCGGCGACCATCCCGGCCGCTAAGAACCACATCGGCGGCCTGACCCGCGAGCAGAAGCTCACCCGCAAGGTCGGCGAGATCCTGCGCGCCTGCGGCCTCAACGAGACCACGACCTTTGGCTTTGCGCCCCGGGCGACCTGGAGAAGATCGGCATGCCCACCGAGGGTCGCGGCTGCCCCGTGGTGCTCATGAACCCGCTGGTGGCCGAGCAGACCGAGATGCGCCGCTCGCTGCTGCCGGGCCTGCTGCAATCCGTGGCCTACAACGAGGCGCACGGTACGCCCAACGTGCACTTGTACGAGGTCGGCAGCCTGTTCCATGGCCGCGAAAACGCCAGCCTGCCCAAGGAGACCAAGTCCGTCGCGGGCGTGCTTTCGGGCCAGTGGAGCGAGCAGTCTTGGAACATGAAGTACCGCAAGCTGCGCTTTTTCTTTGGCAAGGGCATTGTCGAGGAGCTGCTCGCCCAACTGCGCATCGAGAAGGTTCGCTTCCGTCCCGTCGAGGGCGAGGGCTACGCTTTCTTGCAGCCGGGTCGTGCCGCCGAGGTTCTGTCCGGCGGCACCGTGCTGGGTTGGGTCGGCGAGATTCACCCCGAGGCGCGCGAGGCGATGGGCATCGATGAGGTCGTCGTTGCCTTTGAGCTCGATCTGGACAAGCTGATCAAGCGCCCGCAACCAGGAGAACTATCGCGAGTTCTCGCAGTACCCGGCTGTTGAGCACGATCTTGCCATTGTGGTCGACAACGCCGTGACTTGCGAGGACCTTGAGCGTCGCATCACCAGCGCCGGCGGCAAGCTGCTCGAGGGCGTGCGCCTGTTCGATGTCTACCGCGATCCGGTCCGCGTGGGCGTGGGCAAAAAGTCCATGGCCTTTGCGCTCACGTATCGCTCAGACGACCACACGCTCACCAGCGAAGAGGTCGAGAAGGCGCACCAGAAGATTGTCACCAAGGTGTGCAAGGGCGTAAACGGCGAGGTCCGCTCGTAATCTTTGCCGTTTGGAACCCGCCCCCTGCGGGGTTTTACGGCAACGTCCTCGCCGCTTCGCGGCTGCGGGATGTTGCCTTAGAAAACCCTCTCGGGGGCGGGTTCCTGCGTTAATCTTGTTGCGAGCGGACCGCACCTTCTTCCGGGTGACCGGAAAGTTGGGAGTGCATGGGCCTTTATTGGGCGGTGTGTGGACTTGGGTTAATAACGTACGTATTGCAAGGGCGTGCTGCGTTGTGGGCGGTGCGCCTTTTTGTTAGTATGCAGAGTCGGTGTTACGGATTGTTGGAAACGTAACACGCAACGTTCTGATTGAGAGGGCTCATGCATATTCCCGATAATTATCTGTCCCCGCAGACCGATGCCGTTATGGCGGTGGCGATGGTGCCCGTATGGGTTCACTGCATCAAGAAAGTGCGCGCCACGCTCGATCGCGAGCATATGGCCTTTCTGGGTATTTGCGCTGCGTTCTCCTTTTTGCTCATGATGTTTAACGTTCCGCTGCCCGGCGGCACCACAGGCCACGCCGTCGGCGGCGCACTCATCGCGCTGCTGCTGGGCCCCGAGCCGCGGCTATCGCTGTCTCGGTCGCGCTGGCGCTGCAGGCGCTGCTGTTTGGCGACGGCGGCGTTCTGTCCTTTGGCGCCAACTGCTTTAACATGGCCTTTGTGCTGCCGTTTACCGCTGCTATCGTGTTCCGTGCGCTCAACAGCCGTCTGCACGACAAGAGCTGGGGCACCTCGGTTTCTGCCATCGTGAGCGGTTGGGTCGGCCTGTGCCTGGCGGCCCTGTGCGCGGCAATCGAGTTTGGTATTCAGCCGATGCTCTTCACCAACGCTTCGGGCGCCCCTCTGTACTGCCCCTTCCGCTGTCCGTGGCTATTCCGGCCATGTTGATCCCGCATATGCTGGTTGCCGGCGTGATCGAGGGCGTGGCGACGGCCGCCATCTACGGCTTCATTAAGAAGACGGCGCCGAGCATTATCGTCGGCCCCGAAGCCGCCGATGGCCAGCTTGCCGCCGATGGTACCGCCAAGAAGACTTCCCTGATTCCCACGCTCATTCTGGTCGCCGTGCTTGTCGTGGCTACGCCGCTCGGCTTGCTCGCCACCGGTGACGCCTGGGGTGAGTGGGACGCCGAGGGCGCCGCGACCGCCGTTCAGGAGGCTGGCGACGACAGCCTGCAGCTTCGGTCGGCCTCGACACCCCGACCTTTGCCGACGCCCTGCCCACGGGCGATTATCTGCAGGCCTATTCCGAGGAGCAGGGCCTTGGCTTTGCCGGCCAGGCTGCGATGTATATTCTTTCGGGCGTGATTGGCGTGGCGGTGCTCACCATCACATTCCGCCTGGTCTCGCTGACGGTCAAGGAAAGCGGTGCTCATGCAATAGCCGAGCTGCCTAGTTGCTTGCGGCCGAGGAGCGTTACGAGCGCGGGGGCTCGGCATCGTGTGATGCAAAAGAATGTCCTGCACCTGGCGAGCCTGCTTGAGCGGGTTCGCCTGGGTGGAGGCGCGCACGAGGCGGGTCGATGGTCGACCGCGCCCTTTCTTGCGTTTCGGCTCCGGTGCGCCTGGTGGGGATGTTCGTTTGCGTCCTGTGCGTGTGTCTGACGCAGAGCCCGCTGTACCTCATGTTGATGGCGGCCATCGCGCTGGTGCTCGTTGCCGTGCGCCCCGTACGCGGGCTGCGTGCGACCTTTGTACCGGCGCTCGGCGCCACGGGGCTTGCGGTGGTTCTGGCACTGCCTGCCCTGCTGCTGGGCGCTTCTGCCGCGGGCGCCATGCTCAAGATCGCGCTCAAGACGTTCATTAACGTGTCGTTCGTGCTGGGCGTTTCGTGGACGCTCACCTGGAGCCGCATGTCGGCGGCGCTCAAGACGCTACAGCTGCCCGACGAGGTCATCTTTACGTTTGATATGGCGCTCAAGCACATCGAGGTGCTGGGAGCACGGCGCACGATCTGACCGAATCGGTCATGCTGCGCAGTGTGGGTCGTGCGCCTGCGGGTTTTTCGCGTACCGATTCGATCGCGGGTATCATGGGCATGACCTTTATCAAGGCGATGGAATGCAGCCGCGCGATGGACGAGGCTATGCTTTGCCGTGGCTTTGCCGGTGCGTATCCGACTCCCGCGCGGAGCGGCTTTGGCTGGCGCGATGCGGTCTATGCGGTCGTCGTGGTGCTGCTCGCCGTGTTGTGCGCGGTGCTGTAGCGCGGGCGGCCGAGCCGTCGATGTGGATAGGGAAGGACGACGTTTTGGCAAACGATACGAATGGCGTGATGGGCGCGAGCGGTGCTACTGGCGCCAAGAGCGTGCCGCTCATCGAGTTTCGCGACGTGCTGTTCTCCTATGCGGGGCATACGGTTGTCGATGGTGTGTCGCTGCAGGTCGATCGTGGTGAACTCGTTGCCCTACTCGGTCCCAACGGCTGCGGTAAGACGACGATTATGCGCCTTATCAACGGTCTTGAACTAGCGGACGCGGGTGCGTACCTGTTTGACGGGCACGTGATCGATGCGGCATATCTCAAGGATTCCGCAGCCGCTCAGCGTTTTCATCAGCGCGTGGGCTTTGTGTTCCAGAATGCCGACGCCCAGCTGTTCTGCGCTACGGTGGGCGAGGAAGTTGCTTTTGGCCCCGCGCAGATGGGGCTACCGACAGACGAGCTCGAGCGCCGCGTCCGCGATGCCATGGAGCTGTTCCAGGTTGTCGATCTGGTCGATGCCTCGCCCTATCAGCTTTCGGGCGGGCAAAAGAAGCGCGTTGCGCTGGCTGCGGTGGTGTCGATGAACCCCGATATCCTAGTGCTCGATGAGCCACCAACGGGCTCGATGAGGACTCGTGCGACATCGTAGTCAACTTTTTGCTGGCCTACGTTGCTGCCGGTAAGACGGTTTTGATGAGTACGCACCATCAAGATTTGGTGCGCCGCCTGGAGGCCCGTGCCATCTATATCGATCGATATCACCATGTGGTCGAGGCGCCCGTGCCGTCGTATGGAACCGAAAGCGGTGCTGCGGAATAGTTGCTGCGTAGGGTATGTATGGCCGCCTGTGCGACTCTGCGTGATGGTATAGTTAACCAGGTTTTATGGGGGTGGCTATGCCAAGTTGGAACATTCATATCGCTCAAACGGAGCGCTTGCTGGCACGTGCTAGCGTGCTTGCCGATAGCGTGCGCGACCGCAATGCCTTTTTGTTTGGCTGCGTGGTTCCGGATATCTTCGTGGGCTATATGGTCCCTGGCATCGCCGATCCCATTCCGTATCGCATTACGCACTTTGCAAAGCCCGAGCTATCCCTAAGCCGCGCGAGCACGAGTTCTGGGATACCTATGTGGCGCCGCTGCTTAAAGGCGCACCCGCGGGCGAACCTGCTGAGGCTACCTCGATTGTCGAGGAGCGCGAGCGACTGAACCGCGTGCACTATCCTCAGCGCTACAGGGATGCCGAGCCGGTTGTCGGTCCCGGCGCTGTGAGTTCTCGCTTGCGTCCGAAGATGTGGCGCAGTCGCTGCTCGATTTAACGCTGGGCGTCTGGTCGCATCTGGTGGCCGACACGGTATGGAACACGCGTGTGAACCAGTATCTGGAAGCACACGGCGGCAAGCCGTGCGAGGAATTCCGCATTAAAAAGCAGGGCGATTTTGACTGGTTTGGCAAGACGCTGGGCATCGTTTCCATTCCGCGTGCGACCGATCGCCTCTATACCGCTGCGACGCGTTTTGGGCAGTATCCCATCCATAAAGAATATGTGCTCAAGACTATCGGCGTCATGCACGAGATTGTACGCGAAAACCCCGGCGAGCCCGATCATCCGCCGTATCGCCTGCTAACCGAGGAGTTTTTCGATGCAACGTTTACCGAGGTCATCGAGCTGACCGAGGCGGGATTTGCGGCTCGCGTTGCTGCTTCTGACGTTCCCGCAGTCCCCCTGATCGCTAGCTGCTAGCCGGCCGGCTTAACGGTGAACAGTTCATTCCAATTGACCAACGGCTCCCGTCGCAGGGCGTCTTCGGTGGTGCGCTCGGCATCGGAGAGGCTTGCGACTGAACACAAATCGATGATGCGGCATACGAAGAAGGTCTAAAAAGGCCCGGAAGGCAAAGCCTTCCGGGCCTTTTGCAATGCAAGCGTGCTTGCAAGTGCGATTTAGCGCACCTGAGCGACGTAAGCGACGTTGGTCGAGGAGACCTTGTCCTCGAGCTGAACACTCATGCGGGGATCGCCGGCGGTAGCGACGGTCAGATCGCCGGCCTCGACGTAGCCGAGCTCCTTAGCGGTCTCGATCGCCTTGACGATCGTGCCGTTGACGGTGCCCTGGGTAATCTCGGCCTGGTGCGGGATAACGCCCCAGTACATGATCATCTGCTGGACGGCCCACTCGTGGCGGGAGAACGCGCAGATCGGCATGTTGGGACGGAAGTGCGAGATCAGGCGTGCGGTACGACCGGTGGTCGTCGGCACGGTGATGCACTTGGCGCCAACGGTGGTGGCCATGTTCACAGCGGACATACCCACAACGTTGTTGACGACGCGGGTGCCGTGAGCGTCGGCCGGAACCTCGAGCGGAGCGTGGGCCGGGAGGTACTTCTCGGTCTCGAGAGCAATGCTGGCCTGCATCTTAACGGCCTCGACCGGGTACTTACCGGCAGCGGACTCGCCAGAGAGCATAACGGCGTCGGTGCCGTCGTAGATGGCGTTAGCAACGTCGGCAACCTCGGCGCGCGTCGGGCGCGGGTTCTGCTGCATGGAGTCGAGCATCTGCGTAGCGGTGATAACGGCTTGTAGGCCGCGTTGCACTTGGCGATGATCTCCTTCTGGATGTGCGGAACGAGCTCGGGCTTGATCTCGATACCCAGGTCGCCACGGGCGACCATGATGCCGTCGGAAGCCTCGAGGATCTCGTCGAAGTTCTCGACGCCCAGGCGCACTCGATCTTCGGGAAGATCGTCACGTGCTCGCCACCGTTCTCGCGGCAAAGCTTGCGGATGCCGCGGACGGACTCGCCGTCACGGATGAAGGAAGCGGCGATGTAGTCGATGTTCTCGGTCAGGCCAAAGAGGATGTCCTGACGATCGCGCTCGGTGATGGCGGGCAGCGAGATGTTGACGTTGGGCATGTTGACGCCCTTGCGCTCGCCGATCAGGCCGTCGTTCTTAACGACGCAGGTCATGTCCTGGCCGCTGACGGACTCGACCTCGAGGCAACCAGGCCGTCATCGATCAGGATGAGGGAGCCTTCTCGACCTCGGAAGCAGAGCCAGGTAGTCGAGGGAGATGTGCTCAGCGGTGCCGTGGAAATCCTCGGACGTGGCTGAGCGGTGACGACGATCTTATCGCCGGTCTTGACGGCAACCTTCTTGCCGTCGACCAGAAGGCCGGTGCGGACCTCGGGGCCCTTGGTGTCGAGCAGGATGCCGACAGGCAGACCGAGCTCCTTGGAAATACGGCGGACGCGCTCGATGCGACCGTGGTGCTCGTCGTAGGAGCCGTGCGAGAAGTTAAAACGGGCGACGTTCATGCCCGCCTTGATCATCTCGCGGATGGTCTCGTCGCTATCGCAGGCGGGACCCATGGTGCATACAATCTTAGTGCGCTTGTACATTCAGACCTCCATCTGACATCGTCTTGCGCTGATAGATAAACCATAAGAAATAAAACCGAGATGATTATAACGAAATGCCGACCGAATACCCCAAAAAATCGACCGTATGCCGAAATGGAAGTTCATTTTTTGCGGGAAAAACGGTATATGAAAAATCTTTACCAACCACTCCAACCGCTGCTATCTGGGAGATATGTCAGTTTGGCGATGTGCCGAAGAAAAAACGTTTTACCAATGTTGAGCATCACACGGTCTGCACCGTTGCGTGCGGACCATATTTCCAAACCGATTGTTTTGGCTAGACGCGTCGCTTTGGGGTACCATAGCTCCACTATCAACTGTCGCTCAGCACGGCAGCCTTGATGAGCCCTTGCCCTTCTCCTGGGAATTATGATCGGGCATCAATCTGCTGAGTGGCCCGAATCCCAGGAGGGGACTCTATATGCAAAAGGAATACCTGTCCGCCGCGGCGGAGGTGCTCAGCGACCAAGGTGTCGATGAGAACCTCGGCCTGAGCAACGACGAGGCGTCTTCGCGCCTCGCCAAGACAGGCCCTAACAAGCTCGAGGAAGCCGAGAAGACACCGCTGTGGAAGCGTTTCTTTGAGCAGATGGCCGACCCCATGGTCATCATGCTGATCGTTGCCGCCGTCATCAGTGCGCTCACGGGCATGGTCAAGGGCGAGCCCGACTTTGCCGATGTTGCCATCATCATGTTCGTCGTTATCGTCAACTCGGTGCTGGGCGTGGTCCAGGAAGCCAAGAGCGAGGAGGCCCTCGAGGCCCTGCAGGAGATGAGTGCGGCGCAGTCCAAGGTGCTGCGCGACGGCAAGCTCGTGCACCTGCCGAGCGCCGAGCTCGTGCCCGGCGACGTGATCATGCTCGAGGCGGGCGACTCCGTCCCGGCCGACTGCCGCGTGCTCGAGAGCGCCACGATGAAGATCGAAGAGGCCGCGCTCACCGGCGAGTCCGTGCCCGTAGAGAAGCACGCCAACGTGATCGAGCTCGCTGCGGGCACCGATGACGTGCCGCTCGGCGACCGTAAGAACATGTGCTATATGGCTCCACCGTCGTGTACGGCCGTGGTCGCGCCGTCGTGGTCGGCACCGGCATGAACACCGAGATGGGCAAGATCGCCGGCGCCCTGGCCGAGGCCAAGGAAGAGCTCACGCCGTTGCAAGTGAAGCTCGCCGAGCTCAGCCGCATCCTTACCATTATGGTTATCGTCATCTGCGTCGTCATCTTTGGCGTTGATATCATCCGCCACGGCGTGGGCAACGTTCTTACCGACCCGACCGCCCTGCTCGATACCTTTATGGTCGCCGTCTCGCTCGCCGTCGCTGCCATCCCCGAGGGCCTGGTCGCCGTCGTGACCATCGTGCTATCGCTTGGCGTGACCAAGATGGCTAAGCGCCAGGCAATCATCCGCAAGCTCTCTGCCGTCGAGACTCTCGGCTGCACGCAGACCATCTGCTCCGACAAGACCGGTACCCTTACCCAAAACAAGATGACCGTCGTCAAGCACGAGCTCGCTGCGCCCAAGGAGAAGTTCCTGGCCGGCATGGCGCTGTGCTCCGATGCTCAGTGGGACGAGGAGCTGGGCGAGGCCGTGGGCGAGCCGACTGAGTGCGCGCTCGTCAACGACGCCGGCAAGGCGGGCCTCACTGGCCTGACTGCCGAGCATCCGCGCGTGGGCGAGGCCCCGTTTGACTCGGGCCGCAAGATGATGTCCGTGGTCGTCGAGACCCTGGATGGCGAGTACGAGCAGTACACCAAGGTGCGCCCGACGTGGTGATCGGCCTGTGCACCCATATCTACGAGGGCGATAAGGTCGTCCCCCTGACCGAGGAGCGCCGCGCCGAGCTCGTGGCGGCCAACAAGGCCATGGCCGACGAGGCCCTGCGCGTACTGGCGCTGGCAAGCCGCACCTACACCGAGGTTCCCGACGACTGCAGCCCCGCTGCGCTCGAGCATGACCTGGTCTTCTGTGCCTGTCCGGCATGATCGACCGGTCCGTCCCGAGGTGGCCGACGCTATCCACGAGGCGCACGACGCCGGTATCCGCACCGTCATGATCACGGGCGACCACATCGACACCGCCGTGGCCATCGCCAAGCAGCTGGGCATCGTCGCCGATCGCAGCCAGGCCATCACCGGTGCCGACCTCGATCGCATGAGCGACGAGGAACTCGACGCGCACATCGAGGACTACGGCGTGTACGCCCGCGTCCAGCCCGAGCACAAGACACGCATCGTCGAGGCTTGGAAGTCGCGCGACCAGATCGTGGCCATGACGGGCGATGGCGTCAACGACGCCCCGTCCATCAAGCGCGCCGACATTGGCGTTGGTATGGGCATCACCGGTACCGACGTCACCAAGAACGTCGCCGACATGGTACTTGCCGATGACAACTTCGCTACCATCATCGGCGCCTGCGAAGAGGGTCGTCGCATCTACGACAACATCCGCAAGGTCATCCAGTTCCTGCTTTCGGCCAACCTTGCCGAGGTGTTCTCGGTGTTTATCGCCACGCTCATCGGCTTTACCATCTTCCAGCCGGTGCAGCTGCTGTGGGTGAACCTGGTCACCGACTGCTTCCCCGCGCTTGCGCTGGGCATGGAGGATGCCGAGGGCGACATCATGAAGCGCAAGCCGCGCAACGCCAAGGACGGTGTCTTTGCCGGACATATGGGTCTGGACTGCGTGGTCCAGGGCCTAATCATCACCGCGCTGGTGCTGGCGAGCTTCTTTGTGGGCGTGTACTTTGACATGGGCTACATCCACATCGCCGATATGATCGCCGGCAATGCCGACGAGGAAGGCGTGATGATGGCGTTCATCACGCTCAACATGGTCGAGATTTTCCACTGCTTCAATATGCGCAGCCGTCGTGCGTCGCTGTTCACCATGAAGAAGCAGAACAAGTGGCTGTGGCTTCCGCCGCGCTGGCACTGGTGCTGACGGTGATCGTGACCGTGCAGCCGACGCTTGCCGAGATGTTCTTTGGCCCCGTGACGCTTGAGTCAAGGGCGTTGTCGCTGCCCTGGGCCTGGCCTTCCTGATCATCCCGCTGATGGAGATCTACAAGGCGATCATGCGCGCGGTCGAGAAGGAGTAAGTTAACCTGTCCGGGCCCGCCCCTGCGTGTTCTTCTTCGCTGGTCCTCGCGCTTCGCGCTGCGGGATCGCTCAGAAGAAAACACTCCCAGGGTGGGCCCTACGGTATCCTTACTGGCTTTTCTCCCGCGCGGATGAAAAAGGGCTGAGGGAAAGAAGGTGAGCGCCGAGCAATTGCTCGGCCGCTCGTTTTGAATAAAGGATGTGCCTTTGGAAACCCCTCTCGGCGGGCGGGCCCTGCGGTGACGTTGCTGACTTTTCTCCCGTGTGGATGATAAAGGCTGAGGGAAAGTGTGTGAGTCGTCGAGCATTTGCTCGACCGACTCTTTTTTGTGGGAAAATACCTGCTCAGTTGTGATTTTTGGTGCTGGGAGGCGTTTGTGGCTAAGGCTAAGGCTAAGGCGAAGAAAAAGACGACGGGGGCGCGGGCTAAGCGCGATCGTCGTCGGAAGCTCGCGACCGAGGCTCCCGCACCTGCTGAGGAGCTGCTGGCAAGCGTGCCGGGGCTCGACGCGCTGCAGGATGTTCCGGCGTTTGATGACCTGCCGGTCGATGAAGCCAGCAGGCTGCCTTTGATGATTTCTGCGCACATGCCGAGGAGCCCGAGCAGATGCAGCTTGGCGCCGTGGTGCGCTTGGATCGCGGGTTTCCACTGGTGGCGACTGCCGATGACACGTTTCGTGCCGAGCATGCTGTGGGGTTTGCCAAGTCACGCGGCGAGGACGAGGTCCTGCTGCCTGCCGTGGGCGATCGTGTGGCGGTGCGCCGCGCTCCCGGGCACGATATGGGCGTGATTGAGTGCGTGCTGCCGCGCCGTACGAGCTTTGAGCGTTGGCGCGGCCGTGCCCGCGGGGAGCGTCAGGTGCTCTGCTCCAACGTGGATAGCGTGCTAATCGTGCAGGCGCTCGGTGCCGGCGAGGTGCTGCTCGACCGCGTGGCGCGCTCGCTGGTGTTGGCGCTCGACTGCGATGCCGAACCGGTGGTGGTACTCACCAAGCTGACCGCTGCGATGCCGAGGAACTCGAGCGCGATCTGGACCGCGTGCGCCGCCTGGTGGGTCCGGACGTGCGCGTGATCGTGACGTCCTCTGCCGAGGGCCGCGGCCTGGACGAGGTCCGTGCCTGCGTGCCCGCCGGGAGCTGCGCCATGATTCTGGGCGAGTCGGGTGCCGGCAAGTCGACGCTGCTCAATGCGCTGCTGGGCCACGATACGTTGGCGACCGGCGGTGTGCGCGAACGCGACGATCAGGGCCGTCACACTACCGTCGCGCGCGTGATGGTGGCACTGCCGGGCGACGCCGGCGTGATCGCCGATGCCCCGGGCCTGCGTAGCCTGCCGCTCGTGGGTCACGAGCGGGGTCTGGCGCGCGCTTTCCCCGAGATTGTCGAGGCATCGCGCGCGTGCCGGTTTGGCGATTGCACGCATGTCCATGAGCCGGGCTGCGCCGTTCGCGAGGCCGAGGACGCCGGGCAGATCGATAGCCTGCGTCTGGAAACGTTCCAAAACCTGGCGTCATCCATGCGCGTGAGTGCTCAAATGCTCGATCCCGATGTCCATCTGTAATTGATTTTTCCTATGACAGCCGTCTCCCAACTGTTCGGGAGACGGCTTTTTTGCTGTGGAAAAGCCTCGAAACATGCAGTTTGCTGACGTGCTGACCAAAACCTTGCCACGAGCTTGACGGGCTGGTCAGCTTTTGGTCAGCGATTGGTTTGACATCGAAAACCAAGATTGCGATTGCGCCGCTTTGCACTCTGACCGCCCAGACAATGGTGGTACGGGCATTCGCCCGGCACTGCCATGAGAGGAGCGGCCGTGAACAAGAGCAAGCGCATCGCCATCAGTCTGGTCGCGGGCGTGCTCGCTGCTCTGCTCTGCATGGTTTACGGCTCGTCGATCCGCTCGCAAGCCGAACAGGTCCAGGCTGAGACCTTGGCCAAGTACGGTGGCGATCGCGTCGAAGTTTGCGTCGCGGCGCGCGATATCGATGTGGGCGAGACCTCGATGAGACCAATGTCATAACCCAGGAATGGCTGACGAGCCTGCTGCCGCGTGACGCAGCGACCGAGCTGCGCCAGGTGCGCGGCGACGTGACGACTTCGCGTATTCCCAAAAACGCCGTGATCTGCAATGTCTACACCAAGGCCGAGAGCCGCAAGCTCGAGGTGCCTAAGGGCAAGGTCGCCGTTTCGGTGGCGGTCGATGCCGAGCACTCGGTCGGCGGTGCTACGGGCGTGGGCAGCTACGTGGATGTGTATGTGCAAAAAGACGGCGTGACCGATCGGCTGTGCGGCGCGTACGTGATCGATACCAGTGAGGATTCCGGTGCCACGCGCGAGGGCAAGATCGAATGGGTGACGCTGGCGGCTGACCCCGAAGACGTCAAGGAACTGCTGGGAGCCTCGGGCAAGGGAACGGTCAGCTTGACGATTCCCGCCACGGCGCGCGGCAAAAAGAGCGGAGGCGACGAGTGATGAAGGCGATCTGGCTTGCGTGCTGCGCGTGCGGCGATTACGGGCTGTTGCAGCGGGAAGTCGAGGGCCGTGATGCGGGTGCACAGGTGCTTCGCGTGGGTGACCTGGACGGGCTGGTTTCCATGGCGCGGGCGTTTCCGTCGCGCCGCGGGGCTGCCATCATCGCGGCGTCTCTGTTTGATACCGAAGATGTGCGCAAGACTGTTGCGCGCCTGACGGCCGAAGGCCGCGTGAGTCGCGTGGTCGTGTTGATAGAGCGCTCGATCCGTCGGATATCGAGGGGCTGTTTCGCGCGGGGGCGACCGAGGTCATCGCTGCACACAGTATATGCGGCAACGGGCGCGCGGGCGAGGGAGCGGTTGATTCCGA